>Ga0233377_1001094_pt1 | contig 10628 bp, 10 predicted proteins | sample ElkDunMinimDraft_6_FD_191540 | JGI IMG/M metagenome (GOLD analysis project Ga0233377, IMG submission 191540) | Fecal eukaryotic communites from dung pellets of Tule Elk in California, USA - Elk Dung E36 | ecosystem: Host-associated > Mammals > Digestive system > Large intestine > Fecal | place...
TTTGGAGGAACCGCAGTTGTAATTCATACTCCAAAATTCAGAGAACATTTTGTTACATCTAACGTGAATGCTGTTTATGGTACTCCTTACAATATGATACCTCTATTTACTGCTGACGAGTTATTGTTAAGTTGGGTTGAAGCAATTGCTCGCCTCAAGAAGTTTGACCAAGCGATTCATTTATTAAACACTTTTATTAGCCAAAAGGTAATTTTTGATGAAGAGACTCCTATATATATACCGCAAATACATAATCTTAACGTAACTAAAATCAACAGTTTTTATGGCAATCAAGATTTAGAAAACAACATCATTTCAACAGCACTATATTTCAAACAAGTTGAATTTTTGTTTGAAGGTCTAAGATGGATGGACATACTTAGGCACAGAATAATTGTAAAACATAATTCATATGATGAGAAAAGTAGCTATGTTCTAGATCCAAAAAGCAACTTTAGAATGTTTCAAATGCCAGATGAAGTTATTTTATCTGGAATAGAACCTAACCCAAGATAAATTAAAACTAAAAAACATGAAAACATTAATAATACTTTTAATGGTTCTTCTTATATGTTTCTGTTCATGTAAAAAGGATGAATTACTTCCGAATGACCCTTTGTTGGACTTAGGTGGTGAACGATGGAAAAAAACGAAATTAGACGAAATTATTTACAATGATTTTATAAAGCCCTACAATATAGAAATCAAATATAAATGGAATCCTTATGAACTCAATTTAAATAGAACACTAGTACCTCCTATTGAAAATCAAGTCTATCCAGTTCTTCGTGCATTAAAAGAGGTTTGGAAAAATCCATATGAAAAAGTTGGAGGAACTTCATTTTTAAAAAAATTCCCCTTATCAAAATTCATTCTAACTGGGAGTCCGGAATATCAAAGTGATGGTTCAGAAATAGTTGGATTAGCAGAGGGTGGGTCTAAAATTATCTTGTATAGAGTTAATGACTTTTTAATTGATAATCGACCCTCAGTAGAGGCTATGTTTCATACAATTCATCATGAATTTGCACATATTTTACACCAAACAATACATTATCCCCAAGAATGGAGAGGAATCAGTACAGAATGGTATACCCCAACATGGTTTAACTCACCTAATGACGTAGCTAATTCTCAAGGACTTATTACACCATACGCAAAATCCTCTGAGAGAGAAGATTTCGTCGAGACAATCGCCTTTTTGTTAATAAGAGGACAAGAAAGTTATGACTGGATCAAGGAAGAGTATCCTGAGGTATCACATATTTTCCAATTAAAAGAAAATATTGTTGTTAAATACTATAAAGATGCCTTCAATATAGACTTTAGAGAATTACAAAAAGAGGTGCAAACAGCTATTTATAAAATTTCAAATTAAAGTTCAATTATGAAAAATATAATATTATTGAAAATTATTCTTATGCTAATTTTTTGCTCTTGCAATAAAAAAGAATTCTCCAGAATCAGACCTGATAAAAAGTTAATTGAAATCAATACAAAGTACACCGAATTATTAACTGAATCTGAAAATGGATGGATTGGTTATCTATACCCAACTGGAGGAAAGGCATATACTTTTAGATTTGTATTTAACAAGGAAAACAGGGTGTTCACTTCAGGTACTTTGGATGAAAGATATACAGCTAATGAAATGGAGAGTTCATATAGAATTGTTGCAGATCAAATACCTACTTTATCCTTCGATACCTATTCATATTTACACCTGCTTTCAGATCCTGATGAATACGTCTATGGAGGAATAAGAGGCCGAGGACATATTTCTGACTTTGAGTTTTCTTTCATAAGATCTTCTATGGATACAATCCAACTAAAAGGAAATCATAATGGAAGTAAATTGGTTCTAATACGAGCTAATTCTACACAAGATAAATCCTTTATTAAAAAAACCTATGAAATTAATAACATAGTAAAACAAATTAATGATTTTCCATTATACCATAAAAAAATAATCATTAATAATAAAGAATTCACATTTAGTATTACTCCTCATATAAATGCAATGTGTTTTTATTATATGGAAGGGAATGAATTCAAACAAAAAACTACACTATTTTCCCCAAACAATAACGGTATCCGATTCAAAGATTCAATAAATCTAGCTGGAATTAGTTTTCAAGAATTATCAGATTTTAAAATTAATCCATTGCAAAATGCTGGTTCATTTAAGATTAATAATCAGCTTGAAGTAAAGATAGAAGGAATAGAGGCTCCCCTTTTTATTGATAAAAATGCTGGAAATAGATTCAGGCAAAGCTCTAAACAATTCTACTCACCGACAATGTTCACAATCAATGGTCACCATGAAGCTTTAATGTTAAGAGATTTAGATGGATTCATTGGAGGATATTATATTTCTAATATTACAACTTCAGGATTGGATGCATTGTACTTAGTTTATAGGACAGGACTACGGTATGTTGGACCTTTATTTTACTCTCACATTGATGATCAAGGAGTTTTAAAATTCAATAAATATCAAGAAGCTTCTGGAATAATTCCTAGTCCAGCAGAATTGGTAATTCTAAGAAGGTTTAATGATGTTTGGTTTAATAGTGATGGTTATTATGTTTTCCAATCTGGTCCTGATGATTTTGATTTAGTCAATTCAAAGAATGCCAAAATTTGGGTAAGATTCAATTAAATAAGATAATATGAGACATTTTTTTTATTCAATCCTATTGATATTACTTTTAAGTAATTGTACAAAAAGTAATTTTTTGGTCTATGAAGTAGACCATGTTTGGGAAGATCCTTCAAAACAATTAGAAACGTATAAACAACTGTTAATAAGTGAAGAAAATGGTTGGGAATTTACATTAGAAGATGGAACAACAAAAAAAATTCATTATGGATATATAGATTTCAAAAATGAAGAAAAAGTTAATTTTTTAGTTGATTTTACCACTAAATATCAAAAACTTCTATCGAACGACATTATTTTTTCAATCAAAAATAGAAATCCGGTTTTATCCTTTCCAAAATCAACTAATTTTACAAATTTTATTGAGCAAGCAAAAAATTTAGACAGTTTATTTGTGTTTAATAAAATTCTGAATGACACAATTTTTCTGGATGGCCAAATTGCAGGTTCAAATCTAAAATTATTTAAAAGCACAAAAGAAAAGGTGAATGCTCTTCTAAAGAATCAAATTGACATAAATAAGGAAAATTTGAAGAAAGTTTTTAATATGACAAGGTTCTTCTTTCAAATACATAAAAGAAATCAATCTTATGACATTAGTCTTGATACCTTAAGAAAAGAGTTCGTAATACATTACGGAACAAATCAGGACTATAAGGTCTTTATCAGTAAATACTATTTTGATCATGACGGAATAGTATTTAATTCTCCATTTCTAGTAGATAATTTAGAGATAAAAAAATTAAAATTGAAATCCCTGAAATTAGATTATGCAGAATTTGAAGATGAAATAAAAATAACAAATGAATCCAAACCAAAAGTATATAATCCAGTTATTGCCAAAGATTTTCATGGACATGAGGCAGGTTTTGGATGGGGAAGTTTTGATGGTTTCTGCACAAGAGATAGAATAGATATTGCTAATATGAAATCAATTTTCGAATTTAACATGTATGCAATTTTTCCTGTAATGATTTTACAAGACGATCCACCTGTTATTCATGGGTTAATTGGATTTATTATGAGAAATGGATCAATCTCCTTGGGTTCAGATTACCCCCTAACAACATATACCAATGACGGTAGGGTTATTTTTAAAAAATATGTACAAGAAGACTTTAACACTAGTGCTGAATTAACGAAAGCAAAAAGTATATTAACTCCTTTATTATACAATCCACAAGGTTTCTATATTATTCAAAGAAATAATGGTGTTTATTTAGTCGATGCTAGGGATGGAAAAACTTGGGCATATTTGATTTCTCTAACTAGGACATCGTAATAAATTTAAAACAGAAAGCACCCCAATTTCAATTCTTTTATTATTTAAGGGGTGCTTTCTTTTTCACACATTCAACAAACTATGCTGACATGCTGTAAACAAGTTTCTAATTACAATATTTAATTCATTATCTTTTTGGGCTGCTCTAATTCCCAATAGCGGCATTATTTCCGCAGTATTCATCCTAATACTTTTTGCTAATTCTTTTGATAATCTTGTAATTTCAGCATTCATTTCTGGATTTGACATTTGATTGGCTAAAGCTAAATTCCAAAGATCATTTCCCAACTTCTTAATTACATCCAACTTAGATTCAAAATCGATCCTTAATTGATCCAATTGTTTAAATCTGATTTTACTGAATTCATTTACCCAAACTTTATCTTTTGATTTTTCGAAATAGTACCTTTCAATCAAATCGAGAAAACGCTTAAACATTCCTGTATAATTCACTAGCAAAGTTAGTTCTGCGAATGGCAAAAAAGGAATATTGAATAAAGGAGCATTAGATTTCTTATATGCAGGTTCTAGAATAAAAGCATTTTCTTTTGGGGCCTTTAATTCATTTATTGAAAAAGAATGACTTGCTGTACATTCCAATCCAAATGTATCCCAATCGTAATGCACAAGCACATCTTCCCTAGGTACAAAGAATGAATAATAAATTGGTTCTCCATTTTCTGTTTTGGCTGGAATTCCATTATAATAAATTTCTGCGTTTAACGTAAAATGTGTTAAATGAGGGGCGCCAGTAGCGTAGCTCCAGAATCCAGAGATTATATAATGGTCTCCTACTAAATCAGCTTTCCCTCCAATTCTTCCACTTCCTCCAAAACAAATCTTTGGATTTTCCCAAAGAATATTTACAATATCGGGTTCTATAAAACCTGCAAACATGTTTGCCCCAGAACATAGTGTAATAGTCCATGCTAAGCCAGCATCCCAATATGCAAGTTCCTCCAATAGATTTAAACCTGCTGGAAAAGATAACTCCAAACCATTTAAATTTTTAGGAACCCATATATTAAACCAATTATTTTTATAAATTAATTCTAATTGTTCTTTACTTAAGGCTTTATTCTTAATTCCTATTGCTTGATGTTCTTGAATATTATTAATTATTTCTTGTTGAAGCATTTTTGAGGAGATTTAATGATTGTGTTGCCATAATTCTCTTCCAATTAAAGAAACCAAAAATTGCAACAATAAATAAAAACATTGTTAAGATCGAAAAAAGATATAAATCTTTATGGATCAATAAAGGGATTGCAAAGAGATTACTGATGTTCAACAATAACCAATTTTCTATTTTCCTTTTAGCTAATAGCCACATTCCTGCCCAAGCAGTAGAAGTTACCCATGCATCCCAAATAGGAACATCGGAATCAGTAATCACTTTCAAAAGGAAGTAAAAGAATAAAAATCCGCCAAACACAATGGCTAAGACTGTAATCCATTCTAATTTATTTGTTTTGCTAATTGGTTGTTCCTTTGCTTCTTTATTACTCATCCAAAACCACCATCCATACACACTCATTACAAGATAATAGATTTGTAATACAATTTCTGCGTAGAGACCCGCTGAAAAAAGAACCAACATTCCAGTAGTAATCCCAAGAATTCCAAAGAAATAATTAGAGACTTTATTATTCTTGGATAATAAAACTTGTATGATCCCACATAGCACTGAAAAACGCTCCAACCAAGAAGTTTGTTGAATTGTTTCTAAAAGATTATTAATTATTTCCTCCAAAATTAGCTCGATTAAGAAAAGCACTTATGGAGATTAAAAAGAGAATTCTTTTATACCTACGCCAGCATTACCTGGATCAGGTTCATTCCGATTACGTCAGAATTGGGTATAATCTCAGCCAAAAATATGTCCTGCTTGGAGGCAGGACAAATCAGCACCCCATAAGTATTTTAAATTTTTATTTATCTATTTGTAAAATTGCAGATGTGCGTGTTCTTGTTGCCTCACATAACTCCGCATCATCATTTAATTTCTTACCCCAAGAAGGGATCATTTCACGCAATTTCTTACGATAAGAGTCAGATTTTGCACGGTCAGGGAAACATCTCTTCAATAAGTTAATCATAATTGCAACTGATGTCGATGCACCTGGAGATGCTCCTAATAATGCAGCAATAGATCCATCAGCACTAGAGACTACTTCAGTTCCAAATTCAAGAATTCCTCCATGTTTAGGATCTTTTTTAATTACCTGAACACGTTGACCAGCTTTTTCAATTTCCCAATCTTCCATTTTGGCAGTTGGCATAAATTGTTTCAAAGAATCCAATTTATCTTGAGGTTTTTTCATCACCTCTGTAATCAAATATTTTGTCAATGGTAAGTTATCCAAACCTGCAGAAAGCATTGGACGAATATTGGATAATTTTATTGAGGCAGGTAAATCGAAGAAAGATCCTTTTTTCAAGAATTTGGTTGAGAATCCAGCATAAGGACCAAATAACAAAGCTTGTTTTCCATCAATATAACGTGTATCCAAATGGGGTACTGACATTGGAGGAGCTCCTACTGAAGCTTTACCGTATACCTTAGCATGATGTTGATTAATGATTTTTTCGTTAGTACATCTTAACCATTGTCCTCCTACAGGAAAACCTCCATAGCCTTTAGCCTCAGGAATTCCAGATTTTTCTAGCAATAATAAAGAGTGACCTCCAGCGCCAATGAAAACGAACTTAGCTAAAATTTCACGTTTTTCACCAGTTTTCAAATCCTTCACTTCAACCTCCCAACGTCCATCATCCTCTCTATCTATATCTTTTACTTCTTGATTTAGAGATAATTTAATATTGTCTTTACCATCTAAGTAGGTAATCAAATCCTTTGTCAATGCTCCAAAATTCACATCAGTACCTATATCCATTTTTGTTGCCGCAACGGCTTCATCAGCAGATCTACCATTCATCATCAAAGGTACCCATTCATTCAAAAGAGCTTTGTCTTCAGTAAACTCCATTCCTTTGAATAAATTCTGTTTGGTCATTGTTTCAAACCTTGTTTTTAAGAAATTAACATCCTTTTCTCCAAAAACTGCAGACATGTGCGAAACACGACGAATAAAATGACTTGGATTTTTAATAATATTTTTCTCAACTAAGTAAGACCAAAACTGCTTGGAAATCTCATATTGTTCAGCAATACTAATTGCTTTGTCAATCTTAACGCTTCCATCAGCTTGTTCTGGAGTATAATTTAATTCACAAAGGGCCGAGTGGCCAGTACCGGCATTGTTCCAAGCATCTGAACTTTCTGCAGCAACAACATCCAAACGCTCTATAATCTCAATATTAATATCAGGACTTAGCTCATTAATTAACGTACCTAGCGTCGCACTCATGATACCTCCACCAATCAATACGACGTCTACTTCCGTTTTCTTTGTTTTCTTACCCATGGTTTTTAAATGAAATACAAAATTAATATTCGGTTTATATTATAGCGAATAATTTTGTCAGAAACGTTTCAAATATTTATGATTTTATCAATAATCACCTACTTACTTATTCGTTTCTACCATAAACCCATAATTTTGATACTCTCGACTTTCTAATCCTCAACATTTTTTGTATTATGCACTTTATTTTCCACTTTTGTGGACTTTACATTATTGTAACATAAATAAATATCTATATGAAATTGTTAGCCGGAAAAACAGCCTTAATCACTGGGGCATCAAAAGGGATAGGTCGTAAAATTGCTGAAGTATTTGCCCAAAATGGAGCTAATGTAGCTTTTACATACCTTTCATCGGTAGAAAAAGGCCAGGCTTTGGAAAAAGAACTTGAACAATTCGGAACAAAAGTAAAAGGTTATCGTTCAGATGCTTCTAAATTTGATGAAGCTGATAAATTAATTAATGATATTGTTGCCGATTTTGGAACTTTAGATATCGTAGTAAATAATGCAGGAATAACTAAAGATGGTTTATTAATGCGAATGACGGAAGAGAATTGGGACGATGTAATCAACATCAATTTAAAATCTATCTTCAATATTTCAAAAGCTGCTTCTAAAGTTATGATGAAAAATCGCAAGGGAAGCATTATCAATATGAGTTCTGTTGTAGGAGTACAAGGTAATGCTGGTCAAGCTAACTATGCAGCTTCGAAAGCTGGTATCATCGGTTTTTCTAAATCTTTAGCCAAAGAATTGGGATCAAGAAACATTCGTACTAATGTTGTAGCTCCAGGTTTTATCCGCACAGAAATGACAGACGTTTTGGATCCTAAAGTAGTTGAAGGATGGGAAGCAAATATCCCATTAAAAAGAGCTGGAGAGCCCGAGGATGTTGCAAACGCATGTTTATTCCTTGCTTCAGATCTATCTTCATATATCACAGGACAGGTAATCCCTGTTTGTGGTGGAATGTTATAGAATTTAATCCTTATCATCAATCTATAAAAGACTTCCTTTTGGAGGTCTTTTTTACTTTAATGTTGTCGTATATTTGCAGAAATGGAAACAATGGATAAAATATTTAATATTCAAACTGAAGAAGAGTTTAATAGTCTTGCTCTTGAAACCTTTAGATTTCAAGCTAAAAACAATGAGGTTTATAAACAGTTTATTGATATTTTAAATGTAAATCTTTCGAACATTAATCATTACCGTGAAATTCCATTTTTACCAATTCAGTTCTTTAAGACCCAAGAAATCATAATTGCTGGTAAATCACCTGAAGTCATATTTTCTTCTTCAGGAACAACTGGTATGATAACTAGTAAACATCTTGTTGTGGATGCTGAATTATATATAAAAAGCTTCAGAAAAGCTTTCGAACAATTTTATGGAAACGTTGAAAAATTAGCTATTGTTGCCTTGTTACCATCCTATTTAGAACGCTCAGGTTCTTCCCTTATTTATATGGTCGATGATCTAATTAATCGATCGAAACAAACTGAAAGTGGTTATTTTCTATATAACCATCAAGATCTTTACACTTCCTTGATTCAGCTTAAAGAAAAAGGAATTAAGACTGTTCTATTTGGAGTTACATACGCCCTACTGGATTTTGTAGAGAGTTTTAATATAGACTTTCCTGAATTAATCGTTATGGAAACTGGAGGGATGAAAGGTAAGAGAAAAGAAATGATTCGTGAAGAGTTGCACGAGATTCTTTGTAATGGTTTTAACATTACAAGCATACATTCTGAATATGGTATGACAGAGCTATTATCACAAGGATACTCTAAAGGTAATGGGCTTTTTCAAACTCCAAATTGGATGAAAATACTTATCAGAGACACCAATGATCCTTTATCATTATTAGACAATAAAAAAACAGGAGCAATAAATGTCATAGATCTTGCCAATTATTACTCCTGCTCTTTTATAGCCACCCAAGATTTAGGAAAGTACCATCCTGATGGATCATTTGAAATCTTAGGTCGCTTCGATAACTCCGATATACGGGGCTGTAATCTTTTAGTCCAATAAACTATTGAAGGCTAGGATCATCAAAGGTATTTCCAGCATTTATATCTCCTGTCTCATATCCTTTTTTGAACCAAAACATCCGTTGTTCAGAACTACCATGTGTAAATGACTCTGGATTTGATTGTCCATAAGCTTGTTCTTGAATATGATCATCTCCTACTGCTGAAGCTGCACGCATACCCTCTACAATATCATCATAGGTTATCTCAACATCTGTAGATTTATTTAAATGATGTGCCCAAACACCAGCGTAAAAATCCGCTTGAAGTTCGGTCATTACTGAAATCTTATTATTCTCACGTTCACTTAATTTTGATCTTAGAGCATTAGTTTGTGATAATACACCAAAAATATTCTGAATATGGTGTCCAACTTCATGGGCGATTACATATGCTAAAGCAAACTCCCCTTTAGCTCCATATTTTTGAGATAATTCTCTATTAAAGCTCAAATCCAAATAAACTTTTTGATCACCAGGACAATAAAAAGGTCCAAATGCTGATTGCCCAAATCCACAACCCTGTGTTTCAGTACCTTCAGTATAAATCACCATAGTAGGTTTTGGATAAGACTTTCCATTTTCTTGGAAGATCCTTGTCCAAACATCATCAGTACTTGCCAAAACAACATCTGCAAAATCTAATAATTTATCTTCTTCAGGAGTTGATTGATACTCACCTTGCTGATTCACAGAGGTTTGCTGACCGCCTTGCCCTATCTGATTTAAAAGTTCATTAGGATCTCTCCCCATTAAAAATCCAATAATCAACACAATTACACCTCCTACTCCGCCAAGAGTTAATTTCTGTCCGCCGGACATTCCTCTACGATCTTCGATATTACCGCCACGGCGGCCGCCTTGCCATTTCATAAGTCTTTATTTAATTTTAGTTTGTTTTTGCTTACACTACAAAATCTTTGCCATAGCATTAAGATTGCCTTAACTTAGTCCTAAGGTACAATTCATTCCCCTCATTTAAAATGCTTATCTTTGAATTCATTAATTATTACCAAACATATGTTATTAGACGATCTTAAAAAAAGAAGTGAAAGTCAATGCGAATTATGTCGCTCATCAGATAATCTTGATATTTACGAAGTTCCACCAACCTCAAATCCGTCTTTAGATAACAGTATATTAATATGTTCTGTTTGCAAAGCTCAGATAGAAAAAACAGAGCAGATTTCACCAGAGCATTGGAAAGTTCTGGAGA
>Ga0233377_1001097_pt1 | contig 10615 bp, 13 predicted proteins | sample ElkDunMinimDraft_6_FD_191540 | JGI IMG/M metagenome (GOLD analysis project Ga0233377, IMG submission 191540) | Fecal eukaryotic communites from dung pellets of Tule Elk in California, USA - Elk Dung E36 | ecosystem: Host-associated > Mammals > Digestive system > Large intestine > Fecal | place...
TTCGAGTGTAGTAGCAGGAAGTTCTGGAGCAGTTGTTAAGCTTGTACAACCATTGAACATATAACGATAACAATAGGCTGCTAGTGTAGTAGCAGGAAGTTCTGGAGCTGTAGTTAGACTTCTGCACCCACTAAACATATATTGACAACAATAATTTGCTAACGTAGTCGCTGATAATCCCAGAACTGTATTAAGAGCTTCACAATCTTTAAACATACCATCATAACAATATTCTGCTAATGTAGTTGCTGGGAGAGCTGGAGCGTTAACAAGATTTATGCAGTCCCTAAACATATATTGATAACAATAATTCGCTAACGTAGTTGCTGGTAATCTATGGATATTAATAAGATTTGTACAACCTTGGAACATCGAACTGTAACAAAAATTAGCTAGTGTTGTTGCAGGTAATTCCGATGTTTGAATGAGAGAGGTGCAGCCATAGAACATCGAACTGTAACAATATTGGGCCAATCTTGTAGCTGGTAATTCTGGAACATTGATAAGACTAGTACAACCTTTAAACATTCCTGAATAGCAATGATCCGCTAATGTGGTTGCTGGAAGTTCTGGTGCAGTTGTTAAGCTTGTACAATATTGGAACATATATTGATAACAATCTCCAGCTAATGTGGTTGCTGGAAGTTCTGGTGCAGTTGTTAAGCTTGTACAACCTTGGAACATATTAGAATAGCAATATTTTGCGAGTGTAGTAGCAGGAAGTTCAGGAGCAGCTGTTAAGCTTGTACAACCTTGGAACATACTGCCGTAACATTTATAACCTAATATAGTTGCAGATAAAAATCCATTTGCAACTCCACAGACAGTAGTACTATTATAAAATAGTTTATAGAAAGCATAGTCATATCCCCGTAAACTTTCTCTTCCATTTGCAAATCCTCCAAACAGCATTGACATACAGTTACCAGACAGATTACATTTTTTGCTAATGGTAAATGTACCAATTCCTGTTGAGGATGCAGGCTTCAATCCAGTAGCTCTGAACGAAAGTGTCTGTCCCGTATTAATAGCAGGCGTAGCAGTACCAGCAGCAAGAGAAGTTCACTCCATACTTCCATCTATGCAATACTCACAAGCATTGGTGGAAAGCGATGCAGTAAGGCCGTCTTCAAGGGCTTCAATGGTAAGGTAGTCATTGATGTTCGTTGATCTTTCTTTTACACCTCCTCCCATAAGACTTCTATGTAGTATATTTTTATCCATAAATTAAATAAAATTAGAGATAACTGCAAGATTATTAATTATTGAAACTTGATAAGTCTTCGATGCCTCAATATTAGGTATTTCACCATTAGCTCACTTCACCGTTGATGGCACATTAAGAGTACATCCGCTTGAGCTTGTTGTGAACTCAAACATATAGTTATTGAGTATGCTTTCATTCGCAGGTGTAGCAAGTGTTATTGTCAGCGAATACATCTCCGATGTTCACTTGTAGTATTTATTTGGCTCGATTGTTTGATATGAAGATGTAGCAGATACAACAGGTGTTTCTGTATTAGCTATTGCACTAGCTATTGTATTGTTCACATACGACCTTACAACCTTATTCTGTACAGGATTAGTAGAGAACTCTGACATTGCAGAGTCTATGGTAATTGTTGGTGGTTTAATATTAGATATAGCATTATCCACATAAGCCTTTACAGCTTTTGTTTGAGGGGCCATGTATGAACTAGAAGTTAATTCTGAATCATTGAGTGGCTGATCTACAATAATACCTGTACCATCATTATAAAGTGATACTTCTATTAGTTCAGGATCGCCTCAATATTGAGCAGCCCTAAATCTTATTCCTATAGTGGTGAATACATTGTTACTTGTTTCGAAAATAAAAGAAGATGCAATAAATATGTTAGGATATCCCTTAATTCTTACTATAGGTATAGTGTTACCATAACTAATCCCCGCAACGGCTTTCCTATAAACTTTAATGTTTTCTGCTTTCTGTTCTTCAGTTAACTCTTCTCCAGCATATACTTCTTTTATATTAGCTACATTTGATAATTCATTAACTGATGTCAAAGCAGTCATACTGGTTCTATCAACCTCTTCTACTTTGTCGAGTGTAATCCCAAATAATCTTTTAAATCAATATGAAGGTAAAAGGCATTTTAAACTATTACCCAATACCTTATTTACCTGATCACGTATTTCTTGTATAGTCATAATTATTACATTATAGTTACAGAACCATCTTCTCCAACTACAAATAGCGTAGTACTTCCCAGGAAATCTGAAATAATAACAAGTCCAGGCGCCTCGGCATACCTAGGGTGTGTTGAAGTAACAAAACTAGTATTAAGTGGTGGATATGTTAAACATATTCCAGAACTTTCAACCTCCGTGGTAAAAGCCATAAATTTTGTTACGTCTAACATAACAGATGGAATTGTTTTACCTTGGGATACAGCGGTTGAACACTTAACATAAACTGCTGCGTTATGTGCTTTTTCCGCATCGGTTAATGTTACAGTAAGCGTTTCTCCTTCTGCTGGAGTTCCTATATAAACAACTTCACTTCCGCCTCCAATATTAGCCGTTGCATCAGCAATTGCATCAGCAATTGAATCAACGATTGAATTGAGCGCAAGATTAAGTGCCTGTCCTGTAATACCCCTTTCTCCATTTTCGGAAATGGTAGAATTAATCATGTCTTTTATTTCATTAACTGTCATAATCTAGTCCTCCTTATTTTTTGATTGTTCGATCCATCTTTTAATAAAAGAGTTATTTGTTGTTCCATTAGCCCTCTCTAACATTTTTTCTATAAATACGTTTCTATAAGTGACACCCTCTTTCTTTTGTGTCGCTCTCTCTCTAATAATTTCTTTCCAAGATTTTTTCTGTACCATAATTAAATTGCAAAATCGTTATTAAAATCTTCATTAAAATCTTGAGGGAACAGTATTAAAATTTGTTCCTCCAATTCTGTAATCTTAGCAAGAAGTTCATCTACTTCTTCTCCAGTATATTTTAATTTATACGCCATAGTTATTCTATTACAGTTAAATATTCTCCAGAAGAATCTTTTAAATAAATACCGTTAGAGTCTCTTATAGCTCTATAACCTTCTGGAATATCTATTTCTAATTCACTCCATTCCATAAAAGAATACAGTGTTTTATGAGTGAATATCTCATTTGAGTCTTTAATAAAACAAATACTTGTATCTAATATGTTACCATCTGTATTTTGTTTGTCAAAGTCTGTTTTCTTTTCAAAATGAACTAATTTTTTATTAATTGCCATACATTTTAAATAAATTAATGGTTGTTAATTGTTGAAAATCCAATAATAAATATGATTATACTCGCCATTAAACATATTCAAAACAATATATTATATACAATAATTGAAATTTCAAATACAACTACAAATAAATTAAAAATTGTAATGAATGTTATATAATATATTGGTAACCGATGTTTTCAACAAAATTTAAATGTAAACGAAGATATCCAAATAAAAATTAGTGGTATGATCGACATTGAACCAAGTGTATTAAGAATCGGTAAACATATGTCAAATTTCAACAATACAGTGTGTATTGTATAAATCAATACTAACAAATATGGGATAAATTTTAAACACAATATTTCTATTTTATATAGAAGTTGTTTCATTTAATTTTCCTCCGATAGAAAGTGTGTTTTTAGGCATTTTTGCATTTGGTTTTCTCAAACCTGCAAAAGGATGTGCCATTATAGTTTTCTTCGAATCTGTAAGTTTTCTTTTTAATTCGTTTAAGTTCTTAAATAAGGCTTCTCCATCAGGATTTGATTTTCTAACAGGGCCTTTAGAGTTTTTTACAGAATTATCCATCTTTTTCTTGTTTAAATTTAACTAAATCTCTTTTGTATCAAAACTTTTCTTTAAATCCTTGTTGTTCCATTCCTTTTGGAATCAATCCTTTTGTTATATAATTATCAAAAGTAGCTCTACTAATTCCAAGAAATTTTATAGCTTGATATTTGCTTAATTTTGATTCTGGATTTATCATGAATCCGATAGTATCGCATAATTCTAATAATTCTTCTTCAGATGCATTAGTGTTGCCTGCATCTATCATATCTGCAAAATTTCTCAAACTATCGGATAATAATCTATTATTCATATTATGAAATTTTGTATACTTAACATGCAAATATACAAAATTTTTCTATAAAAACAAAAAAAGTGTGACATTTCTGTCACACTTTAATTAAAGAACATCTTCTCAAGGAATTATCTCTCCTTTACCTATACAATCTGCATAAAATCTAGTTAACGCTACACCATCATATCCATCAGGGTCATCAAGATAATCTTTTACAAATTTAATCAAACGAGATTCCTCTATAATAGACGATCCATGATAATCTGCTTTTGCCATATTTAATACATATAAAGCATCATATCCAATATTATTATCAATATTAATATTGTTCGCCTTAATCATAGCATCTAGATTATCTTTAGTGTATGGCGTAATTTTATCTATTTTATTTAATTGATTTTTTCTTTTCATTCTTCCAACAGCTCATTCACATAATTTCTTATTGAAATGTCAGCCATTTTGAGATAAATAATCCTCCATTCCTGATGGAAATTTTTCTCTAGAATCCAATCTCGGTCTATACATAATTCTTAATATCTACGCATTCTGCCATGAGTGGATTTACCTTCTAATTCACGCATAGCATCTTCGTATCCTTCTTCATAGCCACATTCATAAGCTTCTTTTAGCTCATGATCTGAAGTATGACCCATTCCGCTTCTACCATATCCACTTCTGCCATACCCATCGTAGTAATCTCCACCTCTACGTTTATCGTGACTTTCTCTAATTTCCCACATTCTCATAATTAATCTCCTTTGTGTCACGCTTTAACTGAGCAATCAAATCTTTATTAACTTTCATTAATTCAGACATTCCTTTTGTTAAATCGTGTACTTGTGTTTTTAATTCGTTAATTTCTGCTTGCTGTTGTTGTTTTTCTGCAAATTCTGGATTTAAATCAGATAACATCTTATCACAGTTCGCAATCATTTGTTGATGATAGTTAACACTATTTATTGCATCCACACTCTTTTGTTTTAAACTCATAATCTCTGAATTCATTGCTAATTTATTATCAGAAATAACAATTCCATTATTTCCAAAATCAGCAATATCTAAGTTAGCTGGCAATTTTTGATATGTAACATCTTGGTTATTAATTTTTGCTACAATATCAACAACCATTTCTTGAGGTTGTCCAAATACTTGTGGTACTGGATACTTTGGAGTTGGTATTGATACACTAACAACAGAACCAACTTCTAACAAAGATTTATCTTTATGAAGAACAAAAATTTGATTGTTCGGTCTAAGCGATTGAAACATAATATTTAATTAGGTTAAACTTCCAGTTAATAATTGAAGTGTATCTGTCTGACTTTCATACCATAATACATACACTCCTGTTCCAGGAATATCTGCTACAGTAACAGCATCACCATTAAAAGTTGTTAAAGGTTTGGCGTTACTTCCATCCGAAGTAAATTGGATAGGAAGTGTATCTGTTGTTCCAGCTGGAATTATTTGTGCCAAACGTACAATTATCAAACCTCGAAAAGGTCGCCCAACATTACGATGGTTGTTAAAATCGAAAGACACATTAGTAGCTGTAACTGATACACTATTAGAAGACAATGTAGGTATTCCATTAATATTTACGTTTATATATGCTGGTAAAATCATAACTATACCTCCTATTATCCTCAAAGTGAACCGTTGGAGCATCCACAATTATTTCATGTTCCATATCCTGCTCCAAAACCAAATCCAGTGTATGGATTAAAACCATATTGTGCAGCAACACATGTTGGAATAGCTGTTACAGGACTATAAGGAACAGAAACTGTTTCTGGAAGATGAGATTTGAAACAATCAAAATCAGATCTAAGTTCGGTCAATGCTGTTGAAATAGGATATAAAGATGAAGCAATATATTCGTTCTGAGCTCTCTGTGAAATATTAGTTTGAAGTGCTAATTTTTCATCACGAAGTGCGTCAATTTTATTCTGCATCTCTCTCATTTCTAATTGACAGAATTTATCATTAATAAGAGTAGTTTGTTCATCTATCTTACCAACAATGGTTGCAGTTTGATCTAAAGTAGCAAGTCTATTTTCATAGCCTTGTGTAGTAATCATGTTTTTAGTTTCGCAGCAACAAGCAGCAATCTTACTAGCAATATCACAATTACCAGCCTGAATAGCATTGATAATTTGTTGTGCAGAAAGACCTACAGTATTACCAACTGATTGTACTTGAGTTCCAAGTGAAGTAAGAGCTGTTTGAATAGCGTTTACATCACAATTAAGTGTTGTAGCAAGTTGTGATATTGCTAAACCATTTCCATTAATGGCTTGAAGTAACACATCTCTACCATAATCGTTATTTAATTGTGAAGCAAGGAATCCGGTTCCGTTATCATAACCTCCGAATCCTCCTCTTCCGCCTCAACCTCCCCACATTATAGCAAGGAAAAGAATTCAAATAAACCAGCCTCCATTGCCAAATCCATCATTGTTATTCATAAGAGCAAGGACACCAGGATCTATACCTCTATTTTGTAACATAGGAGCTAATGCTGAAATAATACCATTAGTTGAACCTCCATCAAAAACATAAGTTTTTTCTTCTGACATAATTTTTAATTTTAATTGTTAAACATAATATCTGCGATCGCGATACAAAGATACAACCGAATATGTCAGAATTAGATACATTACTATCAACAAAAAAATCCGCCCTAAGTCATTGACTTAGAACGGATTATATTAAATTTTATTTAGCAATTCACTACTAAAATTCAGCTCAAGTAAGACCGTTTGTTACTTTATCGTCAACATAAGCTTTAACGTCAGATACAACAGCAAGTCCAGCTGTATCGCCATTTTCGACAAACGAACCTGTTTTAACAGCTACTGAAGATCCTTCGTTGACTACTTTACCATCTACTTCTGCAATAGTTATACTAACATATGAATTAGTATCTGCAGCAGTAGCAGTACTGTCTAAATTAGAAATTGCAGATGCGGCTGCATCAGCAGCAAGTTTGTCATGATCAATTGCTTCAAGAACCTTAACACGTGTATCCATTGCAGCGTTAAGACCAGCTGCAGTACCAGCTGCGTCATAATTACCAGCAAGACTATCAGCGTAATCCTTAGCATTCTGCTCTGCAGTTGCTGCAGCACCCTTAGCGTCATATGTATTTGCTAAATCCAATGCAGTAATTTTAGAATCGATTTTTGCATCAATTGAACCTTCGCCTGTTCCAACAAGAGTTGCAATAGCGTCTGCATTTGTTTTTACAGCACCATTTGCTAATCCACTTACAGCATTATTGATTGCATCTTGTACACCAGATACTTTAACGCCAGATCCACTTACTGAAAGGAATGCCTCAGAAGTCTCATCTTTCTTTACACTAACAACGTGATCTACAACTTGTAAACCGTTTTGGAATTCCGATTCTGCTAAGAAATTGCTAACATCAACTTTTACTACATCTTCTTCTCCATTAGTAAGAATGTAAGTAAATACTAATTCTTGACCTTCAAGTTTAACTTCTTTTAAAGAAGAATCTTTGTAAACTTTAATGATTTCACCAGCAGTAGTTGAAGTTTCACCAACAGTTTGAACTAACTTGTATGCTTCTTTAACATTTGCACCTAAAGCAGTAAGATCATCTCCGGTAACTTCTTGAATTGAATAAGATTTAGAAGAATCGTTGAGTGCTTGAATCTTATCTTCTAATTTACCAAGAGTATTATACTCCTCAGCTGCATCTCCAACAATATCTGCAGCCTTTTGATTAGAATATGCTTTAGCATCAGCAAGTGCTTTCTTAATAGAACCTTCACCTTCACCTTCAACCACATCTAATCTATCAGTAATTGCTTTTAATGAAGCGGCTACACCAGATGCAGATGCAATATCACCAAGACCTAAACTAATTGTAGAACCGTCGTATTTATTAATAGTTAAAATTTTGTCTTCTGAATTCCAGTCAATGTCCTTTAAATTTCCTGCAAATTTATCCCAACCAGAATCGTTACGGACATTAATTGTTTTATCTTCTAAATCAAAATAAATACCACCTACTACAGGAGTTTCTACGTTCTTTAATGAGCTTACTCTAAAAAATTGTAATTGTGTCATAATTTAATTTTTAATAATTAAAGTTCAATTCAGGCCAAATAGATACCATCAGAATCAACGGCAATATTGGACCCATCTTTTATTTTTAAACTAATGTTTTGTGAATTATTTAATACTTTAGAAACAACTAATCCGTTTCCAGAAGTTATTGATGTCAAACCTCCAGATATAGCAGACGTAATTTTATTATTTAATCCAACCAATGCTGCTTGTAAGGTAGTATTAGTTTCACTAGTTCCAACTGGTTCTGAAAGAAGAATGTCAGATGTGCGTAATTCTGCATTTATTCCAACTAAACCTTCTTCGGAAAGTGTTAAACCAATTCCATTTGAAACAGTTTGATCCACATCAACTACTTTGATTGCATTTACAGCATCCGTTAAATTACTTATACTTTCTGCCTGGCTTGTATTAATTTCATTAATACTAATAATTTGAGATTCAATATTTTGAACAGATGTCTTATCTGCTTTATTCCCTAAATCTAAAGTTAATTGAGAAATATTATTAGTGTTAGTACTTACAGATCCAGATAAAGTAGATAATTCTTGTTCTAAAGTATTAATATCTTCAACAATTGTTTGAATTTCTATGTCTGTTTTAATTTGAGATAATAACGAATTGTATTTTAATGAAACAATTGCATTATCAATATCAATATAGTCACTACCTCTATATTTATCTACTAATTTATTTACAGGTATACAAATAGCATCGGAGTTAGTATTTGCTAAAAGTAACTCTATATATAAATCTCCAATAACTGCGCCTTCGTATGGCAAATCTGTTTCAATTACTTCTTTAATAGAACCAGAAGAAACAACAAGATCTTTTGGAATATCGATAATTGCACCAACACCCTCGCCATTCTTTTGGAACTGATAAGAAGCAGAATATCCTTCTGTTGCAGTTTCAAGTTTAACTACGTTATATTCAGGAATAGCGATTGCGTCAATTGCAGCTTTAAGTGATTTACCTTGTGCAGCAGAAAGAGCTGCATCAGTTCTATCTGATTCTAAGTTATCTATAATATCAATTGTTTCTGCAGCACCGATTTCTTTTCATGCAGAATAATCTGCAGATAAAGCATCTGCAACATTAGTAAGCATGTAAATCTTACCTTCATCTGCTACTGAAACAAGTAAACCTTCGTAAAGATATAGCGTATCTCCATCAGAAGGCCATGTTTCTTTATTAATAAGCTCTGATTTTGTTGCAACAACAATTCTTGGATCTAGAGCTTCTGCTGCTTTTACTTCAAAATTCGCAGCAAATTGAAATGTACCTTTATTTCTAGCCATATCTTTAGAATTTAACGATTAATTTAACAGAACCTCTATTGCTTCCGTTATAAGTATATGTGTAATAAGTGTGTTCAACACCGTTAACTGTATCTTTTACTTCTGTTTTTGTCCAATCTGATAAACTTACAGTCTCAAATGCTTTTGCTACAGTATTATACATCTGAAGTAATGTAGCAACTCTAGGTACTTTAAACATCTGTGGAGCCTCTGCTGTATGTGGCATAACTGTGAATTCTCCAGTAGACATTGCACCTGCAGTAGTATTCCAACTAACAAGTGATTGTTTAGTTAACTCTCCAGCAGTAACAGTAGATGCAAATCATGGACATGTAACATTTACAGTACGTGTAGCGGTAACATTTGATGCTGGGCACGCTAACGATTCTACAGCAACACCTTTGTTATTAACTGGAACCGGTCCAACACCATAATTTACAACAGCTTTGTATGTTTGTGAACCCAAAGTAGTATACTTTTCTGGAAGAGCTGTAATATCCGAATACTCTGTACCATTAATCTTAATAGTATATACAGTAGACGTAATATCACCTGCATAAGGTAAACTGTTATTGTAAGTAGTTCAAGTTGATTTATTCAAGCCTGCTTCTGAAATAGATGCCACTGCAGTTCCAATTTCAACAGGAGTTGTTGAAGGATTTAGTGCAAATCCGGTAAGACTTGGGGTGCCATGTGAAGGATCTACAGAAGGAAATAGTAAATCATCAAACATTTCATTATAAGATTTACCATTTAATTGTCCAACGGTAGTTCCAGCAACAAAACCTCCAACATCAGTTGGCATAGCAAGAGTTGTATCTTCAATTCCAGACTGATAAGATGTACTTAACTCTACAATACCCTCCTCATTTAAAAGTGCAGATAATGCATCTAAGTTTTTCTTATCTTGAGCTGACATTAAACCATCAGCAGTTTCTGAAGCAATTGAAAAGATGTCCGCCAACTCTATTTGTTTTGGTTCCCCTTGTGTATAAGAAATAGTTAATACACTGCCAGAAAGTACTACATCTGCAACAGCTCTAACAGATTCTGGTTTAGCACCATAAGGAATACCATCAACATAAATTACTTTTTC
>Ga0233377_1001098_pt1 | contig 10615 bp, 10 predicted proteins | sample ElkDunMinimDraft_6_FD_191540 | JGI IMG/M metagenome (GOLD analysis project Ga0233377, IMG submission 191540) | Fecal eukaryotic communites from dung pellets of Tule Elk in California, USA - Elk Dung E36 | ecosystem: Host-associated > Mammals > Digestive system > Large intestine > Fecal | place...
AATCACTTTCGATGATGTAAAACAAGAAATTGTAATCGGTTAATTGGATCGCTTTGCTTAAATAAAATCCCTATGAAAAAACAATCTAAAGGCAGCAGTATATTCTTAACCTTGACCATCGTTCAGCTGCTTCTGTTCTGTTCCTTCTTTGCTGCTCATGCGCAAACCGGTTTCGCGATTATAGAAGATAAAGCTCAAAAAAGAATTGATATTTCTTTTAACGGAAATCCTTTCACTTCGTATATCTACCCGGATGATCTGATGAAACCGGTGCTTTATCCCTTAAGAACAACCAAGGGAACCCTGATCACAAGGGGCTGGCCGCTAGACCCCAGACCGGGAGAACGAGTGGACCATCCTCATCATGTGGGCATGTGGTTTAATTACGGAAACGTGAATGGCCTTGACTTTTGGAACAATTCTACCGCTATCCCTGCGGATAAAAAGAAAAATTATGGAACGATTAAACATGTTGCCGTAAAAAGTGCAAAATCGAATAAGGACAAAGCTGAATTAGTAGTCCTCAAGGACTGGCAGGCTCCCGACGGAAAGACCTTAATTAAAGAAACTACCAAGTATATTTTTACTCAAAAGGGATCTCAACGTGCTATTGAAATGACGACGCAACTAACGGCGCAAGATCAGGAGGTATCCTTGTCAGACAACAAAGAAGGACTGTTGGGAATCCGCGTAGCGCGTGAACTGGAACATCCTTCGAATACCCCTGAGATTTTTACGGATGCCGCTGGAAATCCTACTCCGGTAGCGGCAATGAATAACGACAAGGTCACCGGACTATACCGAAGTAGCGAAGGTATACAGGGTGATAATGTTTGGGCTAGCCGGGCGAAATGGGTCAATCTGACCGCAAAAATTGGAGAGGAACCCATCTCCTTGCTTATTCTGGACAATCCCAAAAATGTGGGATATCCTACCTATTGGCATGCAAGGGGTTACGGCCTGTTTGCCGCTAATCCGCTAGGCCAGAAAGAATTTAGTAAAGGAAAGGAAGTCCTGGATTATAAACTGAAAGCCGGCGAATCGGTGGAGTTTAAATACAAAGTCATCATCAACTCGGGATCTACCCTGAGCCAGACCGAAGCGAACGCTTCATTTTCTGACTTTACAGCTAAATAACATATTAACAAAGGGGGATTCTTAAAATATCCTTTTGGATAAATAATAATCCTCCTTTTGGGTCATTAAAGTCTTATCTTCTTTCTTCTTGTCATAATAACCGCAAAGATGTAATACGCCATGTATCACCACCCGATGTAGCTCGTCGCGCTCTGGGACAGTAAACTTTTCTGCATTCTCTCGTATGCGGTCCACAGAAATAAAAATATCCCCGGCTATAACATCTTCCATTTCCGAAGAATCAAAGGTTACGATATCGGTAAAGGTATCATGATCTAAATATTGCTTATTGATCTCCAATAAATACGTGTCCGAGCAAAAAACAAAACTCAATTGCCCTACCCTCTTAAAACCTTCTTCTTTGATCGTCGAAAAAATCCATTCTCTTACCCTTTGCTTATCCTTAATCGTAAAATCAATATCCTCTGAAAAAAACTGAATATCCTTTAATGCCATCTTAAAATGATTTACTATCCATATAGGTCTGCAATATTAATACCGCAGACACTTTATCTATCAACTCCTTGTCTTGTCTTTTACTCTTTTTCATTCCCGATTGTGAAATCGCCTGAGAAGCTATTTTCGAGGTAAACCGTTCATCGATCTCCTTAATCGGAATAGTTGGGTAAGTCTTGCGCAACTTTCGCATAAATCCTACCACATGCTGAGCTGACTCTGAGGCTGTACCATCCAATTGCATGGGCTTCCCAACAACAAAAGTCACCACTTCTTCCTTGGAAAGATAATCCTGTAAAAACTTCCAAATCCCCTCGGGATGAATGGTTGTTAATGGACTTGCGATAATCTGTAAACTGTCTGAAACGGCCAGCCCAATTCGCTTTGTCCCGTAGTCAAATGCCATTATTCTCATGTCTCTGCAATTTTCACAAAATTACAATTAAACTTTAGATTACATCCATTCATAAATCGTAAAATATCTATACTTTTGATAGATATTATTTTGAACATGAAAACACTTCTCTATCTCCTATTTTTCTTATCTCCATTGCTGGCTACCTCTCAATCCCTGGAACAAGAAATTCATGATTATAGAAACAAGCAAATCCAAGAAATGGTCAAAGATGAATTTGGCCCACTACGACAAAATCAAATCGGATATGTGACCTTCTTCCTCCCTAAACAGGACTATGTGGTAACTGCCGATGTGGAACCTTTATTCAATGAACCCACTTTCAGAATGCCAACTTACGATGGAACCTCCAATGAATATAAAAGATTTGGAGTTCTCCACTTTGAACTTCATGGCCAAAAACTCGCCCTTACTGCTTATCAAAGTGTGGCACTATTCCAAAACCCAACTTATAAAAACCATCTCTTTGTTCCTTTTATGGATAACACCAATGGCGAAACCAGCTATGAGGGTGGCCGATATCTTGACCTAAGCACGACTGATATTAAGGATGGAAAAATTAAAATAGATTTCAATAAAGCCTATAATCCGTATTGTGCTTATAGTAATGGCTATAGATGCCCTCAACCTCCAAAAGAGAATATCCTGACCGGCATTACTATTGATGCCGGAGAAAAGAAGTATAAAGGACCCAAAAACGAAAGAAACGTGAACAAGAATATCGCAAAGAACTTTAATGAAAACGAAAAGACGATCATTAATGCTGCTGATGAAAATAGCTTAATGCATGTCTATCAAATTACCGAGAACTCTGAACTTGCTGTGCTTAAAAAACCTTCTGAAGACATCAATTACAATGATCCGCTGATCGATAAACTTGCGGCAAGGATGCTCCTGACAGTTAAAAACCCGGAACATGCAGGTGTCGGTATTGCAGGCCCTCAGGTTGGTATCAACAAAAATGTCATCTGGGTTCAACGTCTGGACAAAAAAGAGGAACCTTTCGAATTCTATCTAAATCCTAAAATTATCTGGAGATCAAAACTCATTCGTAACGGCAGCGAGGGATGCTTATCTATTCCTGAGATAAGACAGGATGTTAAACGTAGTTACGCTATTAAACTTCAGCATATTGATCGTAAAGGCCAGGTTAAAGAAGAGTTAATCGAAGGCTTTACAGCGGTGATTTTTCAACATGAAGTGGATCACCTCTATGGAATTCTTTTCCCGGATCGAATTGAAGAATCAAGTAAAATTGACTATGTATCTTTAAAAGATAAAGTGGAATTTCAAATTAAAAAAGAAACAATCAGACCCTAAAAACCTCCTAATCTTAGGGTACCCAAAAACAGGGATATTTAACTTTGAATAAAGTTTTTAGCAAAACTTTATTATCTTTAGGTTTATTTATTAGCCATTTCCTAAAAATGTACAATACTGCCTATAGCATTGCTATTGTTGATGATCACTCTCTAATCCTGCAGGGGTTGGTAAGCTTATTAGACCGTATTAGAAACTATGAAGTTATCGCAACGTTTACAAAAGGTTACGAACTGCTCAGTTTCCTCCAAATTGAACCCGTCGACATTGTCCTTTTAGATATTTCTCTACCGGATATAAATGGCATTGACCTTTGTCTTGAAATTAAAAGAATCGCCCCGAATATTATTATTCTTGGACTGAGCAATCATACCGAGAGAAGCGTCATCCTTCAACTTATGCAAAATGGGGCATCCGGATACCTGCTAAAAAATATTGATATCGAAGAATTGGAAAAATGCTTGGATCAGGCCATAAATAAACAAATGGTTTTCAGTACTGCTGTTCAGGAAATCATTGCAAACCCAATTAGCTCTGATTTACCCCTGCTTCCAAAACTTACTAAAAGAGAAACTGAAATTCTAAAACTGATCGCTCAGGGAAAGACCTCCGTGCAGATCGCTGAAGAACTTTTTCTGTCCCCGCTCACCATCGAAACGCATAGAAAAAGGATGATGAGCAAGTTCAAAACAAAAAATATGATGTCACTAATCAAAATAGCAACTGAAAATAAATTGATCTAACGCTCTTTCAAACGAACTTCATATAGCTTACTCCATAGCTTACCCGTCAAAAGCAACGTTTTTGAATCCGATTTATAGGCAATTCCGTTCATCTCATTATCGTAAGGAGAACGCTTGCCATCGTATAATCCGACAAAGTTAATCTTGCCTTCAACAACCCCGTTCTCCGGATTGATAATAACAATTTCATCTTTGTCTCCATGATAAAGGTTGGCATATACTTTACCGTCGATAAATTCAAGCTCATTAATACTATCTACAGGACCATTATCATCAAAAACCTGAATAGATCCTGTCTCTCTTAAACTCAATGGATCTAAGAAATATAAAAAGCTTGTGCCATCGGTCTTAATAAATTGTTTCCCATCAAATGTTAAACCCCAACCTAATTTACTATTCTGGTAATCGAATGATTCCAATTGCTTAAACGTATTCTTATCATATATATGACCCTTGTTATTTTCCCAGGTCAATACATACATTTTATTCCCTACGATAGTCATCCCTTCTCCAAACTCATCTGCAGCCATATCAGCCTTTTGTAATACCTTACCTGTACTTAACTCAACTCTTCTTAATGTCGATTCTCCAAGTCTACCAGTAGTTTCATATAATGTACCATTATCATAATACAACCCTTGAGTAAAAGCTCCTGTATCATGTGGATAGGTATTCAAAACTTCAAAACTATAGGGTTTTGGTGCCTCTGGAACAACCAATACCTCACTGTATGCAATATCTTCCTTCCCTTGAGCATAAAGCTTGGCACTTAATCTCTTATTCCCATAACCATAAGTCTCCGTATCTATCACGATTGCTGAAGTATCTGTCTTTCTCTCAAATACATCCCCATCAATAGCATATACCACTGAATCTATCTCCGAACTCGGAAAATTCAACTTAAGCTGGATCTTCTCGCCCTTTAATATTTTGCTGCTATTGGAAGGGTTCACAAATTCGAATTTGTTCTTCTGTGTTTTACAGCCAATAATAAATAACATAGGCAATAATGCCAATAAATAGATGGAATGCTTAATTTTCATAGGTATTTAATATTTCCAAAATGCGTCTTTTATATAATCCAATTTCTTCTCAATAAAGGTAATCACATCAAACCTGATTTCTCACTGATGTTTACTCAAATTGAGATAGGCCTGTCTGTTCAACTCTAAAGAATCCGTCCTGTTTTTCTACATTATTTAATTTTCTATTTCGCCAATTTAATGCAATAATTCAAAAATCAAAACTTTTTAAAAACTAAACCGTCCTCTTTTCACCTTTATCCCAAATGACTTTGCCGTATCTGGTTCCTATTTTACGATCGTATTTCCTAATAGATCTCCCAATAATTTCTCCCCCTCCTTTAACTTTTGATACTTCGCAATCAACATCTGCATATCATCTGCATCTTGCGTATTCTTCAACTCCTCTCTAATCTTATACATCTCTACTTCAATCTTATTTTTCTTAATTCGAAAAATTAGCTGATTCACCAAATCCTTCATCTGATCTCTCTCCTCAGGGACAAATATCTTCCGCTTGTCATCATTCCAGTTCGGACTGATCTCATATTTTGTAGCAATACTATCTATGGCCAACTTGGACACTTCATCATCCTCATGTGAGAAGAAAAACTTTGCCTCCGGCACTTCAAAATTTTTCGCCTGTTTTTTGAATTCTTCAATAATCTTCTGACTTGCTCTGTCTTCAAAAGTCACGTCCTCCATACTGACCAATAAATAGGGGGCAATCGGAATATCTCCATCCCCTTCCCATAAAACCGGCTCACGACCATAGTTCAATAAAACACGGATCAATTCACGTTCCATCAATATTTCGGTTGTTATCTGAGGCTTGGACTCCGCGACAGTGATGCCCTCTGCTGCCATGGCTGCCAACATCTCTGTCGGTATAAATTCTTCTGCAGCATAGTCTGGAATTGCCTCTGCACTCGAACCTTCGGCTTTTCTGTCCCTCGATCTGGCCTTGTCCATCCGGATCTTGTTGAGTTCCGTCAATAAAACCCGCTCCTCAATATTTAATAAACCGCTGCACTGACGTATATATACGGAAACCTTAATCTCATCAGGAATCAAGGAAATACTATTTACGACTTCGCGGATTACTTCGGCACGCTTAATCGGATCTTCCTTTGCATCCCGTAATAAAATATTCGTCTTATAAAAGACAAAGTCTTCTTGATGCTCCTTGACATGATCCTTAAATGCTGATGCCCCGAACTTCTGAATATAGGAATCCGGATCATTCCCATCAGGGAATAATAATACTTTCACATTCAGACCCTCCTCGAGCAACATATCTGTCCCACGCAAAGAAGCCTTAATGCCAGCCTCATCCCCATCATACAGAATTACGACATTCTTTGTGTACCTAGAAATCAGCTTAATTTGACCAGTGGTTAAGGAGGTTCCTGATGAGGAAACTACATTCTCCACGCCAGCCTGATGACAAGACAGCACATCTGCATATCCTTCTACAAGATAACAAACATCATGTTCCGAAATAGTCTTTTTGGCCAAGTGTAAACCATATAAAGCACTCGATTTATGATAAATCTCTGATTCGGGTGAATTTACATATTTAGGAACATTCTTGTCGGTTTTAAGGGTTCTGCCCCCAAAACCGATAACCCGGCCGGTTAGATTATGGATCGGAAAAAGTACACGGCCTCGAAATCTATCATACAAAGATTTATCATCCCTTACTACAGCTAACCCCACTTCAGCCATATACTCCTTAGAAAAACCCTCCTTTAAAGCAGCATCTACCAAGCTCGTCCAAGCTTCTGGTGAATAACCCAAATCAAACTTCTCAATAGTATCATCTCTGTAGCCACGCTCACGAAAATAACTCAACCCGATACTCTTTCCTAGGTCTGTATCCCATAATTGTGTCTTAAAATATTTTGCTGCCCATTGGCTCAGAACATAGAGACTCTCTCGTTTATCTTGTGCTGCAAGCTGAGCAGGACTTCGTTCAACCTCCTCTATTGGAATATTATACTTACCTGCCAAATATCGAATAGCCTCGGGATAAGCATATTTTTCATGCTCCATTACAAATTTCAGGGAATCTCCTCCTGCCCCACATCCAAAACATTTATAAATCCCTTTAGCTACCGAAACATGAAATGAAGGGGTCTTCTCATTATGAAAAGGACAGTTTCCAATCAACGAGGTACCACGTTTCTTAAGATCGACAAAATCCCCAACGACCTCCTCTATTCGAGCAGTATCCAGAACCTTCTCTATCGTCTCCTTTTTAATCATGTTAGAACAAAGATAGGAATATTAGGATTCTCCGGCTCAATCAAAAGGATTTTTAATCGAGAAATATCCTCTTTCTACCCCTATTCAAATAAATCAATCTGCTCTGATAGCTTCCTTCATTATGTCCTTTACATCATGTTGAAATCTTCATCTTGTAACCTCACATTCTGGATTTTCCACACCTCTCTATGAGTCTAACTCAATTGATCAGTCAGGCGTGGTTAGGTAATTAATTTCCCACTGTATCAACAATAAGGCGAATTCCCTATCCGATTTGTCCGAAGATTTGACCAACCCTAACAATGGCAAGAATTTTGAGATTGTTACCTTTATTGCCCAATTTCCTTCTATCATAATTTTAGTGGACAGAAGACGGAATAAACCCCTTAATACCCTATTGATCCTGATCAGTTTTTCAAGATCCGGGAATGCTTTGGTGGTCTCCAAAAATTCCTGTCTTTCAAGTTCCTCCATCAATTCCTTGATCAAGGCTAGAAAGGCTGTCCTCATTTGATCCATTATTGCGGTACTGCTACAACCATTCACCGAAAAACCTTGCTTCATACAAAACTTCTGTTTCAATTAAGTTTCAATAAGGGGAATTGTCTATTGATATCCAAAGGAATATCATAAACTTTCTGATAATAAGATGAAACTTTCTTATTTACATACCTCATTCTATAAATTGACTTTGTACAACCGTTTTTTCAAGAAAACACACTATAAGTTCCTGTGATGTACATGATTTCCCTATATCCATCAAATCATCTATCTTAATTAATTTAAGAATATTTGGTCCTGTCATAAAAAAGTGGTAATATTTTTGTGACCATTAGGTCATTGACTAAGTATATGAGAGAAAAAAGACCATACCTCCTATTGAACGGCAAGGAACTAATGGACTTGCAAGAGTCTTTAGCTGATTACCTTCACTCCTTCGACATCCTGACCGTTACTAGACTGTTGCCTGAGGGAGATGATAGATATATTTTGGATTCCAAGATATTTCAACCTCCATCCCTTGATCCTAAAAAAATCTGCCCCTCTACCGAATACCTATTCTTCGATCTATCCCTGTTAGGGGATCCTTTTGTCAGGAAGATGTTCAATGATAGGACAACCGACAACTATTACTTTTCGTTAAATAAAAAGGATGCAGATTATACAAAGTCCATGAACGAAATGATCCGGACATACCAGAAATCCAAAGACCATCTTTTTGGAGAAAGGCTTGTTTCCAGTATTTTGAACAACAATGTCCTACATCTCAAAAGTACATATGAAAATGCCAGCTCTTCAGTTCAATATTTTGTAAACGGAAACGCGCCAAGAAACTACCAACAGATTGCTGATGGATTTAGGGGACTGATCGTACAACACGTAAAGAAACAGAAAAAGGTAAATTACTATTCTGACCTCCTACACATTACGGACAGAACTCTTTCTACGGTCATTCGGTCCATTTTCGATAAAACACCCAAAGAAATTATCGATGAATATATTATTGAACTCAGCAAGAAACTATTAGAAGATAAAGAGCTTTCAATTAAACAGATTGCTTATGAGCTAGGATACCGCTCCCCAAACAACTTCAGCATGTTCTTTAGAAAACATCAAAAGATTACCCCTACCGATTACAGACTGAAGTTTTGCGAATAATATACCATATGAAATTCAATTAAGAATCAAACGGAAGTTGAGTTGTTTTCAGTGAACAGTTCTAAATGCTCCATAAGCTATCAGAAAGAACATTTTCCTGTATTTGTTCTTTCTTAAAGCAGAATCTAACTATATAGAAAAGTAAGACTAAGATTATTTTTGAATATCGGCTTTGAGCTTGTACATGATTATCTAAGCAGTTATCTTTATTTTCAGGAAATGGACCTGTCAATTGGAACTAACCCTGAAGCGTTTTCACTGGAATTTTGATCAATTCATAATACCTATCTGTAGACGGTTCACTACCCTTACATTGAATGACTTCATTTATCTTTTTTTGCTGGGAAGTGTCAATTGAATATTTATTTCCTATGCACTTTAAATTTGTAAAAATTCCTGTAGATAAATTCCATTTATACTCAAATGAAATGGAATATCCTATAAATTGAATCCTTCAGTTTTCATCGCTTTCGTTGAAAGATGTCCTAGGGCGAAACCCTGTCATTGCATTCTTGTCAATCTCATTGATGTTTTGGTTGAATGGAGACATACCATTGGTGATCCCAAAAAGGTCCTGTGCAACCTCATCCGGATGGAGGAAATTTTGCGACAGGGATTTGTGAAACCCCTCTGTTTCTTCCGAAGAAAGTTCAGTCACTTGTTCCCATTCTATTGATAAGGGAAGGTCTTTGTCCAAAGTACGGAGCACTTTATCCTGTACCTAAATAAAAAGTGGTTGGTGATCGATATAGAATCCCCTCATCTTCAGTTCAGTATTCTCCCTTAGATCCTCGACTTCGGAGTCCTTCAAAGGGTATGCAGATAGCTATCCGATAAAAATTTTCGCATTTCTTTCCTGAGGATATCTAATTTATATGGTTGGGAATACCTTAAAACGGGATATTGATTTGAAGATATGCCGTGTTATTTGGCGCAATATACCTTGAATAAGACACCGCCATATTGAGATCCAGATCGAAGCGACTTACATAAACTCTGTTGGCAAACCATATCTGCCAATTGGCTTCCAAAGGGCTGTGCAACGCTGGCTCGACCCACCCTTTCCCTGTTTGCCGGAAAACGAAGGGCTGTATTATTCCATTTATCACATCCGTTATTTCTATTGGACTATAGCACTGCAACGGGGTTATAGTAGAAAATCTATTATCAGCAAGCATTTTCGTCAAGTCTCTTCCCTCCATCCCAGACATATAGATCTCAGAGATGGCCAGCGGTGGAAATATGGTACCCGAGCTAGATATTTTCTTCGGATTTTCTTAAATACTGTGCCTTCTTTTTCGGCATAAGCTACCAAGGGATCAACAATTTGATTTGATCTTCTGGTGAAGCGTTGTGTCATCAAGTTCTTTATCTATTACGGACATCAGCTCGAACATCATCAACTTCGTTTTGTAATGGAAAATATCTGTATTTATTAGGTACGGTATAAATATGCTATATGAATTGGAAAATCTTTCTTACCTTCCAGATCATTCCAGAATTATTCCAGAATCTTTCACGAATTTGTTCAAACGAAATGAACACAAAGATATACTTGTTAGTATTAGCGCTGCATCTTTTTTCAGTATCCGCGA
>Ga0233377_1001100_pt1 | contig 10607 bp, 6 predicted proteins | sample ElkDunMinimDraft_6_FD_191540 | JGI IMG/M metagenome (GOLD analysis project Ga0233377, IMG submission 191540) | Fecal eukaryotic communites from dung pellets of Tule Elk in California, USA - Elk Dung E36 | ecosystem: Host-associated > Mammals > Digestive system > Large intestine > Fecal | place...
GAAACTTGTGCGTCCGTAGGAATGGTGTTTTGGAACCAAAGGATGAATATGTTGTCCGCTCAGGCAAAGTATGTTGATGTTTTGGAAAGAACTCTTTATAATGCAGCAATAGATGGGATAAGCCTTTCGGGAGACCGTTTTTTCTATGGTAATCCATTATCATCAGATGGCAACTACGAACGGAGTGAGTGGTTTGGAACAGCTTGCTGTCCTTCAAATATTGCAAGATTAGTTTCTTCATTAGGGTCTTATATTTACAGTAGGTCAGCAACTGATCTTTATGTAAATCTGTTTGTGGGTAGTGAGACTACTTTGGATTTAAACAAGAATGAAGTTTTTGTAAGGCAGACCGGTAACTATCCGTGGAATGGGCAGGTAAGTATTGAGGTAAGTCCGAAGAAGTCAAAAGAATTTTCTGTGTATGTACGGATTCCAGGTTGGTTAAAACAGCCCGTTCCTAGTTCTCTATATCATTATAAAGGAAATAAAACCAATAATTATACGGTAAAAGTTAACGGTAAGAACGTTGAAGGAGTTGAAGAAGATGGCTATTTAAAATTGGATCGAAAGTGGAAAAAAGGAGATAAGATCGATTTGAATATGCATATGGAAGTTCAAAGAATAGTATCATCTGATGATCTTAAGCAGAATCAAAACCGCGTTGCTTTGCAATATGGTCCGATCGTTTATGCTATCGAGGATGTGGATAATCCCCATGCTAAGGATGGCTTATTTATACCTGAAAGTACTCAGTTTCAAGTGAATTATAAACCGGAACTACTTGGAGGGACGAATGTCATTCAATTCAAAGCTCCTATTGTTTCTATTGACAAAGGAAGTGATAAGGTAGTTCAAGAGGAAAAAGAAATTACTGCCATTCCCTATTTTTTATGGAATAACAGAGGAAAAAGCCCTATGCAAGTTTGGATACCCGAGAAGTTGACTTCTGTAAGAGTTAATTAGAGGGTTTTTAAGGTAGTTACTTAATGTAAGATAGAGAAAGACTCTGGGATAATATTTCAGAGTCTTTCTCTATGATGAGACATTTATTTAATATCCTTTAGTGCATTTTCAAAATCAGCAATTAAATCATCAATATGTTCTATTCCAACGGATATTCTTAGCATACCTGTTGTAATTCCAGAAGTTGATTTTTGGGATTTATTGTGATGGGATCCCCACATACTTGCTGGATGAACAACCAATGATTCTACACCGCCTAAACTTGCTGCATTCGCAAATATTTCAAGTTTGTTCAATACTGATTGCGCGTTTTGGTAAGCTTCTTCTTCAGAATTTCCAATGATCTCAATGCAAAGCATTCCGGTACCACCGCGCATTTGTTTTTTCGCGAGTTCATATTGTGGATGAGATTCTAGTCCAATATAACCTGTATGCTTTATAGCAGGGTGGTTTTCGAAGAATTCTGCTAGAGACAGTGCATTGCTGTTGACTTGTTTCACACGCATTGATAGGGTTTTTAAGCCTCTTAATAACAACCAAGAATCAAATGGACTTAGGGAGCCCCCAAGAACCAAGGATCTTCTCCAAACATTCTGAATAAATTCTTTTGTGCCGCATACAACACCTGCGGTAAGATCACTATGTCCTCCTAAATACTTTGTAGCAGAATGGATGACGATATCTATTCCAAATTCAGTTGGAGTTTGGTTTATGGGAGATGCAAATGTATTATCTACCATCGTTGTAATCTTATTTTTCTTGCCCAGATCAGCGATATATTGAAGATCACTTACATCCAAATTTGGGTTTGAAGGAGTTTCAAGATAAATCAACTTGGTATTGGGTTTTATAGCTTTTTCAAAAGCGGAATTGTCTTTTTGGTCAACATGGGTGACTTCCACTCCATAGTCTGATAAGAACTCCTTGAAGAAAAGCATTGCCCCAGAATACAAAGAATTCTGCGTAACAATATGATCCCCAGCTTTAACTATAGCAAGGATAGCAGTACTTATTGCTGCCATGCCTGTAGCTAGTACCAAAGCATCTTCTGTCTTTTCCAAACTAGCGAGAATCGCGGCTGCTTGGGAGTTTGTTGGATTTCCATGTCTATGATAGAAATTAGGATGTTTAGTTTCCGTTGCAGCAACGATATACTGCTTCAGATCTTCGTCAGCAACGTATGTTGAGGTTTGATAAATTGGAGAAACAACAGCTTTGCTTTGGTTGAATTCTCGTCCTTTGTGTATGAGGTCGGTTTCTATATGAGACATAGTAAGTCGTTTTTAAAAATAAAGGAATGAAAATTAAAAAAATAACTTGTAAATACTTAATTTCAGCTTCAAATTGTTTTGAATAATTAACCCTAAATTACCTGAAATATTATGAAAAAAATACTGGCTATTCTGGCTTGTCTTATATCTACCTTTTCCTTTGCCCAGATTAAGTCTCCTTCTGAGTTCTTAGGATATCAGGTTGGCTCAAAGGTTACGCCTCATTGGAAAGTTCTAGAGTACTATCAATATATCGCAAATCAAATTCCTAATCAGGTTAAAGTAGAGTCTTATGGAGAGTCTAATGAAGGAAGGCCATTAAAAGTTTTTTATATTTCCTCTGCTCAAAACATTGGGAATTTAGAAAGTATTAGAACCAATAATCTAAAGTTAGCCCATGCTGCAGAAGGGGAAGGGAGTACAAGTTCTCCTGCAATAGTATGGATCAGCAACAATGTTCATGGGAATGAAACCTCTTCGATCGAAGCTTCTATGTTGACTTTGTTTGAATTAGTTAATCCAAGCAATAATAAAAGCAAATCATGGCTGGAGAATACTTTGGTGATTCTTGATCCATGTTTAAATCCAGATGGAACAGAACGGTATAATAACTGGTATAATGGAGTTGTAGGAGTCAAATATAATCCCGACCTGTATGCAAGAGAGCATAGAGAACCATGGCCAGGTGGTCGATACAATCATTATTATTTCGACATGAACCGTGATTGGGCATGGCAAACGCAAAAAGAAAGTACCCTTCGTGCTGTTATCTATAATAAATGGTTACCTCATATCCATGTTGATTTTCATGAACAAGGAATTAATTCACCATATTATTTTCCTCCAGCCGCAGAACCCCTACATGAGGTAATTACAGCATGGCAACGTGAGTTTCAAACCAGCATTGGTAAGCATAATGCCAAATATTTCGATTCGAAAGGATGGTTGTATTTTACTAAGGAGAGGTTTGATTTATTTTATCCATCTTATGGTGATACTTATCCTATTTATTCTGGTGCAATAGGGATGACCTTTGAGAAAGCTGGCAATAGTTCAGCAGGATTAGGGGTTTATACAGATGAAAAGGACACACTAACTCTTGTTGATAGAGCTATTCAGCATCATGCATCAGGATTGAATGTAATCGAATTCGTTTCTCAGAATGCGAGTAAAGTAGTTTCTGAATTCAAGAAATTTGGGGATGATGCTGCGTCTGGAAAATTATCCTCATTTCAAAGTTATATTATCAAATATGATGGTTCAAGGGATCAATCAATTCGTGCATTATTGGAATTGTTGGATAAGAATAAGATCAATTATTATTCATCTTCAGGATCGATAAAGGGGTTTGACTATTTCAGTAAGAAAGAACAAAATCATAGTATAAATGCTAAGGATGTTGTTATTCCCGGCAATCAATCTAAAGCTGCTTTGATACGCGTATTGTTTGAGCCAGAAGCAAAGTTGACGGATTCGGTGACCTATGATATAACAGCATGGTCATTACCATACGTTTACAGCTTACCTGCAATTGCTTCGCAATCAAAAATTACTAATCTGAATCCGTATCAGCTTGATGCAATTAACAATAATATAGGTTCGAGTTTTGGATACGCAGTTAAGTGGGATGGTTTTTCTTCAGCACAATTATTAGCAGCATTATTGCGTAATAAAATAACAGTAAAGGCCTCAGATCAAACCTTTAAGATCGGAACGGAGGAGTTTCCAAAAGGATCATTATTGGTTATGAAGAATGGGAACAAGCAGAATAATACGGAGAAAGTTTTGAAGGAAGAAGGAGATCGGCTCAAGGTTAAGATTTACGGTATTGAATCTGGAATTGTAGAAGGAGGAAAGGATCTTGGAAGTTCGGATGTGAAAACTATTAAAGCTCCGAAAGTAATGATGATGGCGGGAGAGGGGCAGCGCGCAACAAATGTTGGTGAGATATGGCATTATTTTGATCAGCAGTTACAATACCCAATTGTGCTCATTAATCCATCGGATTTTTCAAGAGTTGATTGGGATGATGTCGATATCTTTATTATGCCAAATGGTAATTATTCATTTTTAAAGGACAAGACTCAGAGTGAGGAATTTGGCAATTGGATTAAAAAAGGAGGGAAAGTTATTGCTTTGGAATCTGCCGTAAGCCAATTGGCAAGTCAAAGTTGGTCTGAATTAAAGACTGTCAAAGCAGACTCAACTTCTAAAAATAAGCCTAATCCATTAAAGAAATATGGAGATCGAGAAAGAGGAGCTTTGGAAAATTATACTTCAGGAGCAATCTTTAAAGTTACATTTGACAGTTCCCATCCCTTGATGTTCGGAATTAAAGATTACTTTACCTTAAAACAAGATGATAACTTATTCCAGTATTTTGAACAAGATAAAGGTTGGAATGTAGCCTATATTACTGAAAATTCGAAAATGAGTGGTTTTGTTGGACATTCACTGAACAAGAAGTTGAAAAATGGATTGGTATTCGGAACTCAAAATGTAGGTAGAGGATCTGTAATTTATATTACAGACAATGTATTATTCCGTAATTTTTGGGAGAGCGGCAAGCTAATAATGGCAAATGCAACTTTTCTAACAATTGAATAATATACCTTAATTAGGGGATTGTAATATGTCCTAATGTCTTTTATTTTTGAATAATACATTAGGACATATTTATGCACAAACCAGTTAAAGGTCGTTGGAGACCAATCAAGGTTCATCCTTATTTAAGATTTATCGGAGGTTACTTCGTTTATCTTTATAAAACAGCAATAAAACCTTAGTATATTTTTTTATTGCATCTGTTTCAACAAGTCTATTGCATACTCAATGCTATTAACATTGTTGATCGCAATTCTTAGTTGTCCTTTTACCTCCTTCATATTTGAGATACTAGGATATTTTTGAACGAATGCTAATACTTTTCCAAAATTATCCGATTGGTAATAGCTGGATTTTGGGTTGTTGACAAAATATCCTTTCAGGATGTGTTTCTTGTAGGATATTTTTTCCAGACCTATGTCCTTACCTAACCATTGTAATCTTAAGGTGTTGAATAGTTCAAAGACAGGTTCTGGAAGAGGACCAAATCGATCGTTTAATTCTTGTTCGAATTTCTGTAACTGACCCTCATCTTTCAATTTAGAAATATCGTTATAAAGATTATATCGTTCAGAGACATTGGTTACATATTCATCCGGAATCATTACTTCCAAATCGGTGTCAATCTGCGTAAAATTCACATATTTTCTGTTTTCCTCATCTGCGAATAATTCTCCAAACTCATCATCTTTTAGTTCTTGAACCGCTTCATCCAAGATTTTATTGTACATTTCGAAACCAATTTCCGCAATAAAACCTGATTGTTCAGCACCCAACAAATTACCAGAACCACGAATATCTAGATCTCGCATAGCGACATTAAATCCTGAACCTAGTTCTGAGAACTCTTCAATTGCTGATAATCTCTTATATGCTTCACTTGTTAAAGTCGATAATGGAGGGCTTAATAAATAACAAAAAGCTTTCTTGTTTGATCGACCTACACGTCCACGCATTTGATGGAGGTCACTTAAGCCAAACATATGCGCTTGATTAATAATAATAGTATTGGCATTCGGGATGTCTAATCCTGCTTCTATAATAGTGGTTGCAATTAATACATCATAATCGTGATTGATAAATTTCAACATTACATCTTCAAGATCATCTCCTTCTAATTGTCCATGAGCAATTCCTACTCTAGATCCTGGAACTAGCTTTCTAATTAGCATTCCAAGTTGAGGTAAGTCGGCAACACGGTTGTGGATAAAGAATATTTGTCCGCCACGATCTATTTCAAAGCTAACAGCTTCCTGAATTAACTTTTCATTGAAGACATGTAATTCAGTCTGAACGGGTTGTCTGTTAGGGGGAGGAGTAGAAATAATGCTTAAATCACGAGCTCCCATCAATGAGAAGTGTAATGTTCTAGGAATTGGAGTTGCAGTTAATGTTAATGAATCCACATTAGCGCGCATAACTTTCAGTTTTTCCTTCACTGAAACACCAAATTTCTGTTCCTCATCAATGATCATCAGTCCAAGATCTTTAAACTTAACATCCTTACTTACTAGGCGATGGGTACCAATTATGATGTCTATTTTCCCTTCTTCGAGTTTTTTTAATGTATCCTTGATCTGTTTGCTAGATTTAAAACGATTGATATAGTCGATATTCGCAGGTAATCCTTTCAAACGTTCCGAAAAAGTCCTGTAATGCTGTAGAGCAAGAATTGTGGTTGGAACTAATATCGCAGCCTGTTTGCTGTCTGCAACGGCTTTAAATGCTGCTCGGATAGCGACTTCAGTTTTTCCGAATCCTACATCTCCACAAACCAATCGATCCATAGGATGCGGTGATTCCATATCTTTTTTTACATCTGCAGTAGCTTTTTCTTGATCTGGTGTATCCTCATAGATAAATGAGGCTTCAAGTTCTCTTTGAAGATATGTGTCTGGGCTAAATGCATTACCGGTTTGGGCTTTACGTTTTGCATATAAAAGAATTAGGTCACGAGCAATATCTTTGACTTTCTTCTTCGTTGTTTTTTTAAGTTTTTCCCAAGTATCAGTTCCCAATTTATTCATTTTAGGAACAGTTCCCTCTTTTCCTGAATATTTAGAAATCCTGTTTAAAGAGTTGATATTAACATAGAGCAAATCATTATCTGCATACATCAAACGAATCATCTCTTGACTTTTGCCATTGACATCAATCTTCTCAAGCCCAGCATACTTTCCTACACCATGATCAATATGGGTAATATAATCACCTGGTTTAAGATCGCTTAATTCCTTTAGGGTAATTGCTTGAGAGCGTTCATATCCTTTTCTGCGTTTATATTTATAGTATCGATCGAAAACCTGATGATCAGTATAACAAGCGATTTTTAGTTTATCGTCCCTGAAACCTTCTCTTAATGCTTTATAAATCGGAGTAAAAGTAACCGAGTTATCTAAATCTTCTAGGATTGCATAGATTCTTTCAATCTGTTTGGTAGAATCCGAAAAGATGTAGTTATGGATAGCATGCTTTTGGTTTTCGTTGAAATTATGAATTAGTAGATTAAAATCTTTGTTGAATGATGGTTGAGGATGCGTATCAAATGATATTTCTAAGTCAGGTTTATAGAAGAATTGTTTTCCGAATTCCACAAGGGGATATTCGAATAACATTGCATTAAAATTCTTGTCATCAGTAAAAGTAAATCTAGGATCAACCCAATCAGGATTATCCTTGAGGTCTTTTTCTGTTAAGGCTTTCCAATATTGAGACGCTTTTTTATAGCCATCCTTAAGAATATCTAAAGTGAATTGGACATCTTTAAGCCAAATAATGGAATCCTTATCAATATATTCCAACAGGGAAATATGATTGTTTGTTAAGAATTTTGCCTGAACATTGGGAACAATAGTTACCGAATTGATTTTGTTGACAGAAAGTTGCGATTCAATATCGAATGTTCTGATACTTTCAATTTCATCTCCGAAGAATTCTATCCGGTATGGTAAATCATTTGAGAATGAAAATATATCTACAATTCCACCGCGTATGGCAAATTGACCAGGTTCATACACAAAATCGACTCTTTCAAAATCGTATTCATATAGAAATTCGTTTATGAAATCTATACTCAACTTGGTGCCCACCCTAATTTCTAAGGTGTTTTTTTCGAGATCTTGTTTATTAATTACCTTTTCAGAAATAGCTTCTGGATAAGTAACAATGATTTTTGGAAGTTCTGAATTTCTATTTAGAGAACTTAAAGTTTCAGCGCGCTGAAGAACATTAGCACTATTCAGTAAAGTGAAATCAAAAGCTTTACGATATGAAGCAGGGAAAAATAATATTTGATTGTCGAATAGACTTTCTAAATCACTTAAAAAGTAAGATGCATCTTCATGATTAGGTAGAATGAAAACATTCAATCTTTTTTCAATCTGATAACAAGCAGCAGCAACCATTGCATCAGAGGAACCAATTAATCCTTTAAGGTGAATTTTAGGTTTTCCATCTTGGATACTACTTACAAATCTTTTTACTTGTTCGGAAAGGCTGTATTTATCTAATAGTTCTTGAACGTTCACGCTAAATTATTTTTGCAAATTTACGAAAATTTGAACAAGGATTTTCATACGTATATGGCTATATATCATTGTCTAATTTATTGTTAGCAGCAAAATCTAAGATATATTCCATTTGTTCCTTAAGGTCAAATTGTAGGTCTTCATGTAAATTGTCGTATAATTTGACTGCATTTTTAACCCTCCCATTGACATACTTATGTAATTTGAATGCAGGCGAGAGAGCAGATGGTCCAAAAAGAGAAGGATAACGATCGAATGATTCTTGCAAGATTAATAATCTAGCTTCAACTACAGAGAATTTATCTTTTGTAATTTTTTCATGTTCATTTACAATCCCGCTTGCTTGTCGCAAGGTGCTACTCAAGCTTTTATAATTGGAATAAATTGGGATATTCTTAATCTTGTTTGCGTTAATTTCAAAAAGAGATTCCAAAGAGCTTTTCAGGTCGATAATTCTATCTGCTAGATCGGATTCGTCTTCCAAAAGTTCATAATGTAATTGTTTTAAAAGCATCTTATCTTTATTGATCAATCTGACCAATAATTTGTCCTTTTCTTTAGTAGGTAAGTTAAGTACAGCTTCCTTTAATTCCTGATCCTTGTGTAATGACATAAATAAAGATAGGTATAGATAAATAATATTACAATTATTACCATTTTTAGAGCGTCAAATGGTGTTATTTCTTTTAAATCTGCTCCTTTTTTATTTGTGATAAGTAAATAATACCATTGATAATTGGTTTTGTGCCATTCTCAATGGTAGTTATTGTCTACCTTTGTATTGTATGGGCAAGATACCTGTTTTAGAGCAATGTACAGTTTCCTATAAGGAGGATAAACATTTTTTGGTAGATCATCTAGATGTGTATTTAGGGAAGAATAATAACCTAATATTTCCACATCGACACAGTTTCTATCAAATGCTGTTATTTCTATCTGGGGAAGGGCTTCATGAAATTGATTTTAAACAATACCATATTGAGAGAGGTCAAATTTATTTTATGGGACCTGGTCAGGTTCATTCATGGATGTTCGAAGGAAACATGACTGGATATATAGTCAATTTTGATATAGATTATTTTAAATCATTTTTGATTCAAGCTGATTATATGGAACATCTGAATTTGTTTTCATCTCTGAATGATGGTGTTTTTGTCTTAGAGGAAAAGCAATTAGGAGAGATATCGATTTTGTTCAATCAATTGATAGATTTAAATATAAATCCGGTATCGATTGATCTTAAACGTTCTTTATTGTTGTATATCTTATTAAAAATGGAAGAGGCGTATACCCCAAATTTTCCGACAAAATCAGTGGATTACCATTTAGTTCTTATTAAGAATTTTATCTCCCTGGTTGACGAGAATTTTAGGGAACTACATTTACCCAAAGAATATGCAGGATTGCTTTTTGTAACTCCAAATCATTTAAACTCAGTATGTAAAGAGTATTTAGGGATGCAGTCTGGAGAAATAATAAGGAATAGAATTATGTTAGAAGCTAAAAGGTTATTGATATTACCAGATTGGACAATATCGCAAGTGGCATATGAGTTGAACTTCAATGATAATTCTTATTTCACAAAGTTTTTTAAAAAAGTGGAGGGTAAAACCCCGGAAGAATTCAGAAAATCACAATGGAAGTAAATTTAAAAATGGATACAAAATATAGCATACCATCCGAGTTAAAAAGTGCAATAGACGGGAAATGCCCGAGATGTAGAACTGGAAACATGTTTGCAGCACCGCTTTTGAGTTTTAAATCTAAAAAGATGTTGGAAAGATGTCCAGCATGTGATTTGAAATTTGAAAAGGAACCAGGATACTTCTATGTTGCGATGTATGTAAGTTATGCATTAAGTGTTGCGGAACTTGTGACCGCATGTGTCGGAACTTATTTCTTAACCGGTAATCTAGAAAGTCCATGGTTATATGTAATCGTTGCACTGGCTGTAACCTTGATTATGGCTCCATTCAACAATCGATATTCAAGAATTATTTTGCTTTACCTAATGACACCTTCATTCAAATTCAATCCCAAAATATTTGATAGAGTAAAGGAAGAAGGCAAGTAGAAAAATAAAAAGAAGCTGTCCAAAAAGGGCAGCTTCTTTTGTTTTATTAGGCTTTCATTTAATTATTTTACTGTTTCTATTTTTTAAGCTGCAAATCGATGAGTTTTCGGTAATCTAATGATATCCATGTTTAACATCCCATTATTTGACTTAATTCGTAAAAACAAT
>Ga0233377_1001101_pt1 | contig 10599 bp, 9 predicted proteins | sample ElkDunMinimDraft_6_FD_191540 | JGI IMG/M metagenome (GOLD analysis project Ga0233377, IMG submission 191540) | Fecal eukaryotic communites from dung pellets of Tule Elk in California, USA - Elk Dung E36 | ecosystem: Host-associated > Mammals > Digestive system > Large intestine > Fecal | place...
ACCAGGCCCGCCCGCCCCGACACCGTGGAGTTCGACGGTCACACCATCATCGACTCGGACGGCATCCTGCAGCTGCAGGACATCCCGGACTCGATGGTGGTCGTGGGGGCCGGGGTGATCGGCATCGTTCTCTCGCTTGTTCGCGCATGTTGTAATCGAGCCGTCGGCCAGATCATTGGCAAGCCGGTGAACGGCTTCGTTGGTCGGAGGGCATGCGCCGATGTACGACTTTGATCTCCTCGTAATCGGTTCCGGGCCAGGCGGGCAGAAGGCTGCGATCGCTGCGGCGAAACTCGGCAAAAGGGTCGCAGTTGTTGAGAAACAGCACATGCTCGGCGGGGTGTGCATCAACACCGGGACGATCCCCTCCAAGACGCTACGCGAGGCGGTCCTCTATCTGACGGGGCTCAACCAGCGGGAGTTGTACGGGGCGAGCTACCGAGTGAAGGACGAGATCACCGTCGCGGATCTCGGGATGCGTACCCAGCACGTCATCGGCCGCGAGGTTCAGGTGATTCGCAGCCAGTTGAGCCGTAACCGGGTAGTCATGTTGCAGGGAACCGCACGGTTTCTGGACGAGCATACGGTCGGAGTAACCGGGGACGAGGAAAGGAAGGTCACGGCTGAGAAGATCGTGATTGCGACGGGGACCTCGCCAGCTCGTCCATCCAGTGTGGAGTTCGATGACCACACCATCATCGACTCCGATGCGATCCTGCACCTCGACCGAGTGCCAGAAACGCTCGTTGTCGTCGGAGCTGGGGTCATCGGAATCGAGTACGCCTCGATGTTTGCGGCGCTCGGTACCAAGGTCACCGTGGTGGAGCGCCGTGAGCGGATGCTGGAGTTCTGCGATCTGGAGATCGTGGAGGCGCTCAAATACCACCTGCGGGATCTGGCTGTGACGTTCCGGTTCGGTGAGAGCGTCGCCGCAGTCGAGCGACGGCCGCGCGGGGCCCTGACCGTGCTGGAGAGTGGCAAGAAAATCCTTGCCGACTGCGTCATGTACTCGGCGGGGCGACAGGGCAAGACGGCCGAGTTGTGTCTGGAGGCTGCCGGGCTCGCCGCCGACGACCGAGGTCGGATTGAGGTGGACGAGCACTACGCCACACCCGTTCCGCACATCTACGCGGTCGGCGACGTGATCGGCTTCCCCGCGCTGGCGGCCACCTCAATGGAGCAGGGCCGTCTGGCGGCCCAGCACGCGTGCGGTGAACCCGTCGCCGACATGCACGAGCTGCAGCCGATCGGGATCTACACGATCCCGGAGATCAGTTTCGTCGGGAAGTCCGAGGACGACCTGACCCGCGACAAGATCCCGTTCGAGGTGGGCATCTCGCGGTACCGAGAGCTGGCTCGTGGACAGATCATCGGCGACTCGTACGGCATGCTTAAACTGCTCGTCTCTCCCGAGAATCGGCGGCTGCTCGGCGTCCACGTGTTCGGTACCGGGGCCACCGAACTCGTGCATATCGGGCAAGCGGTGATGGGCTGTGGCGGAACGGTCGACTACCTGGTCAACGCCGTGTTCAACTATCCGACGCTGGCCGAGTCCTACAAGGTCGCCGCACTCGACGCCATGAACAAGATGCGGGCGATCGCCCGGTTAACGGACGAACTGTAACCAGATGAACCCGTCCGGGGTTGATGAAGGCTTTGATGTGCCCCGAGTTTCGCGAAGCCGGGACAATTCACCGCCTGCCCTGTCGCTTAACGACGTGCCTCGGGCTCGCGAGCAGAGCCATGGACTTGAGCAGGAACGCATGGCGTGTGACTCGGTGTGAACCGCTGTTCCCGATCACCCTGAGGTGGTGCTGCTCTGGGCAGCTGTAAGAGCTGCGAGGTCGAAGTCGCGTTTAAGCTTGTTTCCTTCTTTCCAGTCTAGGGCTTTGTCATATTGGAGGCGGCCGACGACGATGCCGGGTGCGACGCCGACTTGTACTGCGAAGTGATTAATATGAGCGAAGGGCTTTGGGTGTCGTCGCAATATTTCGTAGGCTGCTCTATGTTCTGGTGGGATAAGAGTATGAGCAGCGAAGTCGTTGGCTTCTTCCTCGGCGGCGCTGGTCCCCTTGAGCGGATCCTCGTCGAGGAAAGTTAGGCGTTTGCCGTGCAAGAAGACGTGTCCGATCTCGTGGAAGACGGTGAACCAGAAACGATCGTCCTTCTTATAGCGGTCGGTGAGGGCGACCATGACCTTGTCTGGTGTGAGCCAGCGGGTAGCGCCGGACAGGTGTGTGTTCTTGAAGGAAGGAGAGAAAACCACTGCTACCCCTGCTTCCGCGCATAGCTCAGGTAGCTGCGTAATCCAGAGTTCGGGGTCTTTCCTACTCAAATTGCGAATTTCCGGTAGCAGGTCATGCAGTGCCTCGCGCCGGTAGGGCTTGCAGGGGAGTTGTCGCGCCTTCAACACGCACAGTCGGAGCCAGGTATAGGTAGCGTATTCGTTTGGTGGCGTTGTTGTTGAACGCCGAAAAGCAGTGCTGTAACCGCTCCAAAGGTTTTCAGCGACGGCAGGGCTGGCGACACCGAAGAAATCGAGAAGCTGCTGGAGGTTGGTGACGGTCTTGCGTCGATCGGGCAGGATGCCACGGGCAACAAGTTCGGCTAGTGGGAACTTGTCGAGCCATCCGACCTGATTGATGAGGGCCTCATGTTCCTCTTGTCGCAGTATTTGGGTGCGCCAAGCGGCTTCTAAGGTGTTCCATACTGTGGAGGGGATGCCGGTAGCGCGTTCGAACAGAAGCGCGGTTTCCGGGCTGAGCGTTGCGGTGCCCTGCACGATTTGATTGACATGCTTAGTCGACAGACCAGTGCGGCGGGCGAGATCAGCCTGGGAAATGCCAAGTTTCTCCAGGGTCTCCTTGAGAGTCTCCCCGGGAGGCGAAACGGTCTGAGGGGCGTACTCGAGCGGGGCGGCGGTGTCGGAGGTCATCGGAGTGCCTCTCTTCTGGCGAGGAAGGGGCCGTGCAGGTGACAGGCGGCGGGGTTACGGGACGATGGCGGTGACGACGAGGGCACGGACGGCGTGTTCGTCGAGTCGTCCATCAGCGAGTGCAGGGGCTGAGTCGTCGCGAGGGCGTACGAGTAGGTCGGCGGTCGCTCCTAGAGAGATCAGCAAGTATCCATTGCCATGGGTGGGATGGTGCCGGACACGGGCGGCTGGTAGGCGACGGAGTTCGGCCAGGTGGGTGACGGCGGTGATCTCTCCTAGGCGTCTGCGAATCGTTGAGGCCAACATGGGGCCGTAGCGACTGCGCCTGACGTCGTCGTCGTTGCAGATCCGGGCCACCTCGCCATCCTCGAAGAGGATCTTCAACTACCACCCCAGGAGCCGATTGCGTTTACCGGACCAGTTCATGCTACTCTCTCGGCCGGATCAATTGATCTCATGCACCTACTGGGTGCATTAAATTTTTGACACTGTGTGCGGGGCGGTGTCATGAAGGAAGGCGGGGACGCTGTGGCGGGGGAGAGTTATGTTGATCACAAGGTGCTTACGCAGCACGCCGAGGACAAGGTGAACGTTCCGCGGGAAGCAGCCAAGGAGCGTCGGCGGCAGGTCAACCACCTGAAGGAGCGTCTGGAGTCTTATATCCACGATCACCCGGACTACGACCTGATCAAACTCCGGGCGTCGGGCAGTACCGCGAAGCACACCGCGATCATGCGCCGCAAGGGCGAGGGTTCCGATGCCGACGTCGCCGCCTATGTCCGCTCCAGCAACCTTGACGTGCCCGAAGCTGGCCTGCTGGAGTGGCTGCGGGACCGCTGCATTGAGGTGTACGGGAAGACCAAGGTCGCGGACGACTTTGTGATCTCCCAGCACGCCGTCGGGATCACTCTTCGTGGATCTGGCCTCAAAATCGACGTCGCGCCGGTCCTGTACACCGGGGAGCCCGACGACAAGGGCTATCTGATCACTCGGCAGGGCGAGCGGGTGCTGACCTCGGTCACTCAGCACCTGCGGTTCCTCCAGAAACGAAAGGAGAAAGCTGGCCCTGGCTATGCGGAACTCATCCGGCTGCTCAAGGCCTGGATCCGCGAAAGTAAGCGCTGCGACCCTGATCTGCGCTGCAAGAGCTTCCTGCTCGAACTCATCGTCGCTCACCTGTGGGCGAGCGGCTGGAACGGTGAATCGCTGCAGGTCGACGACTATCCACGCGCGATCGAGCAGGTCCTGGCTTACATCGTCCGTACTGGCCTGAAGTCCCCGATCGTCTTCGCTGACTTCTACAACCCCGCGAACGTGGCGGAGTCCTTCGACGCTATCCAGGTTTGGGACCCGGTCAACCCTGGCAACAATGTCGCTTCCAGTTACACCGAACTCCACCGCCGACGCCTAGTGGACCAGGCTGCAGCTTCACTGGACCAGATCTCCTGGGCGGCGACGGCACCAACGAAGGGCGACGCCAACGACGCGTGGCGCACGCTGTTTGGCCCGTTCTTCGAGGGGGCCTGAGCCATGAGCGTCTCTTACTCCCGCTCCGCCACCTTCACCATCACCGATGCTCGCTACATCGGGGCGAAGGTCGGTGCTGACCTTCGCCAGCTGAACAGCCTCTACGGCAAGCCGATGCTCACTGAGATCGACAACTACGTGGAGGAAGTCGCCCTGCTCCTGAAGGATGGCTACCTCGCCACCGTTGACTTCGGTTTCCGCCATACCAACAGCAACGCCTGGAAGCTGCGCCTGCGCTACCGCGCGACGACCGGTGGCCAACTCGTCGACAGCCCGCCCGGAAGCATGCCTCGCAGCGTCGACATCATTGGGCTCAGTTTCCACAGCTACCTGACTTACAGCCCGACCTTCTACCAGCTCACGGCAGCAGAACGTGACCAAGTCGAGGACACCTTGCCAGTGACACGCATAGGTGCCCCCGCTCCAACCGCGAACGCTGGCACTACCCAGACCGGTCGAGGCTACGCCCGCAACGGCACCGGCGTCGACCGCGATGTCTATCAAGCCCTGTGACTCCACTCCACCATCAGCACCGAGGACAACAGCTGTGAGCAGTCAGGATGACCTGTTCCACCCCATGATCGAACTGCCCGAACCCACTCGGCAGACACGTTACGACCGCCTCGTCGGCCTGGACGCCGTCAAGCGCCAGCTGCGCAAGGAGGCCGTCCTTCTAGCCGATCCGGAACGCTTGCACACATGGGCACGCCACCACCACCCGGGGGCTGACCTTGCAGCGCTTCAGCTTTTCGCCGACCGGGCACCGCTGTTCGTCTTCGCTGGCGACGTCGGGTCGGGGAAGTCAGCCCTCGCGGAATCCTTCGGGTGTGACCTTGCCGAACAGCTTGACCTCCCGGTCTACCTGTACCGGCTCAAGCTCGCCACGCGTGGCAGCGGCCTTGTTGGCGAGATGACCGCCCTGATCGGTGACGCCTTCTCCCACCTGCACGAGCAGGACCGCCGGGCACGCGACGCCCGCGGCGTCAACTCCGTCCTCGTCCTGGTCGTCGACGAAGCCGATGCCCTCGTCCAGTCCCGTGAGGCCCAGCAGATGCACCACGAGGACCGTGCCGGGGTGGACGCCTTCCTCGCTGGGGTGGACAGCCTCGCCGGTGCCCACCTCCCTGTTCTGGTCGTACTGTGCACCAACCGTGTCGGCGCTCTGGACCCCGCCCTCATGCGTCGCGCGGCGGCGACCTTCATTTTCGCTCGGCCCAGCGACCAGCAGCGCCGCACCGTACTCACTCACGCCCTGCATGGCATCACCGTTCGCCCGGACACCCTGGACAAGCTTGTCCAGCTAACAGGCCCGAGCGGAGACCGGCCTGGCTACACCTTCTCGGACCTTACCCAGCGCCTGATCCCGGCGGCTATCCTGCAGGTTTTCCCCGACGGGCCCGTCCGCGATGAGCATCTGCTCACCCTCGCCAACGAGCTCGCCCCCAGCCCAGTTTTCACGGAAAGGTCCTGATGGTCACCCTGTCCGCCCCCAGCGCGACAGGAGTCCGGATCGCTGGCGACATGTACCAGTGGCAGCTGGCCTGGCAAGGGTGCGTGACCGTCGTTCGGGACACCGCCGTCCGTCCGTCCAATCCAGTCGTCGCGGTCGGGGTCGAACTCGACAACGCCGGCAACCTGGACGATGTCGTCCTGCACCGCGCCACCCCACCGCACACCTACGCCCAGGTCAAATACGCCGTCGACAGTAGCAGCCCTGTCAACGAGGCTTACCTGCTCAAGCTCAGCGACTCCGGCGGCCCGTCGATCTTGAAGAAGATCGCCCGGACCTGGCGCCAGCTCACCGCCAACGGCACCCCCGTGGACCTGGCGCTGATCAGCAACCGGGCCCCCGACCCCTGTGACCCGCTGGTATCACTCCGTGATTCTCGAACCCAATTGCTGATGCCCAAAGCAGGCCAGCAAGGCCTCCGATCTGAAAAAGGTGTCGCTCGTCAACGGTGGGCCACCAACGCCGACCTGAGCGAGGCCGAGCTTCGGGACCTGCTCGAGGTACTCCGGTTCGACCTCGCCCGTGACCCAACCCACCTGCACGACCACCTTCAGCTGCTGATGCTCGCCGCAGGCCTGCGCTCGGACGACCCGGCGATCTATGCCGGGGCCGACTGGGTAGCCCGCCAGGTACGCGATGGCCAGCGGATGCTGACCTTGACTGCGATCACCGAAGCCATCGACTCCCTGCAGCTCAGGGCAGGGCCCACTCGCGCCGTGGTGTCCATCGCCACCCTCAAGCCCGATCCCGTAGCTGAGGAAGCCGACTATGCCATCGATTGGGTCGATCGCTTCGACGGCGCATCCGCCTACTCCAAGCGCCGCCCCCAAGCCCCCGCGACGTGGGCCCAGCTCCAGGAAGAGATCGAAGCCGCACCCAATCGGCTCCCGCCGGGGACAACGGCCGTGGCGGTGACCGGCAGCCTCCGGCTGGCACCTGCCTTCCTGACTGGCAGTGCCTTTCGCATGGTGACCGGCGCGGACCTCGCTGTCCTGCAACGCGGCCAGGTGTGGTCCTCCGTCGAGCCGTACGACGCCGCACTCACGCCGGCACAGGCCGAGTACGAGATCGGCCAAGGGCCGGACCTGGCTGTTGCCATCGCCGTGGCCACCAACCCCACCGACGACATCCTGCAATTTCTTCGTGAGCACCAGGTGCCAGTATCCCGGCTCCTGGTGCTCCGGCCGCCAGGCGGTGCCAAAGACAACTCTGTCCCGAGTGCCGCAGTGGCCAACGCCTTGGCCATCGGCATCCGAGATACCCTGCGTCGCGCCAGCCGGGGCGCCCCACGCATCCATCTCTTCCAGGCTGGCCCCATGGGGCTGGCGCTGCTGCTCGGCCACCGATGGAACCGGCTGCGCCCCACAGTGGTGTACGAAGACGTGGCAACCGAGCGGATCTACGAGAAGGCCTTCACCATCGATGCCTGAGCCCTGCACGTGATCGAGGCTTTTTGCCGCAGCTTGATGCTCTCCACGGACCTTGGGCGGTTCACAGAGGAGGAGATCGCGAGGGCCGAGTGCGCTTGAGAGTCCTTCTTCCATAAGCGCTCCGTGAGACCTACGCGCTCTTCGCCGTTGTGATGATTTGATCGCCTGCCAGGACCCGTCGCTGGGTTCGCCCTGTGTGTCGGCGTGGTCATCGATGCGGGTGAACAGCTCCGGTCACAAGTCGGTAGAGTCCAGCCCGTTGTTGCGACCTCGGCGGTTTGCGAGGACTTTTACTCTGGGTTGTTGCCGATCGAGGTGGACGAGGGCCTCGTCGCGTTGACGCTCGGCTTCGGCGAGATCATCAGTGAGCTGGTTGATGATAATTGCATAGGTGTCGACCAGCACCTTAAGACGACGTTTGTCGGCGTGAACCTTAGCGAGACTCTCTTCCAGTTCAGTGATTCGTGCCTGTGCGGCCTGGACGGGTACGGATATCCTGCCGTGATTCTTAAACTCCGCCTGGTACTGCTGCCGCAGTTCAGGGTGCTTGTGGGTGAGAATCCAGCGTTTGACGCCGGCCTCGGAGGCGAGGTCGAGGATGGTGAGCTTTCCGGACGACCGCAGCGGGTTCCCGGTGATCAGCCGGTCGGCAGCGGCTCGCAGTTCGTCGATCAGGGCCTTGTCAGGCTGCGAGGTCACGACGGATCCTTCCGGTCAGTGGAGCGTGCCCGCCGGTGCTCGTCGATGAATTCTTCCAATCGTGAGAGCTGCCGTCGGTGGCGTTCGTGCCGAATTGGTGGGCATAGAGGGTCATCAACCAGTTCCCGCAAATCCTCTGCTTGGTGGAGGATCGCGGTCATGTCTCGGTCAGTGCGGGCAATGTTGCGGCAGTTCGGACGACAGTCGTCGAGGTCGGGAGTGCGCCGGTCGTCGGTGGTGTCGGCGCCACGCATCTGGCAGAGTGCTTTAGACGCGTCGAATACACAGGTCATGCCTTTGCCGGGGTAGATCTGCAGGGCCGGGTTGGCCAGTACGGCGCGGGCCTGGCGGGCGCTACGGATCACTCGGCCGGCGAACCGGTCTGTCCCGCCGCTCACCCGGGCACAATAGGCGTGGGCTGCGGGTCCGCTGACCCTCTCACCGGTCTGAAGCCGTCGTTCGTGCTCCTCAAGATCTTCCAGCCGGGTCAGCCACTGCTCGAAGGCCATCTCGTCGGGAAAGCCTGAGGCGTAGGTACCGCTGTATCCGAGGGTCAGCTGGACGTGCATGTGGGCGTACTGGAGCGCGCAGGCGACCAGGCCACGGGGACGGCGGCAGATGAACCACGCAAGCGTGCGGCGAAAGCGCGAGGCCAGGACCGGCCCGGCCGGGTCGTCGGGAATCCGGTCCCGGCGTCCTTGCTTCTGGCAGTAGTCGTTCACCCAGCCGATGAGCTCGGCGATGTCATCGTTGATCTCTGTGCCGGAGCGGGCCCGGCCTTGGCGGGTCCGGGACCTGCTGATGATCGCCGAAGGGAAGAGCAGGTCGTGGTCGTGTGCCTGTTCCATGGCTCGAACAGCGGCAACGACAACCTCCGCCACTACCCAGGGTTCTTCACGCAGTTCTCCTTCAGGAATCTTCGCGCCCGTCGAATCGAGAGCACCCTTCCATTTGCGGCCGCGCATCAGCCACAGCGTGTTCTCGGCGTCGTAGGTGATGCAGCCGCGCCGCAGGTTGAGCACTTCACCGGGCCTAGCGCCCGACAGGTAGGAGATCACGACGAAGCTGGCGGTCAGCAGCAACCGTGACAGCTGATAGGCGTCGCCGTAGCGGATGCGTCGCAACCAGGGGCGGCCGTCGAGCAGACCGGTGACGTGGTGCCGCAGGTAGGCGCCATCGGCGATCGGTAGTCCGGATGCGGCGAACAGATCTCTGTGTGGGGAAGTGTTCAGACCTTGGTTTGCGCTGTCCATCAGCCGTTCAAGGTGGCGAAAGTCGATTTCTCGATTGCCGGAGTCAGTGACCCGTCCGGGCAGTTCACCGCAGCTCTCGCGCAACTCGTCGATGAGTTGGGTGATGTCGGCGAGCATTCCTCCTCCGACTGTTCTGGACCGACGGTGGGGGTGCTGCTCACTGCGACCCGTATCGTCCCGGTGAGGTCGGAGAGACCGCCACTCGTCGATCGCTCCGATGATGTCGGCGCTGAAGTCTTCGATGAACCGCACCGCCCAGCACAGCAGCGGCTCCATCGTAGCCTCGCCGATTCGGGGGGTGCGGTTCTCGAGCTCTCGTGAGCGGGGAGACCGGCCGAGCAGGGCTCGGGTGTCCTGGCCGTCCCAGGGCATTGGCCCGGGTAGCCGAGCGACGTCGGGCAGCAGTTCACGGAACGCCCAGAGTCTCCGTACGACCTGCAGCAGTTCTGAGCGCTCATCGTACGAGTGGGTTGAGGCAAGCAGATCAGCGAGGTAGGAGTCGTAGTGCTCTGGCGTGACCAGGTCGAGCTCGTCGATCCCGCGAGCCTGTAGCCAGATCAGGAACGCACGCACTCGGCGCAGAGTCATCGTCATCGTGTAGACCGCCAGCCGTGCGACCTTCACTCTTTTCAGAACGGCAGGAATCTCCAGGTTCAGCTCTGCCCACAGGTAATGCTTGGCGGCCAGTGTGAAACACTCCGGAACGCCCTCGAACCCCAGGCTCATCGTTGTGTAGTGATTCTCGAAGATCGCGGGCGAGAGGTGCCAGCGGGAGTCGTCGAACACCGATCCCGCTCCGGGGTCCGCGTCCGGGCGCAGTTGCCGGTTCGCCAGTACGAGTGTGCTCAGCCCGGGGTAGGGCTCGAAGTCGGGAATGCCGAACTGAAGGGCTGTCACGGGTAGTCCAGTTCTTGGGCCAGCAGGCGTTCCACCAGCCGGCGGTCGTCATCGGTTGCCTGGTTCTCGGCCTGCTCGCGTGCCGCTTCGGGGACCTGGCCGAGCAGGTCGGTAAGCTGGGCATGTGGTTGGCCGAATCGCTCGGCCCACCGCAGCGGTGTCAGCTGAGACCGGCGTCCCTCCAACGCCTGCAGGGCGAGCACCTGCACCGGCAGATGGTGCGGCAGCGCTCGCGCGCACGGGCACTGTAGACACTTCAGAAACGAGGCGGTGCACGGCTGGCCGGGCGGATCGTACGGGCCGCCGACGTTGTCCGAGCACCCAGCGAGCACCGTGTCCGCATCATCT
>Ga0233377_1001102_pt1 | contig 10599 bp, 7 predicted proteins | sample ElkDunMinimDraft_6_FD_191540 | JGI IMG/M metagenome (GOLD analysis project Ga0233377, IMG submission 191540) | Fecal eukaryotic communites from dung pellets of Tule Elk in California, USA - Elk Dung E36 | ecosystem: Host-associated > Mammals > Digestive system > Large intestine > Fecal | place...
CGCGAGGAGCCATGCGCTCGGCATCATGGCCGACGTTGCGCGCGGGCTCGCCGGCGTCGCCAAGGGCGCTGCGTTGACCGACGCGATGACCGCGACCGAGGCGCTCCTCGCGCGCATCGACTATGCAGGCCGAAGCACGCGCGATCTCATCGCGCGCCTCGTCGCCAACGAGCCGCTGCCGGAGGCCGTCGACGCACGCGCCGCGCGCGACGCGCTCTGGATCGCGCTCACCGACATGGCGCTCCGCGTCTCGAAGGAGGCCGCCCTCGTCATCTCGCTCGAGGACGCGCAGTGGGCGGATCTCGAGTCGCTCGCGTGGCTCGACCACCTCCTCGCGCGTGCGGTCGGGCATTCGGTGTTCGTCCTCGCGACCGCCCGGCCGACGCTTTGGCGCGAGGATCCGGTGCGGTTCGCGGGTCGCGACCACGTGCGGATCGAGCTCCGTCCGCTCGCGCGGCGAACCGTGCGTGCGATCGCGAAGGCCATCCTCGGGGAGAAGGCGTCTTCTCCGGAAGGTGAGGCCCTCGTCGAGTCGATCTCGGCGCAGGCCGGGGGCTCGCCTCTGTTCGCGGAGGAGCTCGCGCGGCTCGCGCACCAGGGACGGGACGCCGCGAGCGCGCCGACGATCGAGGCCGCCATCCAGGTGCACCTCGACGCGCTCGACGAGGACGTGCGCGAGGCGGCGATGAAGCTCTCCGTCTTCGGCCTGCAGGTCTGGGAGGCGGGCCTCGAGGCGCTCGGCGTCAAGAACGCCGCCGAGATCATGCGCACGCTGACGGCCGCCGAGATGCTCGTCGAGCAAGCGACGTCGCGCTTCAAGGACACGCGCGAGTGGGCCTTCAAGCATGCGCTCACGCGTGAGGTCGCTTACGCGGCGCTCGGCGAGGAGCAGTTGAAGGAGCTGCACACGCAGGCGGGGCGCTGGCTCGCCAAGATGGGTGAGGACGACGCGACGGTCGCGCGTCATCTCGAGCTCGGCGGCGAGCCGGGCGAGGCGGCGAACTACCTCGAGAAGGCCGCTCGTCGTGCGCTCGCCGCCAGCGCGCTCGGCGAGGCGGTGCGCCTGGCCGAGAAGGCGCTCGACTTCGCCATGGACACGCCGACGCAGTTCGCGCGCGCGCAGCTGCTCGACGAGGCGTGGGTCCGCCTCGATGCACGCGGCAGCGAACGCGAGACCGCCGTCCGCGCGATGCAGGAGGCCGTCTACGACGAGCCGAGCGCGGTGCGTGCGATGGGCGCGCGCGTTCGCTACGAGAACGCCTGCGGCGGCGGACCGGACACGAGCGCCGGGCTCGAGGAAGTCATCCAGCGCGCGAAGGTGGCCGGCCTCTTCGACGAGGAGGCTCGATCGGCCGCGGATCTCGCCGCGCGATACGCGTTCGCTGGCGAGCTCGACAAGGCGGCTGAGTGGGCGGACTCGCTCGTCGAGCTGTCGCGTACGCACGGCATCCCCGGCGCCGCCGTCGACGCGTGGCAGACGCTCGCCGTCGTCCGCCAAGCGCGTGGCGACGTCGGCGCGGCGCTCGAAGCGCGCCGGAGCGCTGCGCGTGCTGCGGCCGAGGCCGGGCTGAAGACGCGCGAGGCGACGTTGACGATCAACGTCGGATTCGCCCTCACGACGATGGGCGCAAAAGAAGAGGCGCGCGTCGCGATCGAGGGCGGCATCGCGCTCGCGCAGGCGGTCGGCTCACCGGGCGTCGTGCGCCACGGGCAGATGAACCTTCTCTGCTGGGCCGCGAACTTCGGCTCCGAGCCCGCGCTCGACGTGCTCCTCACCGAGCCGCGCTCGATCGCCGACAACGCCGTCTCGGGCGGGTGGATCCCGCACGATCGCGCGACGTTGGGCGTTCTCTTCTATCGAGGCGTAGAGCTCCTGCGGAGCGAGATGACCTCGCGCGGACCGGCGAACGCTGCGGAGCAGGCGCGCACGCTGCTGAAGACGGCGGCGGGCGGCTACCGAGCCACGAAGATGCTCGACGTGCTCCCGGTCGCGCTCGGGCTTTGGAGCGAGGCGGAGCGGCGCTGCGGACAGCCCGATCGCGCCGTCGAGCTCGCGACGGAAGCCGCGAGCCTCCTCGAGCACGGATCGCCGAGCCTGCTGAACGAGGCTCCGATCTACCTCGCGCTGCATGATGCGCTCGTCGATCTCGGGCATCACGAGGAGGCGAGGAACGCGATCGCGCGCGGTCTTCCTCGTCTCGTCACACGCGTGCATGGGCTGCTCGGTACGCCTCACGCGAAGGACTTCCTCACGCACGTGTCGTCGAACGCCGGGTTGCTCGCAGCGGCCGAGGGCTACGGGATCCTGCCCGCCGAGCTCGCCGACATCCTCGCCGGTTGACGCGGCGGGCCGTCGTTCACGAGCTCGGATCATCCCCGGCGTCGATGATTCATCCTACATCGGAGCCGGGGCTTCGCTCATGGATCATCACCCCACCACCCCTGCTGCTTCGCGTTCGTGCAGATCGGCGGGTCACCCGCGAGCCAGAACGGGTTCGGGCTGTCATGGCCTCGAAATGAGCGGAAAACGCGTCATGCCAGGTTCCTTTTTCCCATCTCATTGAAGGAGGGCGGACGCTCGGGTCTGGCCCGTCCATTGCGACGGTCCGGCTGAAGAGTCCCTCGGAGTGGGTGGCGACGCCCGCTCTTCTCGTGGAGAACAGATGAAGAAGCTGGCGTTCCTGGCAATGGCGATCGCGGCCGCAGCAGGCTGCAGCACCAGCACGACCGAGGACAGCACTCGCTCGCCAATGCCCCTCCCCACCGACGGCGTGACGCCGGCGCAGCTCGAGGCGTTCGAGGCCCTCGAAGCGACCACGCAGCAGTCGTGGAAGTGGGTCCAGCACGACGAGCTGAAGACGCCGATGCACCTTTCGGCCCCGCGGACGGGCAAGCCGACCCTGGCGAAGGGCGCCGACGTCGTGAAGGTCACGCTCTCGGTGCTCGCCGAGAACAAGGCGCTCTTCAAGATGCGCGACCCCGCGCTCGAGCTCGGTGTCTCGCGCTCCGAGGTCGACGAGCTCGGGATGACGCACGCGCGGTTCCAGCAGATGGTCCACGGCGTTCCGGTCGCGAACGCCGAGCTGATGGTGCACTACGACAAGGCCGGACGTCTCACGTCGATCGACGCGAACTACGTGGCCGATCTCGAGACCGTCGACGTCAATCCGGCCTTCTCCGCGGCGGAAGCGCTGACCATGGTGAAGGCGGACATCCTCTCGCGCTCGCCGGTCGCCGACGAGAGCACGCTCGAGACGACCGAGGAGATGCTCGTCGTCTACGCAGGCAACCAGAACCTCCGCGCGCCACGCCTCGCATACCAGTACAAGATCCGCGCGCTGGCGGCCGAGGAGCCCGCCATCTGGGTGGTGATCGTCGATGCGAAGACCGGGGACATCCTCCACCGGTACAACAACCTCCAGACGATCCAGGGCCAGGGCAACGGCGTCCTCGGCGACCGGAAGCAGTTCGAGGTCTCGAACGCGACGGGCGGCGGATTCGTCATGACGGACGCGGCCACGGGCGTGCAGATCCGGACGCTGACGGCCGAACAGCAGCAGGTGCGCGGCACCGCGGTCACGTCGGATGACCAGAACTCCTGGGACACCGGCGTCCCCGGCGCGGGCGCCGCGGTGGACGCGCACTTCAACGCGGCCGCCGTCTTCGAGTACTACAAGGACAGGCACGGGCGGAACGCGATCAACGGCACAGGCGGCGCGCTGATCTCCACGGTGCACTTCGGTGAGGCCTACGACAACGCAGCCTGGGACGGCACCGGCATGCTCTACGGCGACGGCGGCCAGATCTTCCGCGCGCTCTCGGTCAGCCTCGACGTCGTCGGGCACGAGTTCACGCACGGCGTGACGGAGAAGACGTCGAACCTGGTCTACGAGAACCAGCCGGGCGCGCTCAACGAGTCCGTGTCCGACATCTTCGGCGCGTTCATCGAGCACGCGGTGAAGCCGGACGACGCGAACAACTGGAAGCTCGGCGAGACGGTCGTGAAGTCCGGCGGCCCGCTCCGGGACATGAAGAACCCGAGCTCCGTCTCGCAGCCGCAGCCGGCCCACATGAGCCGGTTCGTCAACACGCAGCAGGACAACGGCGGCGTCCACATCAACAGCGGCATCGTCAACAACGCCGCCTTCCTCATGACCGTGGGCGGTGTGAATCCCGTCTCCAAGACGGAGGTCAAGTTCGGCATCGGCTGGGAGAAGAGCGAGAAGCTCTGGTACCGGGCGAACACGAAGTACTTCCTCCGGAACACGAACTTCGGTCAGGCCGCACAGGGCGTGCTCCAGGCGGCCAAGGACATCGGGCTGACCGAGAACGAGACAAACATCGTCGACTGCGCGTTCAAGGCCACGGGAATTGCCCAGGGCGCGTGCGCCACGCTCGTCGATCCGCAGTCGAACACCCCGGGCGTGCCTGGCACGGATGATCCCGCCGGAGGCAGCACGGGCGCGGGCTCGGACGACGAGCTGGATGACACGGTGGGCGACGAGGACGACGAGGAGACGACGGTCAAGCCGAAGAAGCGCCGCCGCATGATCACGACGACCAGCGCGGGCTGCAACGCAGCGGGCGGCACCGCTGACTTCGGGACGGTCGCCGGAATGGTCGTGGTTGTCCTCGGCCTCGCGGCGAGGCGTCGCAAGAAGAGCTGAAGATCGCGCTTGCGGTTCGAGTGCTAAGGTCGCCGCCATCATGGATCGAGTCGACCTCCCGCGTGTGACGATCGCGATCGCGACGAACGAGGACGAGGCTCGGGTGGAGGCATGCCTCCGGTCCGCGCTTCGCCAGGACTATCCGAAGGAGCTCATCGAGATCGTCGTCGCCGACGGAATGAGCATGGACGCAACGCGCGAGGTCGTCCTTCGCATCGCGGGTGAAGACTCGCGTGTGCGTCTCGTCGACAATCCGCACCGGACGCGCGCCGGCGCGCTGAATGCGGCGCTCGAGGCGTCGACGGGTGACGTCATCATCCCGATGGACCCGACCGGCGACTACGCACGGACGCACGTCGCGAAGTGTGTCGAGGCGCTCTCGTCGTCACCTGCCGATCAGCTCGCGATCGTCCCACGCTCGTCCGGTCGCACGGTCGTCGAGCGCGCGCTCGCGGCGGTGCAATCGACGAGGCTCGCCTTCGCGGCTGGCGCGGAGCTCGCGCGCGGATCGGAGCCGATGCCTGCGCTGCTCGGCGCCGTCCGGCGGCGCGTATTCGACCGCGTAGGTCTCTTCGATGCCGGGACGCGCTGCGAGGAGGAGGTGGAGCTCTCGCGACGGATCACCCGCGCGGGCGGCGCGCTGACGGTTCGCCGGGACATCGTCGTCACCCGGCCGGATGCCTCCTCGTTCAAAGACCTCTTCCGTCGCCACTACCAGCTCGGACGCAGCCGGGGGCGGCGCACCGTCAAGGAGCGGCGGGTCTCGTCGGTCCGCGAGCTCGGGCCGCTCGCCATCGTGGCATGTGGCGGCGCGCTCGCGGCGACGGCCACGATCCAGCCGCTGACGCCCATCGCGCTGGCAGCCTACGTGCTCACGACCGGAGCCGCCGCGGTCCGCGTGGGCCGCGAGGAAGGGATCATCACCGTGCCGTTTGCGTGGGCGGCGTACCCCGTGATGCATCTCGCTCACGGGGTCGGGTTCGGCAGCGGCCTGGTCCGCTCTGCGTTGAAGCCGGATTGGAAGACCCGCGCCCCGTCGGAAGCCACGCCGACACCGGGCTGACCACCCGGTCCCCGCGCCGTGCTCGTGACGTTCCCGGTCGTCACGTTTCCGGTCGTCACGTTTCCGGTCGTCACGTTCCCGCTCGTCACGTTCGTGCTCGTGACGTTCGCGCTTCCCACGTTCTCGCGATGTCGTCGCGTTCGAGATCAACAGGGAGACAGGGAGACAGGGAGCCGAGAGGGAGGTGGCCCTGCTTCGATTTCCACCTGGACCCTCGTCGCCTCTCACGAAACGCTTTGCGCGTTTCGCTCGAAAATTTCGAGCCTCCGTCGCGACGGGTCAGGACGATCCGCACAGGCACTGGCGTCCTTGCCGACTGCATCGTCGGACGGAGGATGGACAAGCATGCCTGTGTCTTGCCTGTATCGGATGCGCCGACGATCGAGACGTGCTGCTCTTCTCTCTCCCGAAGGTCTCGGGATGGAGCTCGAGTTGACGCTCCGTGTGCGCGACGAGGATGGAGCTCGGAATGGAGATCTCCCTTTCCGAGGTAAACGTGAAGTGCTCGCGAGGCCGCGACCCGCACGAAGTGCGGGCTCGCGAGCGCTTCACGTTTGCCGAGGGCCCGACAAGCCGACAGGTGGAGAGAGAGACGAGACCCCCTCCCTCTGATCTCCCCGTCGCCCTGTCTCCCTGTAGATCTCGGATCGGCGTGCCAGCACTGGGGAGCACGCGTCCGCGTCAGGAGCGGGGCGACAGCAGAAGGAGCTGCTTGGGCCGATGATCCGGTGGGCGAACGACGGGGTCGTCGGAGACGATCAGCCGTAGGCGGCCTTGAACGCAGCGTATGTCTTCCCGAGTCCTTCTCGGACCTTCACCTTCGGCTCGAACCCGATGAGCGCGCGCGCCGCCTCGATCGAGGCCAGCGAGTCACGGACGTCGCCGGGACGGGTCGGCTCGTAGATCGCCTCGAGCTTGTGACCGGCCTCGTCCCCGATGTACTGGAGCAGCTGGTTCAGCGAGATGCGCTCGCCGCAGGCGATGTTGACGACCTGGCCCGTGAGCTTGTTCTTGCTCTCGGCCGCGAGCAGATTCGCCGCGACGGTGTTGTCGATGTAGCAGAAGTCGCGTGTCTGCTCGCCGTCGCCGAAGACCGTCGGACGTGTCTTCGCCATCGCCGCCTTGATGAAGTTCGGGATGACCGCGGCGTACTGGCTGTTCGGATCCTGCCTCGGTCCGAACACGTTGAAGTAGCGCAGGCTGAGCGTCTCGATCCCGTAGAGCGAGGAGAAGACGGTGAGGAGCTGCTCGCCGGTGAGCTTCGAGACGGCGTACGGCGAGAGCGGCGCCGGCATCATCGTCTCCACCTTCGGCAGTGTCGGCGTGTCACCGTAGGCCGAGGAGCTCGCCGCGAAGATGAGCCTGCGCACCTTCGCGTGCCGGGCGGCGTCGAGCACGACGGTCGTGCCGTGCACGTTCGCGAGCATCGAGGCCTGCGGGTCGTCGACGGAGCGAGCGACGGACGGGATCGCTGCCTCGTGGAACACGACCTCGACGCCCTTCATCACGCGGTTGACGGTCTCGGGATCGACGATCGATCCCTGGACGATCTCGACCACGCCCTTCAGGCTCTCGATGTTCGAGCGTCGGCCGGTAGAAAAATCGTCCAGGATCCTCACTCGTTCGCCCTTGGCGAGCAGAGTCTCCGCGATCGATGAACCGATGAACCCGGCGCCGCCGGTGACGAGGTAGAGGGCCATGCCTCGGTATACCGCCGACACCCCCCGAAGAGGAGGGCGAAAACTTGGCCGAGAGCGGGAGGCCATGCGACCACGTGAGCATGGAGCGACGGAAGCGAGCAGCCAAGATCGACGCCACGCTCGGCGAGGCGTGTGCCGTGTGCGGAGCGCGGGACGCGCGTCTTCTCGTCACGGTCGAGCTCCGCGGCGGAGCTGCCGCGACGCTCTGCGGTTCACACGCGCTCATGCACGGCCGCAGGCAGCAGCCGTGCGGTTCGATCGCCGAGCTGCGCGCCGAGCTGGGGGAACGTCGTCTCGCCGACCGCCGCGCGCAGGGCGAGGGCGACGAGCTCGCCGAGCGTCTCACGGCGGCCTTCACGCGCGACCGTCGGGGCCCTGAGCGCCGCGCCGGCTGAGGGCGCGCGATCAGCGGCGGGCAATGACGACGACCGAGTAGGCGACGGCCACCTTCGTTCCGGGGTTCGCGTACGAGTGGCGCTGGTCGCCGCGGAACGCCACGACGTCTCCGGTCGCGAGCCGGTACTGCTCACCCGAAGCGACCAGGACGATCTCACCGGTCTCGCACGTGAGGTACTCGCGGGTGCCTGGCGTGTGCGGGATCCCGGTCACCTTCGCGCGAGGCGGCAACTCGAAGCGGTCGATCTCCATGCCTGGGATCGGGTCCGGGAGGAGCTTCCGGATCGAAGCTGCGCCGCGCATCTTCACGACGAGCTGGTCCTTGCGATAGTGCCGGGCCTCCGACCGTGGAGCCGCGACGAGCTCCTCGAGCGTGACCTGGAACGCGGACGCGACGCTGTCGAGCACGGCGAGGGTCGGATTCGCCGCGCCGGACTCGATGTTTGCCCACGTGGCACGCGGGATCGAGGCGAGCTTCGCCATCTGCGCCTGCGTCATCCCACGCGCCTCGCGGAGCGTGCGGACGTTCCTCCCGAGCCGCGCTGCGACGTCGTCCATTCCAACGAGGTAGCAGCCTGCCAAAACATTGTCAGTGCTGACATCGTTTTGGCAAGCGGGTGTCACCCTCGGGTCATGGACATCCGGAACGAAACAGCACTGGTCACTGGCGCGTCGAGGGGGCTCGGGAGGGCGCTTGCACGAGCCTTTGCACGGCGGGGCGCGAAGGTGGTGCTCGTCGCGCGCGCCGAAGAAGACCTCGGGAAGGTCGTCGCGGAGATCCGGGCGGAGGGCGGCGAGGCCCATGGGCTCGCGTTCGACCTCGGCGACAAGGAGGCGGTGCATCGAATCTCGGGCGCCGCGGCGGCGCTCGTCGGGCCGCCGAGCATCGTGGTCCACAACGCGAGCACGCTGGGACCGCTGCCGATGCCGCTGCTCCTCGACACCGACTGCGAGGACCTCGAGCGCGTCCTCGCGGTGAACCTCGTGGGGCCGTTCCGCCTGACGAAGGCGCTCGCCGGTCCGCTGGTGCTCCGCAAGCGTGGGGTGTTCCTCTTCGTGAGCTCGGACGCGGCGGTGAGCGCGTACCCACGCTGGGGCGCGTACGGGATCTCCAAGGCGGCCCAGGACCACCTGGCGCGCTCGCTCGCCGTGGAGCTCGACCCGGTTCGCTTCTTCGCGATCGATCCCGGCGAGATGGACACGAAGATGCACGCCGATGCGATCCCCGACGCGGACCCGGCGACGCTCGCTCGGCCGTCCGACGTCGCCGAGAAGCTCGTCGCGATCGTCGAGCATGCCGACTCTATCCCGAACGGAGTTCGCCTCTCCGCCGCCGACTTCGACGTCGGCGCGATCGCCTGTCGCCCGGTGGACGGAGCCGCAGCATGAGAGCGGCGAGCCGACCGCGGCTGGCGAAGGACGTGCGAATCCTCGTCGTCGACGGCCCGTCCGGAGCGCTGCGCGTCGTCGCGAGCGCCGAGCTGCCGTCGCTCTTCCAACCGGGGGACCTCCTCGTCGTGAACGACGCCGCCACGCTCCCGGCATCGTTCACCGGACGGACGGAGCGCGGCGAGGAGATCGAGCTTCGTCTCGTCGCGCAGACCGGCGATCGACGCTGGATGGCGGCGCTGTTCGGCAGCGGCTCGTTTCGCGTACGGACGGAGGATAGGCCTGCGCCTCCGCGTGTCATCGCCGGCGACGAGCTCTTCTTCTCTGCCGACCTCGTCGCGATCGTCGAGGGGATCCAGCCGGAGTCCTCGCGGCTCCTCGCCATCGAGCTCGCGCTGCGTACGGACGCCGATCCTCCGATCGATCGGATCTGGTCGGCGCTCTATCGCGCGGGGCGACCGGTCCAGTACGCACACGTCCCGGAGCCGCTCGCGCTCTGGGACGTCCAGAACGTGTACGCAGGCCGGCCGTGGGCGGTCGAGATGCCTTCGGCAGGCCGCGCCTTGCGGGTCGAGACCATGCTCGAGCTACAGCGTCGGGGCGTCGAGATCGCGTGGGTGACGCACGCCGCGGGCCTCTCGTCCGTCGGCGACGCGGCCGTCGACGCGCTGCTCCCATTGCCGGAGCGCTACGAGGTGACGGAGGAGACCTGGGAGGCCATTGCGCGTGCGCGCCAGCGCGGAGGTCGGGTGGTCGCGATCGGGACGAGCGCCGCGCGCGCGCTCGAGGGCGGCGTGCGCAAGGGCAGGCGCTCGGGTGTGACCTCGCTGAAGATCGCTCCGGGGATGCGCCGCGCGATCGTCGATGCCGTGCTCACGGGGGTCCACGAGGCCGACACGAGCCATTTCGCGCTGCTGGGGGCGTTCGTGAGCAGCCCGCTCCTGGAGCTTGCGCTCGCGCGGGCCGCGGAAGAGGGGCTGCTCGGTCACGAGATGGGCGACGCCTGCCTCGTCTGGGGAGACATGCCGGCGCACCGTGGACAGCCTGCGAGGAAGCCGGTCGAGGCACCACCTCCCCCGTCCGTCGGGCCCGCGCAGCGCGGCGATCGGAGGGCGGAAGGCAGAGGGCGGCGGGCCGCGGCGATCGCGTGAGCTCTAGCGGCGCTCGTCGTCCGAGAGTGCCGAACAGGTGCTAGAGTCCGGCGGTCGTGAAGATCGTCCACGCGGCCGACCTGCACATCGACAGCCCACTTCGTGGCCTCGATCGATACGACGGTGCTCCAGTAGAGAGCCTGCGCGGCGCCACGCGTCGTGCGCTCGAGAACCTCGTCGCGCTCTGCATCACCGAGCGCGCCGACGTCCTCCTCCTCGCGGGTGACGTGTTC
>Ga0233377_1001104_pt1 | contig 10593 bp, 10 predicted proteins | sample ElkDunMinimDraft_6_FD_191540 | JGI IMG/M metagenome (GOLD analysis project Ga0233377, IMG submission 191540) | Fecal eukaryotic communites from dung pellets of Tule Elk in California, USA - Elk Dung E36 | ecosystem: Host-associated > Mammals > Digestive system > Large intestine > Fecal | place...
CAACCGGTTCCGATTTCCAATCTTGTAACCTATGAGTTGACTACAAATGCTTCAATTATCAATCACTTTAATATCTTCCGTTCGATCCAGATATCAGGTGAAGCAGGCCCTGGTTATTCATCCGGAGATGCTATTAGAGCCTTAGAAGAGGTTGCAGCAGAAACACTTTCTGATGGATATTCTTATGAATTTTCGGGATTATCCCTACAAGAAAAAGAATCAGGCAATAAAACGATTCAGATTTTTGCACTCTGTATTCTATTTGTATTCTTACTATTAGCAGCATTATATGAAAGTTGGTCGGTACCATTTTCAATTCTATTATCCGTTCCATTAGGAATCTTTGGAGCTATACTTGCCCTTACCTTATTACCAAAATTGGACAATAATATCTTTGCTCAAATTGGTTTAGTTACGATTATAGGTTTAGCGGCAAAGAATGCGATTTTGATTGTGGAATTTGCCAAGGAAAGGGTGGATATAGGAATGAACTTAATTGATGCAACTATTGATGCTGTTAAACTTCGTTTACGTCCGATTATCATGACATCATTGGCATTTATCTTAGGTATTATTCCTTTGATGCTATCAACTGGTGCCGGTGCTGTTTCAAGACAGACGATTGGCTGGACAGTATTCGGGGGTATGACCGCAGCGACTTTCTTAGCGATCTTTATTGTACCTGTGCTATTCGTGGTTATCACACGTTTTGCTTATGGTAAAAAGAAATTAGCAGAATTAGAAGCTAGTTTTGATGAAGAGAAGAAGAAAAATCTAAGTGCTCATTAAGACAAATAAGATTTAAAACCATAAAGGCTCGTTCAAGATATGAACGAGCCTTTATGGTTTTAAAAAAAGAAGGAGCTGTATCATAAATAAATGATACAGCCCCTGTTTTTTATAATTTAATTTTTAATATATGAAAGCAACAGACAATTTCACCAAAAGTATAAAGGAATATATCACAAATTTGGCAAAATCAAATTCAACGATATCACATATAATATCAAATCGAGAAAAGAATATTGATGATTGCATTTTTACTAATGAATCCAATATACTCTTTTATAATTCCATGAACAGTTTTGTTTTTGTCCAAAATTGCACCTAATTCTATTTTATTATTCCTATTTATAAACTTGATTTATCATAATTCCAAAATCTAATTAGAAAGTTCACAACAAATCAAAATTATTCTTTTTTTACTCACTTTCACATTACTTCAGCAATAATAATTCATTTGTTATTTCATTAAGTTGTATTACTAAATATCCACTTCATATTTGTTTTAGGTGTCGGTTAAGGTGTTAAAATTATCCCCCCTCTTTTGGTGGCTTATCTCAAGGACAGATACTACCGCTCTTCGGTTGCTGGCTGTTTACGATAAAATATAGTAGAAATTTTAAGAAACCCTAACTTTTTAATAGTTAATGATTATTATATAGTTAACAGCTTATGGACAACCACTAATGGCATAATTGTAGGAACCGCACTTGACATTCCTTCCAAAAGATTGGTAATCAGAGGTGACCGGGTGACAACGTCGACTTCTTCGCATGAGATTGGACATTGCCTTGATCTGTTACATACTCACCAAGGAACTCAACCTGGTTCTGCAGGATGTGCTGAAAATATTAACGGATCAAATTGTAATACCTGTGGGGACGAAATATGTGATACCCCTGCAGATAACGGAAATGGTGTAGTTAACGGCTATACTCCAGATTTGAGAAACCTTATGTCTTATTATTTGTAAATAAATAGGTTTGCCTTTCAACAAGCTACCAGAATGAAAGTTGCTATTGCTAAAACAGTTTTTTGAGATTATATAGTTTTATATCCATCCTTGACTATATGTTCCCTTTTCATGCAACCAAGTTTTAGAACAATCTTTGCAGATATAGTAATATTCATAAACATTTCCAAATTGTGAAATAACTTCTTTAAAATTGGTTTGTATTAAATTTCTATGCGGGGGAGTATGTCTACTCTTTCCTTCAAGAGCTTTACAAGCTTCACATAAATTCTGATCATTTATTTCCATCGTTTTTCGCTACATTTCTTTCCCACCTCGTCCTGCGGAGCTAGGATTTTCTATACGCTACACTGCTATGCTGATGCGATAAAAAATTGGGAATAATCCTCAATCTGACTTTTAACTTTAATTAAATGAAGGGTCCAATGTAAAATCAACTGGACCCCACTTTCTAATTAGAAATTTAATAAATCAGTCGCCACCTTTTCAAGCCCAATCGGTCAGATAAAGATGCCTGATTGAGAGGATCCACTTAATTAATAATTTCTCCTTTTTTATTAATAAAATACTGAGAATTATCTTTCCAAACTTTGCAACGTCCGTTTTCGAAACTCCCTACAATTTCAAATTGGGGTTTTATAACTATCTCTCCCTTTTTGTTAATAAATCCAAATGCTCCCTTTAATAATTTAGTGAATACTTTAGGATTATCATGTTTTTCACTTATGCAGTCTATGCATACTCCGGCTAACCCTTCAGAAAAGCGATTAACCCATTTAAATTGATAAGGAATTACTATTTTCCCCTGTAAATCAGCGAATCCTATTAGTCCTGATTTTTCGTCTATAATCCTAAACAAACCATCGCTAATCCTGTCTGGACCATTGTCGAAATTGTAAACTTTGAAAAGTTTTTCGTTATCTTTATTAAAAGCCCAATACCCATCACGTTCTATAAGTTCAAATTTAACTGTATCTTTATCAGATATTGTCTCTCCTTGATTTTGAGAGATTTTACCTGAATTTCTATCAATACTGTAAGAGCACGATACTAGACATAACGTTGCGTATAAAAAAAATTTATTCATAGTTACTTTCTAATTAGTTCTAATGAAATAGACCTTGCCTCCATGATCACTGAATCTTGCATAAGAGCATAGTTTTTCATCATCTGTTAAAGAAACTACCGGTCCTTCGATAATTTCTGCGGTAGCAAACTCAGGTTTAAAGGTAGCTGTATCGGCTAGGTCAACTCCATTCTGGACTGCTTTTAGATGGGAATTATCACAATAAGGTTTGTTCTTTGAAAGATCGCATCGACATAAATAGGTTTCCTCATCAGCTTTAAATTCCGCTCCTTCCTTGTATGCAACAGAAATACCTTTTGAATTTTCTACAATAAATTGTTGGACAATCTTTGTTTTTCCATGTAATATATAAGGTCCATTTGCTGTAACCTCAATAAATAAATCTTCTTTGTTTAACTCAGTACCTAACTGAATATCCAGTTTATCTTTTTCTAATTTCATTTCAGAAGAATTAGCGAAAGGAGTCATTCCTTTATATGAGATAATATAAATGCCTTTGATTTTGTTTTAAAAAAAGAAAACCGTCCCAATTCTGAGACGGTTAATTGAATTCGCTGTAAAATGTGTTAGGAAAATACACTTATGTTACAGCTTTTCACCCAATTGCATTTTCTGTAAATATTCTGGATAAACAGAATATTTTAAATCCGGCACATGATCTATATTTTGTTTCATGACTTCCAAAGCTTCCCCATTTTTCCCTGTTTGATATAGCAAGACAGAATAGTTCATCTGATCCATAGGATTGTTGCTTACTTTTAATGCATCTTCTCCCCAATCAAGTAATGATTTTAAATAATGTTGATCAACGTCCTTTGACTCAACAGCAATTGCTCCTATATACTCCAACTTCATTTTATCAGAAATTGAATTTTTATATTTCTCTCTATAAATCGTCAATGTGGGAAGATATTTATCCCATTGATGCGCTATGCGATAGAAATTCAATTTGGCATAATCCATGATTTCCTCAATTCTCTCAGGATACTTCTTCACTAGACTATCCTGTATATTCTTCCAATCAGGATTTGGATCATTGATATAATATCCCATAGCACTATTTCTACCCAATGTATTCTGGAATTCCTCAAAATAAATTATCCCTCTATACTGTTCTTCTGCTTTCCCCTCTCCAAGAAAATGATTTATTTTCAAAGAGTCCTTTGTTAAACTAGGAAAAGTCTGATCTTTTGAGGAATGAGTCATATCAATTAATAATTGAGCATTTCTTTCAGAATTTATACCTCCAGTTTTTGCAAGATAATTCTGAATATATTCTTTACGAAGTTCATCAGCATCTTTAGAAACTTGAATCAATTGATATAAAAGCTCAGAATTATCTGGATCCTTATTATACTTTTCTAATGTTGAATAATATTGAAAGGAAGGATCAGTAACCGTCTCTAATGTTTTCTTAAAACCAGGCACCCTTCTTAAACCAATAATTTTATGCACAATTTCACCATCAGGATTGAAAAATAGTATACAAGGATAGCCGGTGACATTGAACTGTTTTTCAAATTTCTTACTCAATTGAAACCATTCTTTTTTCAATTTACCAGCATTTTCATCCTCATCAAATTGGACCTTTAAGGCTACAAATTTTTCATTTGCAATTTGCCCGATAGTATCATTTGGAAAAACAGATGCATCCATGACTTTACAAGGTCCACACCAACTGGTGTAACAGTCGATCATGATAAATTTATTTTCTATTTTCGCTTTCGCTTTAACTTGCTGCCAATTTAATCCTTCGACAAACTGAATACCTTTCCCTTGAGCAAAAATTAGATTGGGTAAGAGAAATATAATAAACAATATATTTTTCATGGGCTAATATTTATTCGTTTTTCCCTTTTTTGAGAAGTTCATTAATAGCTATTACTGATATTCCATTTTTCACAACCATTTGCAATGGAGTTTTTTCGGTTTTGGAACCATAGATATTAGATGTTGAGGAAACAACTCCAGCTACCTTGCCATAAGCATTAAGAATAGGTCCACCACTCGATCCAACAGAATAGTCAGCTGTTATAGTCATTCGCCATTGTTTCTGTTTAGGATTTTCTGGATTTACTAGTTTGCTATTTTTAGCGACAATTCCTTCAGTCATAAAGTAAAAATTCTGTTCAGGATGCGAGATCACATTTACTTTTTCACCTACCGGGATAGGTTCATCCAAATCCAAATATTCTATTCTTTTATTTCCTATATTAACTTTAAATATTGCTAAGTCGTTACTTGCAGAATAAGCCATAATTTTCTCAATGGTAAAAACATCGCCATCATAATTCTGAACATAATACATGCTACTATCTTGACTTAACATTAAGCTGTCAATCGATTTATTGCTATGAATCATTTCACCTAAAACATGATAGTTAGTAACCGCAACACCATCCTGACTTATGAAAAAAGCAGTTGCTAAAGATTCTGCCAAAGGAGCAAAATCTGGATTTGCCTGATTTAATCTACCCAGAATAAGAACAGCCTTTTTATGATTTTCAAATAAGGTTGCAGAAGGATAACGATCTGCCTTTTTAGGAGCTTGAATAGGTATCGAAACAGGTTTATCATCCACTAATCCTTTATTTTCAATTTGGAATTGACTAATCGTTTTACCTTTTTGAGCTTTAGCAGCATTAAGTATTTTTTGTTCCAATCCATCCAGGTAGAAATAATCTTCTTTAAAAAGATCTTCAGCCTTTTGTTGGCCTTGCGCTTGTACCCAGGGAAGTACAAGCAAGGCCATAAACAACAATTGAAAACAGTATTTCTTTATGAATAACATGCCGTTATTTTAATAATTCATTTAATTTATTGATTAATGCTTCCCCTCTTAGATCCTTGGCTATTACATTGCCATCTTTGTCTAACAGGAAATTAGAAGGAATGGTCACAACACCATAGAGATTGGCTGCTTCATTATCAGCACCTTTCAAATCAGACACCTGGGTCCATGCAAGTTTATCCATCTTAATAACATTCTTCCACATCGATTCTCCTTTCTGGTCATCTATTGAGACGCCCAAGATATCAAAGCCCTTATTCTTGAATTGCTGATATGCCAAGACTAAATTTGGATTTTCCTCACGACAAGGAGCACACCAACTTGCCCAAAAATCAATTAGTACATATTTCCCTTTGAAGTCTGATAATTTAACAGCTTTACCATTTACATCATTTTGGGTAAATTCTGGTGCTTTTTCACCAAGTTTAACCTTTGTATTCTCCAAAAGATTAAAAGCAACTAAATCACCTCCTGGAGTTTCTTTAACAGCATCAGACAAGCCATCATACAGATTTTGTAAAGTGGAAGAATTTTGAGATCCAAACAAACTAAATAACTCAGGAATACTTACCACACTATTAGAATGATCGATAATGAACTTTTTAGAAAAAGCATATTTCGTTTCATATAAGCTATCGATCTTTGCATCAATTGCTGCGAGCTCTTCAGTACTCATTGTTCTGCCTACTTGACTATCCTGCAATACTTTTACTTTCTTCTCAAAATCATCATTGAATTTCTTGACAATTTCATAATCTGCATAAGTAGGAGAACCTTTTACGCTCAGATTATCAAAATCTTTGAATAGGCCATTTATTTCAATATTTGCAGGTTCTACATAAATAAATTTAGCCATTGATCCTTCCGGTAATTTTGCGACCAAAAATGCATTTGTAGGACCTGGAATAGTACCTTTAAATTCAAAACTTCCATTGATTACTTTAACAGAATCTTCTCCCGGAAAATCACCTCTTCTTACCAAATGAATGTACTCCTCCGGCCAATCTTTTATTAATCCTTTTATACTGAAGTTAGTTTGAGAAAATGCTGTAAAGGAACTTAAGCAAAAAATGGCTCCCAAAATATTTTGCTGTATTTTCTTCATGTCTATCTTTTATAATTAATTATCAAAACTGAATACATCTTCCATCGTGTCATCATTCTCTTCCATACTCTCAATCGCATTTTTAACAATAAGACCAGTAGGAGAATTTTTCACCTTATCTTTTAAATCATTGAAGAGTTCTTGTAAAGTAACTTTATCCATGAAAACAGATAAGGCTTTTAATTCTTCAAGACTGACAACACTATTTGGATGATCTTTAATAAAATCCTTTGAAAAGTTTACATCAGCAATATTTAAGCTATCGATTGTATTTCCGATTTCGTTCAATTCTTCATCACTTAAATTATCCTGTTGTTCACTTAAGCTGTTTATTTTTGAAGCAATTTCTTCATGACCAGCCTTTAATTTCAAGAAATCATTGTAAGTTTGAGATCCTTGAATTTCAACATCTTTAAAAGCATTGAAATTTCCATTCACGGTAATGGTACCAGGTTCTACATATAAAAATTTGGCTACCCCTTCTCTCTTTTTGGTAATTAAATAAGCCATTGTTGGCCCTTCAATAGTTCCCTTAAATTCAAAGGTTCCATCTGTTGTTTTGACAGAATCAACCCCTTCATAATCACCCTGTCTTACTAAATAAACTGTTTCTGTTGGCCATCCTTCAATCTTTCCTTTTACTGTATAATCAGATTGACAATAAGCTGATGTACTAGCCAGTATTAATCCTAGAGTTAACAATGCAGCAATTTTGATTTTTTTCATATTATATTTTTCTGAATGATATACTTGTTAATATGTACTATTATTTTGTTTCAAAAATTTCTTGTAATTTTTTGTTTAATTCCTCCCCCATCAAATTCGTGGCAATTATTTTTCCTGAAGGGTCTATTAAGTAATTAGAAGGAATGACTTGAATGGCGTATAATTTAGCAGCGTCATTTTCAGGGCCTTTTAAATCTGAAACCTGCGTCCAAATAAGCCCATCATTTTGAATGGCTCTTTTCCATCTCCAATCTTCATCTTTTGTATCAATAGAGACCCCAAAAATTTCGAATCCTTTATCTTTATATTGCTTATAGGCCTGCAATAGATTAGGATTTTCTCTACGACAAGGCACGCACCAACTAGCCCAAAAATCCAATAGAACGTATTTCCCTTTGAAATCACTCAATTGAATTATTTTGGATGAGGAATCCGGTTGTGAAAAATTAGGTGCAAGTTTTCCGATTTGGATATTTCCAAGGTTTGTTAAATACGTTTTAAAATCAAGAGCTTGTTTAGATTCTTTTAATTCCGGATCTAACTTGTCAAATAAAGACTGTAAAGAAGGATAATCAACTTTCAATGAAATTGAAGACAATTCATAAATGACAGCTGGGTTATTAGTTTTATTGGATATAAAATCCTTAGATGCTTCGAGATCAATTTTATTTAATTTTTCAATTTCGTTGAAATATATCTGAGATTTATCTTTATTTTTTTCCAAATCAGCCAAGTTGTAAAGACTGTCAACCTTGTTTTTCTTAACATTATGAATATTCTGGATTTCTTGATATTCTGTTGTGAATTTAGAACCACTAACTTTAGCATTCGACAAATCCTCATAAGATCCTTCTATATGTATATCAGCAGGAGCTAAGAAAAAGAATTTATAAGCAGGTTCATTAGCAGCTTTATTTACCAAAAAGGCGTTAGAAACTCCGTTTATAGTTCCTTTGAATTCAAAACTTCCATCGACATTCTTTACAGAATCCTTTATAGATACATTTCCATTAGTCTCAAGAAAGATAAAGTCTCCCGGCCAATTTGTTATTTTTCCTTTGACAGAGTAATTCTGTTGAGCCATTCCTAAAGAGCTGCAAAAAAGAAGTATTGAGGTTAATTTTAATATGATTAGTATTTTCATTTATTGATTATTTTGTTGCATTTAGTTATTGTATAGCATTTATTTCGGCGATTGCCGGATTTCCATATCCTGCATCAATCACCTGAAATTTAAAATACTTCGCTTGAACAGGTTTTATAAATCGTAATGTTTTGATGTCAGGTTTTTCGGCGGAAGATTCATAATTGGTATAACCAGCTAGGAAGTAGCCTTGGAATTCCCAAGTTTTCCCATCTTTACTTGAATAAACCTTTGTTTGATTAAAACTTTCATACATATTGTTGTACTGAGGAGTGAATAAAAATCCTTTCACTGTATATTCATCAGTCATATTAATTATCAGATCTTGAGGAGATGGTTTTGCAGCTCTCCAGAAAGTTGAAATCTTGCCATCCAGCACATTTGAACCCGGATTTTCTTTGTCTTCATTGCCTCCACTTGAACTCACAATCCATTTAGTTCTTAACATGGTTGAACCTGTTAAACCATCATTCGTTGATGCCACATTCCCAGTACTAATAATTTTATTCTTGATTTGAATAAATGCTAGATTCGCCATTTTGCTGGTATCAGAAACTAATAAATCTGGATTCCCAGTATTATCCATTTTCAAGATCAAGAGATAAGAAGTAGAATCAGAAGTCTCTTGCAACTTACTGTAATCAAACTCAATCTTAAAACTATCTTGAGATGAATATTCATTGGCTTTAATTGATGCTCTATTTTTAACAATTTTATAGGCATTTTCCGGGATCAACTTAGCATTTCCTCCTCTATTCTTATTAAAAAAATCTAGTGATGATTTGGATTGATCTGGTATTATTTCAGCCAACAGATCTTTTGGAACAGATTCATTAATTTTAATAGAAATAGACAAATTCTTACTAGCATTATTAATTCCATTAATACTAGTATTTTGAAATTGGCCCAGTAAATAAGGTAGACCAAAGCTAGAATTGTAAAAATTAGTTTCGTTAGAAAAACTTTCCATACTTCCCAAAACATACCTTCCAACAATCTTCATTTTAAGAAAAATATATTTCCCTTTTAAGACAGCAGATCCGCTCTCCACAGTCAATTTAATGGGGATTACATATACAGAGTTTGGGATTAATCCAGTAGCATCCAATAAATCTAATTTTACTGAATCAGAAACCAATTTACCGGACTCTATTACAATCTCACCTTCACTTCTAAGTTTAAATGCCTTATCAGGAAATGTCAGGGATTTTACGCTGAACAAACTATCATAAATACTCAATAAGTCTTGTTCTATAGAGGCTTTAATCTTTGTAGTCCCAGCACTTGGATCTTTTAATTGAGCTTGAAAATAAGCGGCAAAAGTAGTTTCATTTCTAATTGCCGTTTTACCGATATAAGTAGCGACAGCCTCACCAGTAGAAGAATAACTGTACTGAGAAAATTCTTTAGAAACCTCTCCTAACTTGCCCAGATTTTCTTTTTTACAAGAAACAAACACAGCGAATAAAAGTATAGCATAGAAAGTTCTATTTAGAACACGCCAATAGGACTTAATGTAATATTGAAAATAGCACATAGTTTTATCTAGGATTTGGTACAATTTTTTTATTAATACTGATAATCTTTGGAGCTATTTCCATAAGATATCGGGGACTATTTGGTTCTAGGGCACTTAATTCTTTTAAAATTTCACCGGTCCAAGGATCTCTTTCATATCTTTTTAAAGTGACTTGCAAAGCAGGTTCTCTATTTAATCGTTTTAAATCAAAGAGTCTCAATCCACCATGTAGAAATAATTCCTTTCTTCTTTCCAATAAGACTGTTTGAAGAATATTATCAGCTGTCGCTGTTAAATCTTTGGGATTTTCAATTCTGTTCTTTCTTAATTTGTTTATCTCAATCAATGCAGCATTGACATCTTTTTTTCTAGCCAAACATTCTGCTTTTATCAACATAGCTTCAGGAACAGCAATTGAATAATTGAAAGTAGTTATTGAAGCATTTGAACTAAACGTATTGTAAG
>Ga0233377_1001105_pt1 | contig 10592 bp, 3 predicted proteins | sample ElkDunMinimDraft_6_FD_191540 | JGI IMG/M metagenome (GOLD analysis project Ga0233377, IMG submission 191540) | Fecal eukaryotic communites from dung pellets of Tule Elk in California, USA - Elk Dung E36 | ecosystem: Host-associated > Mammals > Digestive system > Large intestine > Fecal | place...
AGTCCGCCGACGGGAGTGACGTCGAAGGCCAGGCGATCGACGTGACGCCGCTCCTCGAGCGCGTGCTCGCGACGGCGCCGCGCACCGCCGACATCCGCGAGACGGTACCGCCTCCCCCCGACGGCCGCCGCGACTCGTACCTTCCGATGGCGCCGAAGCGTGGGCTCGTCCGCCAGCGGGCCGCCGCGCTGCTCAAGGAGCGCTACAGCGTCCCCGGCAAGGAGGCGGACCTCGCGCGCGTGCTCGAGGTCGAGCTCGAGGTGGTGAAGAGCGCGAAGGAGCGCATCCGTCGCCACCAGCAGATCGCGAGCCTGTACGCCCAGCTGGGCAACGACGAGGCCGCGCTGGAGCACTTCGTCCAGCTGGTGCTCCTCGAGCCGGAGGTCGCGTCGCATCGCAACGAGCTCGCGAGCATCGCGGCCCGCATCGAGCGCTTCGATCGCCTCGCCGAGGTGCTCGTCTCCGCCGCGGACGACTCGCACGACGACGCGCTCAAGGTCGAGCTGCTCATGAGCGCCGGCGACGTCACCGCCGAGAAGATCAGCGACATCGAGCGCGCCATCGAGCTCTTCTTCCGCGTGCTGGCGATCTCGCCGATCGCCGACGAGGCGCTCCTCGAGGCTTGCCGCCATGTCGAGCCGCTCCTCGCACAGGCGGACCGCCGCGCCGACCGCCTCGATGTCCTCGAGCGCCTCGCGATCCTCGAGCACGACGCCGACGTGAAGTGGCACGTCCTCGGCGAAGCGGCTCGTCTCGCGATGAGCCTCGACGAGGACGACCGCGCGATCTGGGCCTGGGAAGGCCGCCTCGAGACGCGTCCGGGCGATCCGGAGGCCCTCGACGGCCTCGCGTTCCTGTTCGAGCGCGCCGAGCGCTGGCGCCCGCTCATCACGACACTCGACAAGCGAGCGCAGCGCGAGGACCGCGATGCCGAGCAGCGCCGCGCCGACCGCATCCGCGTCGCCGAGATCTTGAGCGAAAAGCTCGACGCCACCGAGGAGGCGATCGAGACGTGGCGTGACGTCGAGGCGACGTTCGGTCACTCCGACGAGGGGACGCGCGCGCTCGCTGCCCTCTATCGGCAGACGCACCGCTGGGAGGAGCTCGCAGAGCTGCTCGGCGGCGCCGCGACGCGCGCGGCGTCGCCGGCGGAGAAGGCCGAGACCCTCCGCGAGCTCGGCGACGTCCAGCGCGAGCAGCTCGATGAGATCTCGCTCGCGATCGCGAGCTACGAGCTCTCGCTCACGACCGATCCGCGCGCCGAAGGCTCGCGATCGGGGCTCCGCTCGCTCATCACGCGTCCCGAACATCGCGCCGAGGTCGTTCGTGTCCTGCTCGCGGCCTACGTCGCAGCCGACGACTGGAAGCTCATCCTCGACATCACCGAGCACCGGCTCGGCGCGACCGACGACACGGCCGCGCAGATCTCGATCCTCATGGAGGCCGCACACATCTCCGAGGAGCGCGCCGCCGATGCGGACGCAGCGTTCACGCTCGTGAGGCGGGCGCTGCTGCTCGACCCGAGCCAGGACGAGACGGTGTCCGAGATCTTCCGCCTCGCCGAGAAGACACGCGCGTGGCGCCCGCTCGCGGACGCGCTGCGGGAGTGCATCGACGGGCGGGACGACGAAGGCTGGGCACGCATCCTCCGCTTCCGCATGGGCGAGGTGCTCGAGTCGCAGCTCGACGAGCTCCGCGCTGCGCTCGACGCGTACGTCCACGTCGCCGATCAGGAGCCGTCCGATCTCGAGTCCGCCAAGGCCGTCATCCGCGTCGCGGGCAAGACCTCGCGCTGGGACGCGGCCGCTCGCGCGCTGGTCGAAGCGACCCGGGCGCGCGACGTGCTCGAGCGCGCGCTCGTCGACGCCGTCGAGGACGCCGCGCTCGCCGCGACCGGCTGGGACGCGATCACGTTCGCCGTCGCGTCGCTCATCCACGACGGCGGCGGTCTCACGCCCGGCCTCGCGCGCGATCTCGAGGAGGCGGTGGCGATCTGGCACCGCGACCGGCGCGGGGATCCCGATGCCGCCGAGGCCGCGTACTCGCGTGCGCTCTCGCACGATCCGACCAACGCTGCCCTGCTCGCCGAGCTCGCGAAGCTGCAGCGCCGCGCTCGCGGCCGCCCGCTCGTCGACAGCCTCTTGCGGCTCTCGCAGACGACGGGCGGCGATCTCGACCTGCTCGGCGAAGCGGCGGAGGTCGCGGTCAACAGCGTCGGTGACCGCGCACTCGCCAAGTCGATCTTCGATCGCCTGCTGAAGCTCGCGGCGGAGCGCTGGCTCGGCGCGACGGAGCCGAACGTCCTCACGAGCGGGACGCCGCAAGCCCCGGAAAACTACGTCGACCGCGCGACGCGTGAGCTCGTCCGCATCTACGGCGACGACGGCGATCACGACAAGGTCGTGCAGCTCCTGACCGACACCGCGCACCTGCCCTGGAAGCAGGAAAAGGCGCGTTCGCTCCGTCACGAGGCCGCGCGCGTCGCCGTCGAGAAGCTCGGCGCCACTGATCGCGCGATCGCGATCTATCTCGCGCTGATAGACGAGGATCCGCACGACGCCGACGCGGTCGCACGTGTCGTCGCGCTCTACGACAGCGGCGGGCGCCGGCACGAGCTCCTCGACCTCAAGCGACGCCTGGTCGGCACCGCGCGGGAGGTCGGCGAACGCCTGGCGCTCAGGCTCGAGATCGCGGGACTGGAAGACGAGCTCGGCGATGTCGACAAGGCGGTCGCGGCGCTGCGGGAGAACCTCGGCGAATCGACGCGTCACGACGCGACGGTGAAGATGCTCGCTGCGCTCCTGCAGCGTGAGGACGAGATCGAAGAGCTCGAGAGCCTCCTCGCGTCGCAGGCTCGACTCGCGGAGGATGCGAGCGATGGGACCGTCGCGGCGGACTTCTTCTGGCGCGCGGCGCAGGTCGCCGAGATTCAGCTGAAGGATCTGCCGCGCGCGATCGGGCACCTTCGGCGCGTGGTCGCGCTCGAGGAGCGTCCGCCGGCCTACGACGCGCTTGCACGGCTCTCGACGGACACGATCGCTCACGACGACGCGGCGGGCTTCCTCGATCGCCTGCGAGAGCTCACGAACGGCGCCGAGCGCGCGGCGGTCACGCTCCGCCTCGCCGACGCGCTCGTCTCCGCGAACCGCAAGCCGGAGGCGCGCGAGCGTCTGGAGTCCGAGATCGGGCGCGACCCCGAGGCCGACAGCGTCCGTGTGCGGCTCGCCGATACGTACCGGTTCGCGCAGGACTGGCCGGCGCTGGCCGTGCTCCTCACCGAAGGCGCGCACTACGCTCCCGACAAGGCGTCCCGCCTCGCGCGCTTGCGTGAAGCCGCCGAGCTCCATCGCTCGCGGACGAACGAGCCCGAGAAGGCGATCCCGCTGCTCGAGCAGGCGTCCGATCTCTCCCCCGACGAGAACGCGGTGAAGCTCGCGCTCGCCGACGCGCTGGGCGCCGCTGGGCGGTTCGAGGAGGCGCGCACACTCTTGCGCACGCTCGTCGAGGCGTTCGGCGGCAGGCGCCCGAAGGACCGCGCGCCTGTCCATTACCACCTCGCCAGGCTCGATCTCGCGGTCGGCGATCGCGCTCGCGCGCTCGTCGAGCTCGACGCGGCGACCCGCATCGATCCCGCGAACCCGGAGATCCTGCGCGCACTCGCCGAGCTCGCCCGCGACGACGGGCAGCTCGAGCGCGCAGAGCGCTCGTACCGCGCGCTCCTCACGGTGCTGCGGCGGCACGAGGAGGCCACCGACGAGACGCCGATCACGCGGTCGGAGGCGATGTTCGAGCTCTCCCAGATCGCGACACGCCAGGGCGAGACGGACCGCGCCAACGAGATCCTCGAGAGCGCCTTCGAGCTCGCGGTGGAGAACGCGGTCGAGGCCCGTCGATTGGAGGCTGCGCTCCGCCGGATCGGCGACTGGCCGAACCTCGCGCGTGCGCTGTCGTCGCGCCTCGAGCGCGGAGGCGCCGACGACGAGGCCGCGGTGCGGACCGAGCTCGGCGGCCTCTACGATCGACATCTCGGGCGCAAGGACGAGGCGCTCGAGATGATCCTTCGCGCGATCGATCTCGAGCCTGCGAACGAGCACGCTCACGACGCGGCCTACCGCCTCGCGGCGCAGGCCGGGAAGGTGCCCGACTACGAGGCTCGCGTGAGTCAGCTCGCGGAGTCGTGCGCCGATCGGGATGGCGAGCTCGCAGGCATGCTCTACCTCCGCCTGGCGCGCATCGCCGAGACGGAGCACGAGAACGACCGCGAGGCAGCTGAGCTGTACGAGAAGGCCGTCGCGGTGCGTCCGCAAGATCGCGAGCTGCTCTCCGCGCTCGCAGGCGTCTACGAGCGCCTCGGCGACGACGCCGGGCAGGCCCGCGTGCTCGGCATGCGCGTGGAGCTCGACGCGGAGGCGGGCGGCGCGTCCGCTGACGCGCTCTATCGCCTGGCGCAGCTGCAGTTCCGCTCCGGTGACGTCGACGCCGGCTGCGACGCCTTCGAGCGCGCGTTCGAGGCGGATCCCGACCCGGATCGCGCCGAGGAGCTGCTGCGCACCGCCGCCGACGCGCACCCCTCGGCGGATCGCATCGTCGACATCTACGAGCGCCTCGCTCGCGCGCCCGGTCGCGACCGGTCGCTCGTCGATGCGCTCGTCCGGCGGTGGTCGCTGCCCGGGTCGACCACCGAGCCGATGAAAGAAGCCGTCGAGCTCGCAGAGAAGCTCGAGGCCTCCGAGCTCGCGGAGTCGCTGCTCCGCCGCTACCTCGAGCAGGAGCGGCCGAGCACCATCAGCGACGAGGACTACCGCGAGGGCCGCGTGTGGGCGCTCGCGCTGCTCGCGTGGCGCTGCGAGGAATCCGGACGCGTCCGCGAGGCCGCCGTCCTCAAGCGCGAAGCCGCCGAGCTCGCCGAGCCGGAAGCTGCGCGACGCTTCCTCTTCGAGGTCGCCGGGCTCGCGTCCGGCCCGCTCGACGACCTCCGGCTCGCCGCGTCGATCTACGAGGAGCTCCACGAGAAAGAGCCGCAGGATCGCGACGCCTGGGAGCTGCTCCTCGACGTCTATCGCCGCCTGAACGAGTTCTCGAAGCTCGTGGCGCTGGTCGCACGTGTCGTCGAATACGTCGACGACATCAGCGAGCGGTCGAAGCTCCGGCTCGAACGCGTCAAGGTCCAGATGGAGAAGCTCAAGCTCTCCGACGACGACGCTGCGCAGGAGCTGCGCGACATCGTCGACGAGGATCCCGCGCAGGTCGACGCCGCGCTCCTCCTCGTCAACATCTACGAGCGGAACGGCCGCGAGGACGACCTCGCCGAGCTGCTCGCGCGGCAGCTCGACGGCGCGAAAGATCGACAGGACGCCGAGGCCGTGAGCTCCCTCTCGCGACGACTCGGTCAGCTCCTCGAGAAGCGCGATCGCTCCGAGGCGCGCGATGTCTACTACGCCGCCCTCGAGTGGGACCCGCGCTCACGCGAGATCCTGATGGCGCTCGAGCGCCTCCACGACGAGGACGCCGACATCGAGGCGCGCTCGGACGTCATGGAGCGCCGGCTGGCGTTCGAGACCGGCGACGAGGCCGAGGCCCTCGCGCTCTCGCTCCACGACACGCGCAAGTCGCTCGATGACAACGACGGCGCCCTCCGGGCGCTCGAGGTCGGCTTCCGCGGAGCACCGCGAAGCAAGCAGCTCCGCGATCGACTCGAGGTGCTCTATCGCGAGACGAGCTCGTACGAGAAGCTGGCCGAGCTCTTCACGGTCGACGCACGCGGCCGGCAGGACGCGAGGGGGAAGAGCGCGCGCCTCCGGGAAGCAGCACGCATCTACCGCGATGAGCTCTCGAACCCCGAAGAGGCCGCGAGGGTCCTGCGCGACGCCCGCAGCGCCGAGCCGAACGATCCGGTCCTGCTCGTCGAGCTCGTCGATACGCTCTCCGCCGCCGGCGAGCTGCGAAGCGCGGCCGATGAGCTTACCGAGGTCATCGACGTGCTCGATGGCAACGATCCGCTCCGGCCCGATCTCGTCGGACGCCGCGCGTTGCTACGCAGCCGCCAGAGCGAGATGGAGTCGGCGCTTGAGGACTTCGAGGAAGCCGTCTCGAAGGGCAAGCTCGACCTGCGCGTGCACCTGGCCGACCACCTCGGGAAGATGGCGCTCCAGGCGGCGGGGCGCGGCGAGGCCGCGCTCTGGCGCACGCATCGGCTGCGGATTGCGGCGCTGCGCGTCGAGATCGGCGAGATCGAGGAGGCGCGCAACGTCCTCACCGAGCTCCTGAAGACGGACAGCAAGGACAAGGCGACCCTCCGCGCGATCGCACACGTCGACGAGCTCGAGGGACGATGGGACACGGCGAGCGCGACGTATCGACGCCTCGTCGGCCTCGAGGACGGCGAAGGCATCGTGGGCGCCGCCCTGAAGCTGCTCGAGACGTGCGAGAAGGCTGGTCGCCTCGCAGACGCACGCGGCGGCCTCGAACGCGCACGCCTGGCCGCGCCCGAGGACGCTCTTCTCCGCGAACGCCTCGCCTGGCTCTACGAGCAGCTCGGCGCGCTCAAGGAGCTGGCCGAGCTCGTGCTCGAAGAGGCCAGGGCGGCGGGCGATGTCGCGCCTCGCTTCGAGGGGCTCGTCCGCGCGGGTCAGCTGTTCATCGAGGCGGCTTCGGATCCGAGCCAGACGCAGCAGGTCGTCGCGTCCGCGGCGATCACCCCGCTCGAGGAGGCTCATGCGCTCCGTCCGGCGGACCTCGACTGCGCCGCGCTGCTCTCGGATGCCTACGTATCCGGCGGACGCATCGACGACGCGCAGGAGCTGCTCGCCCAGACGATCGGCACCTTCAAGGGGCGCCGCGCCCGCGAGCTATCGGCGCTCTATCACCGGCTCGCGCGGATCGCCGAGATCCTGGGCGATCGAAGCACCGAGCTCCAGCACCTCACCACCGCCCTCGACATGGACGCCCAGAACGGCGTCGTCGCCTCCGAGCTCGCGTACCTCGCGATGGAGGTGGGCAACCTGGATCTCGCCCAGCGCGCGCTCCGGCAGATCACGATGCTGAAGGTGGCGGCGCCGCTCCCGAAGGCGCTCGCGTATCAGCATCTCGGCGAGATCGCCCGCCAGCAAGGCGACAGCCGCCGCGCGATGATGCTGCTCAAGCGCGCGATCGACGACGATCCGACGCTCGAGAACGCTCGACGCCTGCTCGATCAGCTCCAGGCCGAAGGCGTCTGACGACGCGGGTTCTCAGCCCGGCTTGCACCCGGCCGGGAGCCCGTTGACGGTGCACTGGCTCGCGCAACACCTCAGCTCGCCGGGTTTGCAGCCGAAACCGGTGCAGGAGATGGCGCAGCTCGCGCCCTTACACTCCACCTTGCCGTTGCACGCCTGGTAGCCGTCACACCCGATCTCCGTGGCCGGCGCGTCGGCCCGGACGTCCCCGTTGCACGCCTGCTCGCCGCTGCAGCGGATCGAGCAAGACGTGCTGCTGACGCATTCGACCTTGTCGCAGGCCTTCTTGCCCTCGCATACGATCCGGCACGCAACGCCTGGCGGGCACTTCTTGTGTCCTTTGCACGGCGAGGACTCGGAGCAGGTGATGACGCACGTGTCGCCGTCGCATGTCCCGCCAGCGGATGCACATCGTCCGTCGCACGTCGTGTCGGTACCAGGCGCGCCGTCGCCGGCATCGTCTGCGCCGCTCGAGGCGTCGCCCGGCCCGAGCCCCCCGTCGGGCGCCGCCGGCGCCCCTTCTCCCGCGTCTTCGTCGTCAGCGAGCGGGACGAAGGTGGGGGCCTCGATACAACCCAGGAGCCCTCCAAGAAGGCTCGCGATCGCGATGGCCGCGCCGGCCCGACGGGTCATGACCGCGAGCGTCGCACGCGACATGCCAGCGCCAGCATGAGCCGAGCGCGAGCGAGACAATGCGGTGCAAGCGCTCGCAAGGCCCTCTTTCCAGGCGGTCTGGCGCGTAGCGATGTGCCCCGTTCTGCGAGCTGCGACGCCACGTCGTGATGAAAAGTCACGCTCGCGCTTGTGACGATGGTCTCAGCCGCTACGTTCCCTTCACACCAACGACGAGTGCAGCGCCGACGAGGTCGGTCGCGAGTTGATGGGTCGCTCATGGCGACGGGGACGTCACACGGCACTCTCTGAACACCGCTCGGTCACTCGCGTGATCCGTGCGCCCACCAGCGCTGCCTCCCAGCGCCAAGGCCGGAGTTTGTGCCCATGAAGCTGTCCCTCATCTCGTCCCTCGCCCTCTCTGCCATCGTCGCCACCGTGGGGTGCGCATACGGGACCGACGATGACGGCGATGATACGTCGCTGGAAGGCGACGATGGCGAGACCCTCGGAACCAGCGCGAGCGCGCTCACCGCGACCTCGCCGGAGCGCGCGCTCGCAACGAAGCTCGGGCTGCCGCACCGCTTCGCGATCGGCCTCGGAAACGACGCCGACAGCGGCTACGACCCGAACAAGGTGAGCGCGTACACGCTCGGCCCGAAGATGGACATCCACTACATGTACCTGTCGGGTCTGCCCGGTGAGGGAGGCTGGACCGACTGGAACTCGCCGTCCGGCCAGTACGTGACGATGCACGTCAACGCGGCGAAGGCCAGAAAGGTCGTCCCGATGTTCACGCTCTACCAGGCCGCCGCCTGGGGCGAGAACAACCTCTCCGCGTTCAACAACAACGACTTCATGACGAAGTACTGGCGCGGCGTCCGCACCATGTTCCAGCGCCTCGCCGAGGGCGGCGTTCCTGCGATCGTCCACATCGAGCCCGATCTCTGGGGCTACACGCAGAAGCGCGGCGAAGATCCGTCGGCGGTCCCGATGAAGGTCGGCGCGCTCGTGCCCGAGTGCACCGATCTCCCCGCGAACGTCGCAGGCTTCGGCAAGTGCATCGTCCGCCTCGGCCGGCGGCTCGCCCCCAAGGTTGCGATCGGACTCTCCGCGTCCGAGTTCGGCGCGTACACGAACGGAGCGCCGGATGCAGGGCGCGTCGCTCGCTACCTGAACAAAGTCGGCGGCGCCGAGTCGGACCTCATCGTGATCGAGACGCTCGACCGCGACGCCGGCTGCTTCGAGAAGGGCACCGACCCGAACTGCAAGCGCAGCGGCTCGTTCTACTGGACCGACAAGAACTACAGCGACCACCTCGCGTGGGCGAAGACCGTCCGCTCGACGACCGGCAAGCCCCTGCTCTGGTGGCAGATGCCGCTCGGCGTCGCGAGCAATGGCTCGGGCGGCTCCGCCGGCAAGTACCGCGACAACCGCGTGCAGTACCTCTTCTCGCGTCCGTGGCAGTTCGCGGAGGCAGGCGGCATCGGCGCTGTCTTCGGCACCGGCGCCAAGAATCAGACCACCGTCTTGACCGATGGCGGTCAGTTCAAGAACGCGATGAACAAGTACCTCTCGTACGGCGGCAACGGGCTGAACTGATCGGCTATCGCCGACGCGTCGGCCGTGACGAAGCCAATCTCCTGGTCGCCCCTGGATCGAGCAGCTCGCTGCCCACGGTCCGGGGGCGCACGCACGTCAGAAGCACGCGTCGAGACGAACACCGGCGGCATGAACATGCACCTCTCCGCGAAGGCCGTGCTCTCTTGCACCGACCCAGCGCGGGCGCCGCGTGTCAGAGCAGGTCGCCGGGCTCGAGGAGCAGCGCCTCGTAGAGGATGTCGAGGCGCTCCTTCAGCTCGTCGTTGTTCGGATCATGCTGGTTCGCCGAGATCAGCTGCACGCGCGCGTCGTCGAGCTTCCCCTTGGCGATCAGCTCGTCGGCCTTTGCGGCATATTGCTTCGCCTTCGGCGTCCGCGCGATCATGTAGAGCGTCCTCTGCTCGTGCTGCTTCTTTGGCTCGACGGCGCGCTCGTCGAGCGTGAGCTGCCCCTTCCGCAGCTCGGCGTCATAACGCGCGCGAAGCGCTGGCTTGCGGAGGACGTTGTACGCCTCCGCCGCCTTCTTGAAGACGGACGACGCCGCCCTGGCGACCTCAGGGCCTTCCTCGACGAAGCGATCGGGATGACAACGCAGCGACAGATCGTGGAACGCCTGCTGGATCTCCTGCGGTGAAGCGTCCTCGAGGACCCGGAGGATCTCGTAGTAGCTCATCGTCTCGAGGGACTCGGCCCAGGCCAGGAAGGTCGACGACTCCGCCACGCGGCGATGATAACTCCCGGCAGCGAGCACGTCATGGGCGCTCGCGCCGAAGTGATACACCCGCTCGCGAGACGAACGGTCGAGCTCTCCGGCTCTCGTCAGGCGATGTCGTGTCGCGCCTGTCGTGCCGCCATCGCGCCGATGTCCTCGGCGTCCGTGTTCGCGCCGAGCAGGCGCATCGTCGCCGCTGTCTCGCGGCCGGTGTCCTGATCGCGCGCGCGGACGTTGAGGATGCCGTCCGCGTCGAGCTCGAAGGTCACCGCGATCTTCACCTCACCACGCCGCGCGCGACGCAGATCGGAGAGCTCGAGGTCTCCGAGCCGGGTGTTGTCCGCGAAGCGCTTCGATTCTCCCTGCGCGACCCGGATCGACACGATCGTCTGACCGTCGCTCGCGGTCAGAAACGTGCGCGTCTTCTCGCACGGCACGGGCGAGTTGGCGGG
>Ga0233377_1001106_pt1 | contig 10591 bp, 6 predicted proteins | sample ElkDunMinimDraft_6_FD_191540 | JGI IMG/M metagenome (GOLD analysis project Ga0233377, IMG submission 191540) | Fecal eukaryotic communites from dung pellets of Tule Elk in California, USA - Elk Dung E36 | ecosystem: Host-associated > Mammals > Digestive system > Large intestine > Fecal | place...
GGAGTTGCTGCTCGAGGGTGGCAGGTCGATCGTGGCGCTCGGCGATCCCGGGCGAAACGACGCCGCGCCACGCGGATCCCACGCCTCGCCAGGTGTCGGCAGATTCGAGCGCGATCTCGGCGCCTCGATCACCTGATGGCCGGAAGCTGGTGTCACGGACGATGGTGGCGTGCCGTGCGGCCCGTGGGGGAACACGCTCGAGCGGATCGACTGCGGAAGGCCGAGGTCGGACGGCTCCACGTCGCGGCCCGCGTGGTAGATGATGAGCCGCTCCATCACGTTCCCGAGCTCGCGTACGTTGCCGGGCCAGGGATGGGCCTCGAGCGCGCGCCACGCGGCCTCGGTGATGCGCGGCAACTCTCGGTTCATCCGCCGCGCCGCGGCCTCGAGCAACGGCCGGCCGATCCCGCGAACGTCCTCGGTGCGCGCGCGCAGCGGCGGCACCTCGATCGGGCACACCGCGAGGCGGTAGTAGAGGTCGAGGCGGAACAGCTGCTGGTGTGCCTCCGCGAGCAGATCGCGGTTCGTCGCCGCGACGATGCGCACGTCGACCTGACGTGGCTCGCTCGCGCCGACGGGCCAGAACTCGTGAGACTCGAGCGCGCGGAGCAAGAGCGCCTGCAGCGGCATGGGCGCCTCGCCGATCTCGTCGAGGAAGAGCGTCCCGCCGTCGGCGAGCTCGAAGAGCCCACGTCGAGCCTGCTGCGCGCCCGTGAAGGCGCCCTTCACGTGGCCGAACAGCTCGCTCGTCATGAGCTCCGGCGGAAGAGCGGCGAGGTTCTGGGCCACGAAGCGCGCGCGCCGGCGACCGCTCCGCTCGTGAATCTCGGCTGCGATGAGCTCCTTGCCAGTCCCGGTCTCGCCGTGGAGGAGCACGCTCGCGTCCGTGCCGGCGACCGCGACGACCTGCGCCATCACCCTCTGCATCGCGGGGGACATCGCGAGCAGGCGCGGACGTGCGGCGGAGGCCGTACGCGACACGGCCTCGACGTCGTCTCGTAGCTTCACGTTCGCGGTCTTCAGCTCCGCGGTGAGGCGCCGATTCTCGATCTCGAGCTGACGTAGCTTCGCCGCGCGATGGATCACGAGGCGGAGCTGCGCGTTGTCCCACGGCTTGAGGACGTAGGCGAAGACATGCCCGTGGTTGACCGCGTCGGCGAGGTCGTCGTGGTCGGTAAAGCCGGTCAAGAGGATGCGCTGCGTGTCGGCATACGACTCGTAGGCGTGAGCGAGCAGCTCCGAGCCCTTCATCGGACGCATGCGCATGTCGCTCACGAGGACGTCGAACTCGCGCGACGCGAGGGCATCGAGCGCCTCGCGGCCGGTGCCGACACACGTCACGTCGAAGGCGTCCGCGAACACCGCCGCGAAGACCTCGCGCACGTCCTCTTCGTCGTCGGCGTAGAGCACGCGAGGCTTGCCCGGCGCCGCCGGCGGGGGCCTGTCGCTCGCGGCGTACGAAGGCGATGCCACGACGGGAACTTACCTGGCAAAGGCCCGAATGCTCAAGGGAAGCCACCTTCCCACGCGAAGCGACGCCGCTCATCGCAGACTCGAAGCCGCGAACGAGGTCGAAATTCTCGTTCCCTTGGACGACAAGCGCACATCTTCGCGCAACATGCGCCGACGGCGGTCGGCCGGGAGCCGAGGGGCTCGCAAGAGGATGCTCGCGGACGCCGACGTCCCCCCGCCGCTCCCATCGGGAGCCGCACGGGTGATCAGCCGGAGAGCTGCGCCGACAGCTCGTCGTGGAACGAGCGGAATGCGCTCTCTTCCGGCCAGCTGGGCGCATCCTCGATGAGCGTGCGCGCCTCTCGCTGCCGACCGGCGTCGACGAGGAACACCGCGCGGGCGTAGCGCATCGCCCAGTGCACGAGGGGCGACGACTTCGCCGCGTCACGCAGCACGGCCTCGTCCTCGGCGCGGCTCGAGTGCGCGAACGCCCGTGCGAGCGCGCCGACGCCGCGGCGGAGCAAAGCTATCTTGCGGCGCATCCAGAAGCCCACGTTGGGCAGCGGAAGCTGCTCGAGCTCCTCCGCCTTCGTGAGCGCGCGCGAGCGTTCACCCTCGTAGACGTCGAGGAGCGCCTCGACGAACAGCCGCTGCTCGCGTGCGGCTTCCCACGCCGGGCCCTTTGCTGCTCGCGAGAGCGCGTCCCGAGCGCGATCGATGAAGCCGTACGCCGCGTAGGCGGTCGCGGTGACGAGCGGCGCCATCGTCTCGGGATGGGTCACCTTCCGGAACGAGCTCTGCCACATCCCGATGATCCGCTTGATGTCACCGGACAGGAGCAGGCGCCGCATGCGCCGGCGCGCCAGCCATGCGGGCACCAGGAACACCGCGCCCCCGAGGAGCACGAGCACGGCAAACCGGGGATCGCGCGCGATGAGGCGCGCCGACACCAGCGCGAGCAGGGCGACCGAAGCGAGCGAGAGTAGCCTGATGAGAAGACGGTTCACGATGCGAGTCCCAACATGCGACACCCAATCAGGTGGCGCAATCCCCCAGCGGACGAGCTCACGAGCTCACGAGCGAGCAGAGCTCGGATCGATAGGCCCCGCGGACGGAGGCCACGATCGGGAATGTGGGGCCAGAAGCCCGCCGTGACTAGTCGTTCGACTTCTTCGGATCGCCGATGCCGTGGCGCCGCAGGTAGCCGCGCACGTGGGCACGCTCCATCGCCGCGCGACGCCCGATCTCGCTCACGTTGCCGGAGCATTCGGCATACAGCGCCGTGAAGTACTCGCGCTCGAAGCGCGCAAGCACCTCGCGCTTCGCGTCCTGGAACGTGCGCCCGCGCGTCGGCGTCGACTCGCTCGCGGCGACCAGCGGGGCGAGATGCTGCGCGAGGTCGATCGGACCGTCCTTGCCGAACGCGAGCGCGACGGCGATGACGTTGCGAAGCTCGCGGACGTTCCCCGGCCAGTCGTGGCGCATCAAGCGCTCGAGCGAGTCGTTCGTGATGCGGTTGTAGGCGTTGGGATCGCCGAGATCGGTGATCATCTTCCGGACGAGCGCCGGGATGTCTTCGAGGCGATCGCGCAGCGAGGGCAGCTCGATGCGGAGCTGCGCGACGCGGAAGTACAAGTCGCTCCGGAACGTGCCGGCGTTGACCTCGCGAACGAGGTCGCGACGGGTCGCCGCGATGACGCGGACGTTGACCGGACGGTACGTGTTCGAGCCGACCGGCTTGATGCGCTGCTCGGCGAGCGCGCGAAGCAGCTTCGGCTGGACGTCGAGCGGGAGCTCACCGAGCTCGTCGAGGAAGATCGTTCCCCCGTCGGCCTCGACGAACGGCGAGATGCGCTTGTCGACGGCACCGGTGAACGAGCCGCGCTCGTGACCGAACAGCGCCGACTCGGCGAGGCTGGGCGGGATCGCACCGCAGTCGACGACGACGAACGGCTTGTTGGCGCGTGAGCTCGCGCCATGGATCGCCGCGGCGACGAGCTCCTTGCCGCAGCCCGTCTCGCCGAGGATGAGCACGGTGAGGTCCGTCGGGGCCGCCTTGCGACAGCGCTCGAAGACACCGCGCATGCTCTGGCTGACGCCGACGAGAGGTCCGAACTGCGCGACCTCCGGGATGTCGACCTGCTCCGGCTGCGTCGGATTGAATTCCAGAGACGAGTCACCGACGGTGAGCACGGTGTGCTTGGTGAGGTAGACCTCACCAACACGCGTGTCGCCGATGAACGTGCCGTTCCGAGAGCCGAGGTCGCGAACGCGAACTCCTCGCTCGGTCGCGACAAGCTCAGCGTGAACCGCGCTGACCTTGCGATCGTCGAGCACGAGGTCGCAGGCCTCGTTCCGGCCAACCACCTGCGTCTCAGGTCCGATGTCCAGGGACGGCTTGTTAGCCTGCCCGCGGTTCACCTTCAGTGAACCGCCTCGGACCTCGAGCCGACCCTTCGCTACGACAGTAGCATCCACGGATTTGCGTTGTATCACGCCTCGGTCTGCCTCCGGCAAGAGGAATGCTCCCGAGGGCGCAGGTTCTCGTCACGACGCATTCTTCTCTCGCGCGTCTCGCGGACACGAACGCACGTAAAACGCGCTGCGGATCGTCGAAAGTCCGCACGGCGGGCGATGGCTCCGGTGCTGGGTCGATCGATGGAGATCCTACGGCGCCTTCGCCTTCGCCTTCGCCTTCGCCTTCGCCTTCGCCTTCGCCTTCGCCTTCGCCTTCGCCTTCGCCAAGGGCCAAGGGCCAAGGGCCAAGGGCCAAGAGCCCGTGAAGCAGCAATGAGCCGATCCCGGACTGCCGGTGCCGAAGATCCTCGGAGGGCACGGGCGGCGCGGGCGGCACGGGCGGCGCGGGCGGCGCGAGCGGCGCGGGCGGCGCGAGCGGCGCGGGCGCCGCGTGCCGCGTGCCGCGCGGTGGAAAAGGCCCGTACTGGCGGAGTGAACGTCTCGCTGGCCAAGGGCTCGATCGCGAGCCCTTGGCTTCGAATGGGCAGAACCGCTACGCTTCGGAGGCATCTTCTTCGCTTCCGCTTTGCACGCTGGGTGCTCCTGATGTCCCGCTTTCGTTCTTGGCCCTCCACTGCCGTCGTGATCCTCGGTGCTTGGTGCCTTGGCGGGATGTCCTGGGCGCTCGGATGCAGCGACTCGGAGCTGCTGCAGCCAGGCGCCGGCGCCTCGGACGCAGGCACCGTCCGACGTGACGCGGCGCCCGTCGATCCGGCCGAGGCCGGCGCCCCGCTCGATGCAAGCAAGGGTCCTCCCCCGACCTGCGAGAAGTACTGCGGGCTCGTGATGGAGAACTGCACGGGCGACCACGCCCAGTACGGCTCGACCGAGGAGTGCCTCGCGTTCTGCGCGCACCTTCCGCTCGAGCAGCCGATGCGCGAAGCGGAGGAGAACGAAGCTGCCTCGGTCGCGTGCCGCCAGTACTGGGCCGACGCGCCGGCGCACACCAGCCCGGAGAGCTACTGCCTCGCCGCGGGCCCGTTCGGCGGCAATGCCTGCGGGGATCGCTGCACGGCGTTCTGCAGCGTTGTCCTCTCCGCGTGTTCACCCGACGGGAACAACGTCGCTTACGCGAGCCAGCCCGAGTGCGCGACGGCGTGCGCCGGTTTCTCGTATCTGGATGCCGGAGCCGACGGCGGCGGCGAAGGTCCGAGCGGTCCGAGCGAAGGTAACTCGCTCAATTGCCGGCTCTACTGGCTGCGCGAGGCGACGATGGATCCGGCGAAGTGCTCCGCGCTTGCGCCGCAGAGCGACGTCTGCGGACAGTAGGCACCAAGGGGGGACAGGCTCCAGGCTCCAGGCTCCAGGCTCCAGGGGGAGACAGGCTCCAGGCGCCAGGCTCCGGGCTCCAGGGAGCGATGGCGAGCGGACAAGGTTGACCCCTTCAGGCATCGAGCTCGACGCCTCACGCCCGCGCTCCCGAGCGACCGAGGCGCCATGCTCTCGACCTGGAGCCTGGAGCCTGGAGCCTCTCTCTCCCCCCTACCGGCGTCGCGTCGGCGGGCTGCCGAGGGACCCCACGTCGGTGAAGGACGCTGCCGTCACCTCGGTCCGATCGTCCCGCATCGAGAACGATGACGGAGGCGGCGCGGGCGCAGGCCGCTGCTTGCGCGAGTTGCCCATCACCCGACAGACCTTCCGCCAGCCGTCGAGCGCCTCCATGGCGCTGCCGAAGCGGCGCTCGCGCTCGCGGGCCATGATCTTCGCGAGATAGCGCTCGATCGCGGCAGGCCACGTGTCGCCGGTCGTCTGCGCGAGCGTCGGGGGATCACGATCGAGCTTGAGCGCGATCAGCGTGAGCGCGTTCGACCCCTCGAACGGAAGGCGTCCAGTGAGCGCGCGGAACGCGACGGCGCCGAGCGCGTAGAGATCGGCACGCTCGTCGACGCGGGCAGAGCCACGGACCTGCTCTGGCGCCATGTACGCGAAGCTGCCGAGCGTCGCGTCGAAGGCCGTGAGCGACGGCTCGCTCCGACGCGCGGCGCTCGACTTCATCTTCGAAACACCGAAGTCGAGGATGCGCGTCCGCTCCTCTGCATCCCCGGCCTGGATCTCCTCGGGCGTGAGCTTCCGCTTCTCGATGAAGAGGTTCGCAGGCTTGATGTCGCGATGGACGACGTGTGCCTGATGTGCGGCGTTGAGGCCCTGGAGCGAGTCCTCGATGATCGGCGCTACCTCGGCGAACGACAGGTACTGCTCGCGACGGAGCCGCTCGTCGAGCCCTTCGCCCACGAGGCGTTCGAACGCGATCCAGAGCCGGCCGTCCTTCTCCTTGCCGGAGCCGAGGATGGCCGCGACATAGGGGGACGCGATCTTCTTCGCGATGTCGGCTTCGCGGTTGAACCGCGCGACCAGATCCGGGTCTTGAGCCGCGCGCTCGTGCAGCACTTTGAGCGCGACCTTCTCTCCGCCGCGGGCCTCCGCAGCGTACACCTCACCCATCCCCCCCTGACCGATCAGCCGACGAATCTTGTAAATTCCGCCGAGTATCGATCCCGGCGCGAGGCCAGGCTCAGCTGCCATCCCGTCGGAGCGTAGCACGGAGATGCTGCTCGGCGAGCCCCCTATCGACCCTCCGCCGGAGCTGTCGGTGGGCCTTCGGTCCGCGCCCCTCACCTACACGGAATGCCGAGGCCGGGCGCGCTCGCCGGCGCTGGATGACGCGGGTTGAAGGCGTGGAGAAGGCCCTCTACCCTCCTCGCCGGGCTGCTTCCACGCGGACGAGACATGTGGGCGGCTGCGATCGCGTGGTTAGGATGGGCCGCGCGGCGGAGCCTCGAGCCGCCCTCTTCAGCCCTATGACACACGGGCCTCGTGTATTCGTGGGGGGATCTGGAAGACGCCCCTCTTGATCCCCATCGTTGGATGGGCCCCTTACGGGAGAATTCGGACGACAACCATGCGAAGCGCGAACGACGTCGAGGCCTACCTCGGCAAGATGAACCGCCGGTACTCGCCGGTGGACGGAGAGCCCGGAACGTTCCTCGTCCACGGTGGAACAAACATGCCCCCCGCCGTGTTGCGGGTCGATCCCCCGCTGGTCGTGCTCCAGGTCCACGTCGGTGATGTCGAGGGCTCGGACGCGGCCAACGGAGAGCTCTTCAGGAAACTCCTCACGTTGAACGCCAAGTCTCTCGTCCACACGAGCTTCGGCCTCGAGGGCTCGCGCATCGTGCTGGCCGCGGCCCTCGAGCTCGAGAACCTCGACTACAACGAGCTCGAGGCCACGCTCGACGAGCTCGACGTCACGCTCGCCCAGCAGGTGCCGTCGCTCGCCGAGCTCTCAAAGGCCGCGTCGGTCCGCCCGGTCACGAAAGGGAACGCCTGATCATGGGCATCTTCAGCAGGCTCGCTCAGCTCATCAAGTCGAACCTCAACGACCTCATCAGCAAGTCCGAAGACCCGGAGAAGATGCTGAACCAGGTCGTCCTCGACATGAACAACCAGCTCGTCGAGGCGAAGAAGCAGGTGGCTGCTTCGATCGCCGACGAGAAGCGCCTCGCGAAGCAGTTCGAGCAGGAGATGGCGCACGCGGCGGAGTGGGAGCGCCGGGCCATGATGGCGCTCCGCGCAGGCAACGAGGAGCTCGCCAAGGAAGCGCTCGCGCGAAAGAAGGAGCACGACCAGCTCGCCGAGACCTTCAAGGATCAGTGGACCAAGCAGAAGAACGCCGTCGATCAGCTGAAGAAGGCGCTTCGGATGCTGAACGACAAGATCGAGGAAGCGAAGAGGAAGAAGAACGTCCTCGTCGCCCGGAAGAAGCGTGCGGAGGCGCAGAAGGCGATCCAGGAGACGATGCACGGTCTTCGCGATCAAAGCGCCTTCGAGACGTTCGAGCGCATGGCCGGCAAGATCGATCAGCTGGAAGCCGAGGCCGAGGCCGCCGGCGAGATCCAGGAGGAATACACGGGCGACATCCTCGCCTCGAAGTTCTCCACGCTCGAGCGCACCGCGGGGGCCGAGGACGACCTCCTCGCGCTCAAGCGAAAGATGGGGATGCTCCCGCCCGAGGAGGCACCTGCCGTCCGCGCCGAGGTTCCGAAGCGAGTCGAGGCGGGCCCGCCCGCGGCAGCGTCGCGCACCGAGCAAGACGAGCTCGCGGCGGCTCTCGAGGAGCTCGAGGCGGAGCAGGCGCAGCAGGAGCAGCGCAAAGCCGGGCGGTGACCGCTCCGGTGGACGAATGACCGCACGCCCGCGCAGGGATTCGCGCGGGCGTGCGCGAAATGACGCGGCGATTCGACCGCTCGAGCGTCTCTCGCCCAGGACTCGCCGGGCGTAGTAAGCTCGCGTCGCTCGTGAGCACGGAAGCGGCGCCCCTTTCAGCTCGTCCCAAGAGCGACGCGTCCACTCGCGACGTCGCTCGCAGTGCAACGCATCATAACGAGCCGATCGAAGAGCTCTATGCGCGGCTCGAGGCCGACCCGGTGCGCGGCCTCGACGATGGTGGCGCCGAGGCTCGGCTCCGCAAGCATGGCCCGAACGAGCTGCCGTCCGCGCCTCCGCCGAGCGCGCTCAAGCGCATCCTCGCCCAGTTCACGAACCCGATCGTCCTCACGCTGCTCGTCGCCGCGGTGATCGCGACGATCAACGGCGCGAGCGCCAAGTCGGACGAGAGCTTCCTCGCGCGCTTCGGAGACGCGATCGCGATCGGCCTCATCGTCGTCCTCAACGCGTTCCTCGGCTACTACCAGGAGCATCGCGCAGAGCAGGCGCTCGACGCCCTGAAGAAGATGCAGACGCCGAACGCGCGTGTGCGTCGCGGCGACGTCGTGCGGGTCATCCCCGCCGTCGAGCTCGTGCTCGGCGACGTGCTCGAGGTCGAGGCCGGCGACGCGGTGGCAGCCGACGCGCGCCTGCTCCAGACAGTCAACCTCGCCACGCAGGAGGCAGCGCTCACGGGCGAGTCCCTCCCCATCCCGAAGGACGCCCGCGCGGAGCTCCCGGACGACGCTCCGATCGGAGACCGCGCGACGATGCTCTTCACGGGCACGTCGATCGTGCGCGGCAAGGGCCGTGCGCTCGTCGTGTCGACGGGTAAAGACACCGAGCTCGGCAAGCTCTCGACGATGCTCTCGCAGTCGGCGGAGCAGAAGACGCCGCTCGAGGAGCGCCTCGATCACTTCGGCAAGCGCGTCCTGATCGCGTGCATCGCGATCAGCGTCGTGATGTTCGGCTGGGGGCTCTACCGCGGCGAGGACACGTGGCAGGAGCTCTTGCTCGCGGCCGTGAGCCTCGCTGTCGCCGCGATCCCGGAAGGGCTCCCCGCGATCACGACGATCACCCTCGCGCTCGGCATGCAGCGGATGGCGAAGAAGGGCGCGATCGTCCGGAGGCTCGCCGCGGTCGAGACGCTCGGTGCCGCGACGGTCATCTGCTCCGACAAGACCGGGACGCTCACGCAAAACGAGATGACCGTCCGCGAGATCTACGCGGGCGAGGCCTCGTACACGGTGACGGGGGCCGGTTACGACCCCGCCGGGGAGATCGTGGATCACGACGGAAAGGCCGTCGACTGCAGCGAGCGAGCCGCGCTGACGGAGCTCCTCGCGACGATCACGCTCGCCAACACGGCGTCGCTCGAGCGCAAGGAAGGGACCTGGCATGTCGTCGGCGATCCGACCGAGGGCGCGCTCCTCACGCTCTCCGCGAAAGGCGGCCTGCCGAAGGAGTCGATCGCGCCGTCGCATCAGGTCGTCAAGGAGATCCCGTTCGACAGCGACCGCAAGCGGATGACGGTCGTCGCTCTCGACGAGTCCGGGCGAGAGATCGCACACACGAAGGGGAGCGCCGACGTGCTCATCCCGCTGTGCGAGCACCAGCTCACGCGCGACGGGCTCGCGGCACTCGACGACGAGAAGCGCGCCGCGGTCCTCGCGGAAGCGGAGCGAATGAGCCAGCTGTCGCTGCGCGTCCTCGCCGTCGCGCGGCGCGAGCTGACCGTGGTCTCGCCGGGCTCATCCCCATCCTCTCCGGAGCACCACGCCGACCACATCGAGCAGCGGCTCACGTTCCTCGGTCTCGTCGGCATGATCGATCCCCCGCGCAAGGGCGTGAAGGAGGCGGTGCAGGCGTGTGCCGACGCGCAGGTGCGCGCGGTCATGATCACCGGCGACCACAAGCTCACTGCGGTGGCGATCGCGAAGGAGCTCGGGCTCTGGGACGACGGCTCGATGGCGCTCACCGGGACGGAGCTCGAGAAGCTCTCCGACGAGGCGCTCGCGCGGCGCATCGACCATGTACGCGTGTTCGCGCGCGTCACTGCGGAGCAGAAGCTCCGCATCGTGAAGGCCTTCAAGGCGCGTGGTCACGTCGTCGCCATGACCGGCGACGGCGTCAACGACGCGCCTGCCCTCAAGGAAGCCCACATCGGTATCGCGATGGGCAAGGCGGGCACCGACGTCGCACGCGAGGCGGCGGACATGGTGCTCGCCGACGACAACTTCGCGACGATCGTCGACGCCGTCCGCGAGGGTCGCGCGATCTGGCGGAACATCCAGAAGTTCATCTTCTTCCTCCTCTCGTCGAACGCCGGTCTCATCGTCACGGTCTTCGCCGCGAGCGTCATGCCGAGCACGGCGCCGCTCCGGCCGATCATGATCTTGTGGATCAACCTCGTCACGAA
>Ga0233377_1001109_pt1 | contig 10563 bp, 9 predicted proteins | sample ElkDunMinimDraft_6_FD_191540 | JGI IMG/M metagenome (GOLD analysis project Ga0233377, IMG submission 191540) | Fecal eukaryotic communites from dung pellets of Tule Elk in California, USA - Elk Dung E36 | ecosystem: Host-associated > Mammals > Digestive system > Large intestine > Fecal | place...
TCGGCCGCGCCACGACCTATGGCGACGTCGCCTGCCATATCGGCAAGCCGACCGCCTCGCGCGCCGTCGGCATGGCTGTCGGCAAGAACCCGATCTCCTTCGTGGTGCCGTGCCACCGCGTCATCGGAAAGTCCGGTGCGCTGACCGGCTATCACTGGGGCCTGACGCGCAAGCGCGCGATCCTCGGCTGGGAAGCAGGGCAGACGGCGGCGGGCTGAGCCGGGCTCAGCCCTTCAGATACATGTCCCAGCAGGGCGAGAGCGGGACCAGGCTGCGGCCGCGCAGCGCCTCCGCGAAATGCTCCCGAAGCGCATCGCGCGCCGTGGTCAGCGGGCATTTCGGGACCAGGACGGCATCGGTGCGGGCAAGCTCCGCAAGTGTGCCTGGTTCCAGCGCCGGGGTTGAGCGCCCCGGATCGAGGCCGATCGGCACCAGGCGCGGCGGCGTCCGGTCGAGCAGGTGGTTGAACGGATCGGCGAAATCCAGAGTCAGGAAGCCGTTGAGCCGGCGACCACTGGCCGCCTCCCAGGCGCGGATCGCCGCGATTCCCTGCTGCACCTCAAGCAGCCAGGCCGCCTGATAGTCGATCTCTGAATAGAGGATGTAGGAGGGCAGCAAGCCGCGCTGGACGAGATCACGATAGGCGGCCGGCTGCATCGCGTAATGCTCCAGCATTCCGGCCGCGCGCGCCGCGATGTCGGCTTTCAGGCTGACCCGGCCGAGCGGGCCGAGTTCGGGGACCGCGAGTGCGACCTGCCCCGCCGCCCCCAGAGCAGCGCGCGCGCTGCGCTCGACGAAGATCACCGCACTGGGCAGTGCAACCGCCAGCGTGAGGACCAGGACCACCGGCCTGAGCGGCTCCTGACGAAGGTGCCAGTCGCGGAGGATCGGCAGCAGGACCGGCCAGAGGCCGATATATTCGAGCGAGCCGGTGTTCTGCGTCTCGAAGAAGGTCAGCGCGACCAGGGCGGCGACGAGCCAGCCCAGCGGCGAGGCCAGGAGCCCGCGCAGTCCGGCGAGCGAGAGCACCGGGCCTTCGCGCACGGCGGAAAACGCCAGAGCGCCGATGAGCAGCAGGCAGGGCCCCACGACGTTGAACTTGACCGAGGCGACTGTGACGAAGCGCGGCAGCAGCGTGCCGGTGTTGAGGCCGAGCAAGGCGAGGATGTCGGCGAGATAGGCGCGTACCAGCCCGGTCGCGAGATCGAGAACGCCGAGCGCGGCGAGCACCAGCGCAGCCGCCGCCATCGCATCACGCAGGCGCAGCCGCCCGGCGAGGATCGCATAGCCGACCAGCAGGGTGCCCGTGACCGCGCCGGTGATTTTGACCAGGAAGAGCGTCAGCATCAGGCTGGCGACCAGCCCGATCAGCAGAGACCTGCCCTGCACTAACAGGAGCGCTGCGATCAGCAGATAGAGCAACAGCGCGACATGGCGGTTGTAGTGCCCGTAGCCGTCGAAGCCGGGCACCGGATAGAGCCCATGCAAGTTGATCGGCAGCGAGGCGAAGAGCAGGAAGGGCAGCAGCAGCGCCAGGGCCAGCGGCCGCGAGCGGGCGGCGATATGGGCGCAGAGCAGCCACGCCACGGGCAGCAGCACCGGCAGCAGCGCCCAGTTGGCGAGCAGCATCGGCTGGGCGCGCGGGAACAATCGGTCCAGCAGCGCCGCGCCATAATAGCCTAGCGGCCCGACGGGGGCGAAAAAGTCGATGCTCGGCACCTGGCCTGCGCCGATGCGCTGGATGGCGTCGAGATAGATCACCGTGTCCCAGGCGTTCGGGCCGAGCGGCAAGCGCAGCGGGAGGCTTAGCGCGGCGGCAGCCAGCAGCGCGAAGACGGCAATCCAGGCACCGGGCGCTGCGGCAAGACCTGTCAGCCGGGAGGAGAACCGCTGCGCACCAGCCGGCCGCGCACCGAGATTTCCGACCGACATATCTGCACTCCCACCGCTCGACGATGCGCGACAGGGTGCCGGATAATCATTACCCGAAGCCTGCGGCGATCCGCGAAAAGCCGGATTTCGGCCGGGCGTCCAGCCGATTCGTCGAAACTGGTTTCCGGGCGGGGTCAACCGCGCGCGATCTCGGCGAAGCGCGACGGCAGCGAAAATCCATGGCCGAGCGGATCATCGGCATCGATGGCAAAGGTCCCCTCGCCGGCAAAATAACCGGTGCCGCCGACGGCGACGGTGACTGCGCCCGGCACCGTGCCGGCAGCCTCGCCCAGAACGCGGCCGGTGAAGCTCCCGCCGGTGATGCTGCGAAAGCGGCGGGTCTGGCCGGAACGAACGAGGCCCTTGGCGTGGTCGAGCGCCATGCGCGCGGTGACCCCGGAGCCGGTCGGGGAGCGATCGATCTGGCGTTCGGCAAAGATGCAGAGATTGAAGCTCTCGCTCGCCGGCCCGGCCTCGTCGGTGACGATGGTGCCATAGAGAAAGCCGAGATCGGGCTCGCTCGGATGGCTGATCGGCAGCGTCGCCCGGACGCGGTCGGTGAGCGCGGCGGCGGCATCGGTCAGTTCGGCGACCGAAGTCTCGAACAGGTCGAGCCCGAAACGCGAGGCCGGCAGGATGCAGAAGAAGGCTCCGCCATAAGAGATGTCGGTGGTGACCACACCGAAGCCCGGCACCTCGACGACGAGATCGCGGCGATAGGCGAAGGCCGGCACGCTCTCGAAGGTCACGCTCTCGACCTTGCCGCCCTTAACCGCGCATTCCAGCCGCAACAGGCCGCAGGGCGCCTCGATGGCGAAGCGCGTTACCGGCTCGACGGCCGGCACGAGTCCGTGCTCGACAGCATAACGGCCGAGCGCGATGGTCGCGTGGCCGCACATCGTCGAATAACCCTCGTTATGGGTGAAAAGCACACCGAAGGCGGCGTCGGGATGCGAGGCCGCCACCGGGATGACGCCGTACATGCCGGCATGGCCGCGCGGCTCCAGCATCATCGCGCGGCGCAGATGGTCGTGGCGCTCGCGGGCATCGCGACGCTTCTCGAGAATCGTCGCGCCTTCGAACACCGGATAGCCGCCGGTGACGATGCGAACGGGCTCGCCGCAGGTGTGATAATCGAAAAAGGACAGGCGCATCGTACCAGGTTTCCAGCGTCAGGCGGCGGCCTAGAGCAGGCCGCGCTTGACGAGGCTGCGCATCAGATGCGAAGCGCCGAAGGTCCAGGGCTCGCATTCGTCGGTGCGGCGCATGCGGTTGACGAGCGCGCCGAGCTCGGGAGCAGCGATGGTGACGATGTCCCCGTATTTGTGGGTGAAGCCGCCGCCCGGCGTATCGCGATCCTCGATCGGAGCGAACATGGTGCCGAGATAGAGCGCCGCCCCGTCCGGATACTGGTGATGGGGACCGAGCATCTGCGCCGCGAGATCGGCCGGGTCGCGGCTGATCTTGGCGATCGAGGACGAGCCCGTGAGCACGAAACCGTCCTCGCCCTCGACCTTCAGCGTGACCGTGGTCTTGCGGATATCGTCGAGCGTGAACCCTTCGTCGAACAGGCGGATGAAGGGACCGACGGTGGCGGCGGCGTTGTTGTCCTTGGCCTTGCCGAGCAGCAGGGCCGAGCGGCCCTCGACATCGCGCAGATTGACGTCGTTTCCGAGCGTGGCGCCGACGATGCGGCCGTCCGAGGCGACGACCAGCACGACTTCCGGCTCCGGGTTGTTCCAGGTCGAGGCCGGGTGAAGTCCGGCGTCGAAACCGGTGCCGACGCTCGACATCGGCGGCGCCTTGGTGAAGATCTCGGCATCCGGGCCGATGCCGACCTCGAGATACTGGCTCCACGCGCCCTGCTTGATCAGCACCTCCTTGAGATGCATCGCCTCGGGCGAGCCGGGCTTGAGCTTGGAAAGATCGTCGCCGATCAGCTTGCCGATCTCCTCGCGGATCGTTGCGGCTGCGGCCGGGTTGCCGCGCGCCTTCTCCTCGATGACGCGTTCGAGCATCGAGATGGCGAAGGTGACGCCGGCCGCCTTCACGGCCTGAAGATCGAGCGGCGAGAGCAGCCAGGGCTTGCCCGCGTCGCGGCCGTCGACGGGCGTGTTGGCAAGGATGTCGGCGAGCGAGCCGACCGCCTCTCCCTGTGCCGCACGCAGCGCCGCGGCAGGGTCCTTCGCCTCGCAGAGGTCGCGGCTGGTCGGGAAGGCCTTCGAGACGTCGACGAGCATGCCGTCGCGCAGCGTCACCACCGAAGGCCCGGCGAGATCGGGCCGCCAGACACGGCCGAGCAGCGTGGCCGCAGCGGCATCCTTCGGCAGGGTCTGGTCGGGCGTCAGCGAAAAGCGCGGCATGGCGTGGGGTCCGTCAAAGGTCTCGATGGGCGAGGAGAACAGCCGCTTCCGGGCGAATGCGCAAGGGCCTCAGCACAAAGTCGGGCGGGCGGCGGCTTGTGCTCGTCATGATTTTGTCATTGAACCGTCGCCCGGCCTTCATGCTAGCTTGCGCACCAACAAGAACATCCGCCCGACAGGAACCGAGGGCGGAAGGGAGATGAAGATGACAGTGAAATCCCGCATCCTGATGTCCGTGGCGGCCTTCGCCCTTGCCGGCGCCGCGCCCGCCCTGGCCCAGACCGAGATCCAATGGTGGCACGCGCTGACCGGCGCGAACAACGACGTCGTCGTGAAGCTGGCCGAGGAATTCAACGCCTCCCAGAAGGACTACAAGGTCGTCGTCGCCTATAAGGGCTCCTATCCCGACACGCTGAACGCCGGCATCGCCGCCTTCCGCGCCGGCACCGCGCCGCATATCCTCCAGGTCTTCGAGGTCGGCACCGGCACGATGATGTCGGCCAAGGGCGCGATCAAGCCCGTGCACGAACTCATGAAGGATGCCGGCGAGACCTTCGATCCGAAGGCCTATCTGCCCGCCATCACCGGCTACTATTCGACGGCCAAGGGCGAGATGCTCTCGATGCCGTTCAATTCGTCCTCGATGGTGATGTGGTACAACAAGGACGCCTTCAAGAAGGCGGGCCTGAACCCCGACGCTCCGCCGAAGACCTGGCCCGAGGTGTTCGAGGCCGGCAAGAAGCTGAAGGCCGCCGGCTTCGACAAATGCGGCTTCACCAATGCTTGGGCGCCCTGGGCCAACATCGAGCAGTTCGGCGCCTGGCACAACATCCCGCTCTCGACCAAGGTCAACGGGATGGACGGCTTCGACGCCGTACTGAACTTCAACGAGAGCCCGGTCTTCCTGAAGCACTGGACCAATCTGGCCGAACTGCAGAAGGAAGGCGTCTACAGCTATTCCGGCCGCACCAACACCGGTGAAGGCCGCTTCACCTCGGGCGAATGCCCGATCATGCTAACCTCGTCGGGCTTCTTCGGCAACGTCAAGGCGAACGCCAAGTTCGACTGGGCCAATGCGCCGATGCCGTATTACCCCGACGTGCAGGGCGCGCCGCAGAACTCGATCATCGGCGGCGCCTCGCTGTGGGTGATGGGTGGCAAGAAGCCCGACGAATACAAGGGCGTCGCAAAGTTCTTCACCTTCCTGTCGAATGTCGACCGCCAGGTGAAGCTGCACACCGAGTCGGGCTACCTGCCGATCACCAAGGCGGCTTACGAGAAGGTCAAGGCCTCGGGCTTCTACAAGGACAAGCCCTATCTCGAGACGCCGATCCTCGAGCTCACCAACAAGGAGCCAACCGACAACTCGAAGGGCCTGCGCTATGGCAGCCTGGTGCAGATCCGCGACATCTGGTCGGAGGAACTGGAAGCGACGCTGAACGGCCAGAAGACGCCGAAGGCGGCACTCGATGCGGCGGCCGAGCGCGGCAACCAGATGCTGCGCCAGTTCGAGCGGACGGCGTCGCGCTGAGTTGACGTGATCCAGGCTTCTGGGCCATCCCGGAAGTAGCGAAACGAAGATCCGGGATCCATGCCCGATCGGTGCAGGCATGGGTCCCGGATTTGTTGTGGTCGCCCGGGACGACCGCGCGGATAAAGCGAGCCTATGCAGAAGAACGCGTATTTCCAGAGTCTGACGATCCCGCTCATGCTGCTCCTGCCGCAGCTGGCGATCACCCTCGTGTTCTTCTACTGGCCGGCGAGTCAGGCCGTCTGGCAGTCCTTCCTGCTGGAGGACGCCTTCGGCACCTCGACCGAGTTCGTCTGGTTCGAGAACTACATCGCCCTGTTTTCCGATCCCGGTTATCTCCGGGCCTTCATCAACACAGTGATCTTCTCGAGCTTCGTCTGCGTGCTCTCGCTGTCGCTGGCGCTGCTCTTCGCCGTGATGGCGGACCGTCAGATCCGGGGCGCCGAAGTCTACAAGACGCTGATGATCTGGCCCTATGCGGTGGCCCCCGCGGTGGCCGGCGTGCTCTGGCTGTTCATGTTCGATCCCTCGCTCGGCATGCTGGCGCGCGGGCTGTCGCATCTCGGCATCGCCTGGAATCCCCGTCTCAACGGCAATGACGCGATGCTGCTCGTCATCCTGGCCGCGACCTGGAAGCAGATCAGCTACAATTTCCTGTTCTTCCTCGCCGGGCTGCAGTCGATCCCCAAGAGCGTGATCGAGGCTGCCGTGATCGACGGCGCCAGGCCGATGCGCCGCTTCTGGACGATCGTCTTCCCGCTGCTCTCGCCGACGACCTTCTTCCTGCTGGTGGTGAACATCGTCTACGTCTTCTTCGACACCTTCGGCATCATCGACACGGTCACCGGTGGCGGCCCTTCGGGCGCCACCGAGACGCTGGTCTACAAGGTGTTCTCGGATGGCAAGGGCGGCTCCAACCTCGGCGGCTCGGCGGCGCAGTCGGTCGTGCTGCTGGTGATGGTGATCGCGATGACGGCGATCCAGTTCCGTTTCATCGAGCGCAGGGTCAGTTACTGATGGCGTCCATTCTCTGGCAGGAACTCACGGCCGAGGAATTGCGGGCGAAGGCCGCCGGCGACGCGCTCGTCGTGCTGCCCGTCGCCTCGATGGAGCAGCATGGCCCGCATCTGGCGGTCGGCGTCGACACCGTGCTCTGCGGCGCCGTCTGCAAGCTCGCGGCCGAGAAGGCGGCGGACCGCGAGATCGTGGTGGCGCCGACGCTGTGGTGCGGCATGGCCGAGCACCACATGGCCTTCGGCGGCACCTTCACCTTCGACATCCCGACCTACCGCGCCGTGCTGCTCGCCCTGCTCAAGAGCATCGAGCGCCAGGGCTTCCATCGCGTGGTGATCGTCAACGGCCATGGCGGCAACATCGCCGCGCTCACCGCCTTCCTGCCGGATTTCGCCCGCGAGACGACGCTGCGCATCACGGCAACGACCTATTTTCTACTGGCCCAGGGCCTTATGACGCCGTTCATGGAGGACCAGACCGGCGTGCAGCATGCCTGCGAGGTCGAGACCTCGATGATGCTCGCGATCGCGCCCGATCTCGTCCGCGACGACCGCGTGGCGGAAGCCTTCGGCCTCGCCGATACCGACCCCGTCGCGGCGATGGACCCGAACATCAACCGCTACAGCACCTTCCGCGACCGGACCGAGACCGGCGTGATCGGCGATGCCCGCCGGGCGAGCGCCGCGAAGGGCCGCGACTTCCTGGAGGCCTCGGCCGAGGCGCTGGCGGCATTGCTGCGCGATGGCGGAGGGCTGCGCTGATGGTCGAGGACCGCCGCCTGGGCGACGCGATCGCCTATGTCATCCTGACGATCGGCGTGCTGATCGTCGCCTTCCCGGTCTGGCTGACCTTCGTGGCCTCGACCTGGGACGCCGCGACCATCATCAACGGCCAGCTTCCGCTCTATCCGGGTCCGTATTTCTTCGAGAACTACAACCGCATCCTGTTCATCGGCACCTCGAGCACGACGCGCGAGCCGGTGCTCGGCATGATGCTGAACTCCTTCATCATGGCGATGGCGATCGCACTGGGTAAGATCTTCATCTCGGTGCTCTCGGCCTATGCGGTGGTCTATTACCGCTTCCCGTTCCGGATGGCGGCGTTCTGGATCATCTTCGTGACGCTGATGCTACCGGTCGAGGTCCGTATCTTCCCGACCTTCAAGGTCGTCTCCGACCTCGGCATGCTCGACACCTATCAGGGCCTCGCCGTTCCCCTCATCGCCTCGGCGACGGGGACGCTGCTGTTCCGCCAGTTCTTCATGACGATCCCGGACGAGCTGCTCGAGGCCTCGAAGATCGACGGCGCCGGCCCGTTCAAGTTCTTCAAGGACACGGTCGTCCCGCTCTCGATCACCACCATCGCGGCGCTGTTCGTGATCCAGTTCATCTATGGCTGGAACCAGTATCTCTGGCCGCTGCTGGTGACGACGAAGGACTCGATGCAGACCATCGTCATCGCGATCAAGAAGATGATCGTGACCTCCGACGCGCTCACCGAATGGCAGCTCGCCATGGCCACCGCCATGCTGGCGATGCTGCCGCCGGTGCTCGTCGTCATCCTGATGCAGAGGCTCTTCGTGAAGGGCCTGGTCGAAACCGAGAAATAATTCGCCGATGGCCCAGGTCACCCTCACCAACGTCAAGAAGATCTATCCCGGTGGCGTCGAAGCCGTGAAGGGTGTCTCCTTCGACATCCCGGACGGCGGCTTCTGCGTGCTTGTCGGCCCCTCCGGCTGCGGCAAGTCGACCCTGCTGAGGATGGTCGCCGGGCTCGAGACGATCTCGGCCGGCGAGGTCTCGATCGGCGAGCGCGTCGTCAACCAGATCGGCCCCGCCGATCGCGACATCGCCATGGTGTTCCAGAACTACGCGCTCTATCCGCATTTCAGCGTCTACGACAACATGGCCTATGGGCTGCGCAATCTCGGCACGCCCAAGGCGGAGATCGACACGCGCGTCAAGGAAGCCGCACGCATCCTCGCCATCGAGGGGCTGCTCGACCGGCGCCCGCGCCAGCTCTCGGGCGGCCAGCGCCAGCGCGTCGCCATGGGCCGCGCCATCGTGCGCAAGCCGCAGGTCTTCCTGTTCGACGAGCCGCTCTCCAATCTCGACGCGAAACTCCGCGTGCAGATGCGCATCGAGATCAAGAAGCTGCAGCGGGCGCTCGGCGTCACCTCGATCTACGTCACGCACGACCAGGTCGAGGCGATGACGCTGTCGGACAAGCTCGTGGTGATGAATGGCGGCCAGGTCGAGCAGATCGGCGTGCCGTCGGATGTCTACAAGAAGCCGGCGAGCCGCTTCGTTGCGACCTTCATCGGCTCGCCGCCGATGAACCTGCTGCCCGGCACGATCGACGGCCCCGGCATCGTCGCGCTCGGTGACGCCATCCTCGAGGCACGCGACTTGCGCCAGGACCTGCCGGCCCAGACAGAGGTCGAGGTCGGCCTGCGGCCGGAAGACATCGAGATCGTCTCCGAAGGCGAGGCCGGGTCCCTGCCCTTCGACGTCGAGTTCATCGAGGAACTGGGGGCGACGCAGCTCTTCCACGGCCAGCTTGCGGGCAAGCCCTTCGTGATGCAGGCCGCGACCGATGCGGTTTCGGCCCAGGCCGGCCGGATCTGGATCACCGTCGACCCCGACCGCGTGCATGTGTTCGACATGAAGACGGGCGTGCGGCTGGGGCGGGCCTGACACCGGCCGTCATTCTCGGGCGGAGCGAAGCGCAGACCCGAGAATGTTTTGCACGAGATGCTCGGGTCGAGCCCGAGCATGACGATTGATGACGCGCCTTACGACAACGGCGCGTATTTCACCGCACAGCCATAGGCCTTGGTGCTGGCCTCGGACACGGCCTTGCCGGCCTTGAGCTCGGCCATCGCCTGGCGGACATAGCTCTTCGCCCCGTTCAGGCTCGAGGCGGTGGCGGACGGCTTGTCGTCGATCGCGCCCATATAGGCGAGCCTGCCCTTCGGATCGATGATGTACATGTGCGGCGTCGTGGTCGCGCCATAGGCCCGCGCCATCTTGCTGTTCGGGTCGAGAAGCACCGCGGCCGGAGCGGCATCGCGGCTCGTGGTCAGTTCCTTCGCCTTGGCGCTGTCGACATGGCCCTGCTCGCCCACCGGCGAGGACACGACCGAGAGCCAGACCACTCCCATCTTGGCCATGTCCTTCTGCAGCGTCTGCATGGTGGCGCTGTTGTAGTGCTTCCGCACATAGGGGCAGTCGTGATTTGTCCACTCCAGGATCACGGTCTTGCCCGCGAATTCGGAAAGCTGGCGTGGCTTGCCGTCGGCATCGACGGCTTCGAAGGCCGGAGCCAGGGCGCCCAGCTTGGCGGCAGGCTGCGCCAGAGCCGATCCGGCGGCGAGGACGAGGCCGGCGATGGCGAGGCCTGAGATGAAGGTCTGGCGGGTCAGGTTGGTTGTCACGACTGTCTCCTGTCGTCAGATGGTTTCGTTGGCGAAATGAATCAGCGCGCCGCGGTTCTCGTCTCCAGGCCGGCGGCGCGCCTTGCCGCAGCGACGACCATGTCCGCCGTCAGCAGCTGCGGCAGCACCTCGGCCTGACCGCCCTTGCTTCCCGGATAGAACAGGTAGAGCGGCACGCCGGCGCGGCCCTGCTCGGCCAGTGCCTGGGCGATCTGGCTATTGCGATTGGTCCAGTCGGCCTTGAGATAGGCAACCTTCATCTCCGCGAACGCATCCGTCACCTCCTG
>Ga0233377_1001111_pt1:0-2500 | contig 10553 bp, 4 predicted proteins | sample ElkDunMinimDraft_6_FD_191540 | JGI IMG/M metagenome (GOLD analysis project Ga0233377, IMG submission 191540) | Fecal eukaryotic communites from dung pellets of Tule Elk in California, USA - Elk Dung E36 | ecosystem: Host-associated > Mammals > Digestive system > Large intestine > Fecal...
CGCGGAATCCTGGCGCTGGGCGCCTCGTCGCGGCAGGGCGCGGAACGAGCTCACCTATCCCGACGCGCCGCTTCTTCTCGAGTCGAGCCACGGCCGCGAAGCTGAGCGCTACTCGAACGTGGCCCCGAACGCGCGCTTTCCTTGTCCTCGAGCTGAGCCGCGACCGCGCGGCCGCGCGCTACTCGAACGCGACGTCGAAGTTCTCGGTCCCGTCACCTTCGAGGCGCGCCGGGATCGCCTTGAACAGGGCCACGAGCTCCGTCGCCCACGTGGAGCCATCCTTGCGGAGGGGCTCGAGGTCACGTGCGATGCGCCCGAGCTCGTTGCGCCGTTCATCCGTGAAGCCGAGCTGGGCGGCGAGCTTGCCGAGGAGCTCCTCTTCCTTGGTGTGCACGTCGTTGTCGACCCCGGACAGCCAGGCCGCGGCGACGTAGGCAAACGCCTTGTCGCGCGCGCTCAGTCCGTCGAAGAGCAGCTCCTCGAGAGCGATGGGCTTCTCGAGCAGCTGGTCGAGCCGCTCGCGGAGCTCCTTCGTCAGGTTGAACACGCTCGCTGCTGCGCGGACGCCGTCCTTCTCCTGAGCATCGAGGTGGCCGTCCGCCCAGGCCATGGTGATGAGGAGCGCGAGGGTCTCGATGCACGCATCGACGCTGATCGTGAGCCGCTTCATCCTCGGGAGGATACCCCGTCCGCACTGCGGCGATCGACCGTCATCCGCGTCGACGAAGTCGCGCTCCTCGACCCCTCGAGCGCGGCGGACATCGATGCAGGGACGCCGGCTGCTACGCCGGTCCGCTCGGGGAGCTTCAGGCGTCCGCACGGTCCGCCGCTGCGCAGCCGCCCAGTTCGAGCGCGGTGAGATTCCCCGCAGGGCGTCAGTCGGCTCTGGGGGTCTTCGGGCCGCTCGGTGGCAGCGCGGGCTTCGTCGTGAGCTCCTTCGGGGCATCACCGGTGAGCGTGCCGAGCCAGGTGACGATCGCCCTGACCTGCGGCGCGGAGAGCTCGCGACCCGCCTGATGACGCGCCATGAGGCGCGTCATCTCCTCGAGCGATGCCACCGACCCGTCGTGGAGATACGGTCCGGTCTGGGTCACGTTGCGGAGGGTCGGGACCTTCCACATTCCGCGGTCCGCCTCCTGCTTCGATACTGCGAACCGACCTGGCTCCTCGCCTGCAGCCCCCGGCCACGGCTTCGCGATACCGAGCTTCGCCGCCTGGGTCGCCCCGACGTATTTGCCCTGGTGACACGAGGTGCAGCCCGCCTCGACGAACATCGCGAGCCCGCCGAGCTCGGCATCGTTCAGCGCGGTCGAGTCACCGGCGAGATAGCGGTCCCACCGCGACCGGGCGAAGAGCTTCTTCGTGTACGTGCCGAGCGCGCGCCCGACGGTCTCTGCCGAGACCGGAGGCGCCTCGTCCGGGAACGCCTTCTTGAAGGCAGCGGCGTAGGCGGGGATCGACCCGAGGGTATCGGTGATCCTCTTCTCGTCGGCCATTCCCATGATCGCCGGGTCGAGCAGGTGCGGAACGACGAGCTCGTCGATCGACGTCGCCCGCGCGTCCCACCCCTGGGCGAAGGAGCCGCCGGCATTCAGCAACGTCGGCGTGTTCCGCCTGGACTTCTCCCTCTTGGTCCCCGTCGATGTGACCTCACCGTCTTGCCCCGCCTTCGCGAGGTCATGACATGACGCACACGCGACGTCCTGGCCGCGGGAGAGGCGCTTGTCGAAGAACAGCATCTGGCCGAGCTTGGTGGTCTCGTCCATCACGGGCGTCTCGACCCCCTCGGGGATCGGCCCGAAGAACGCGAGCTGAGCCGGCACGAACGCCGGGATCGACGTCGACGCCGGCGGCCCCGAAGCTGCAGTCGCGCCACCGTCCCAAGCGGACGCCGCGACGTCTCCAGCGGACGCCGGCACGGTCCCGCTTGGCGTTGGAGGCCCCTTCCGCTTGTCTTCGCAGCCCGCGGAGATCCACGCGAGCAGGAGCCCGATCACGGGCAGGCGCGATCGCGCAAAGGAGGACATCGCCGCCAGCATAGACCTCAGGCGTAGCCCACGCGCCATGCCCGTGAACAGCGCCGGCGCGGGCGGACGGACGGAGGCGCCGGGCGCCTCGGCGGCCAAAGCCCAGTCGCGCTGGCCGAGATCGAAAGACAAAATGCAAAAAGCCCGAGAGTCGCGCTGATGCGCGGTCTCTCGAGCTTTTTCGGAAAAAAAATCCCGGCGGCGTCCTACTCTCCCACACGGCTACCCGTGCAGTACCATCGGCTCCGAAGAGCTTAACTTCCGAGTTCGGGATGGGATCGGGTGTGGCCTCTTCGAAATCACCACCGGAAAACTGTGGCTCCGTCGCGACCGGCGCAATGCGCCAGGTCCGAACGGTTGCGGGCCTGAATCTGTTCCTAGAACGCTTGCTAGCGTGTTGGTGCAGATCCGGCTCGCAAGCCGAATCCTGCACGCGACCTCGACGATGTCTTCCGTCTGGAAGACACTCCTTC
>Ga0233377_1001114_pt1 | contig 10537 bp, 9 predicted proteins | sample ElkDunMinimDraft_6_FD_191540 | JGI IMG/M metagenome (GOLD analysis project Ga0233377, IMG submission 191540) | Fecal eukaryotic communites from dung pellets of Tule Elk in California, USA - Elk Dung E36 | ecosystem: Host-associated > Mammals > Digestive system > Large intestine > Fecal | place...
CTGGTTCGTGGCGCGACGGTCGCGCTGATCGCCTCCGGGGTGCTGCTCAGCGGCTGCACGGCTGAACGTCCCTTCGGCCCGACCATCGGCGACGTGTTCGGCGGATCGAGCCGAGCCGCTCCCGCTCAGCCCGGCATCGGCGTCAACGCCTTCCTGTGGCGCGCCACCCTGGACACCCTGGCCTTCATGCCCCTGGCCAACGCCGACCCCTGGGGCGGCGTGGTCAACTATGACTGGTACAGCGACCCCCAGACGCCGAACGAGCGCTTCAAGGCCACCGTCTTCATCCTCGACACGCGCCTGCGCGCCGATGCGCTGAACGTCACGGTCAACAAGGAAGTCCGCGACGCCTCGGGCCAATGGACGCCCGCACCCGTGGCCGCCCAGACCGAGACGGACCTTGAGAACGCCATCCTGACCAAGGCGCGTCAGCTCAACCTGTCGCAAGTCCGCTAAACCCATTCGATAAAAGACCAGCCTCCTTCAGGCCCGCCTCAAGGAGCCGCCTGAAGGAGCACCGTGGCCAGTTCCCGCTACGATCCCAAGATCGCCGAACCCCGCCAACAGGCCCGCTGGGCCGCCGCCGATGTTTTCCGCGCACCCGACGCCCCGACCGGGCGGCCGAAATACTATGTGCTGGAGATGTTCCCCTATCCGTCGGGCAACATCCACATGGGCCACGCCCGCAACTACGTGATGGGCGACGTCGTCGCGCGCTCCAAGCGGGCGCAGGGCTTCGATGTTCTGCACCCCATGGGCTGGGACGCCTTCGGCCTGCCCGCCGAGAACGCGGCCATCGAGCGCGGCATCCACCCAGGCGACTGGACCTGGTCCAACATCGCGGCCATGCGCGACCAGCTGAAGCTGCTGGGCCTGTCGCTGGACTGGTCACGCGAGTTCGCCACCTGCGATCCGGCCTACTACGGCAAGCAACAGGCTTGGTTCCTGGAGCTGTTCAAGCGCGGCCTGGTCTTCCGCAAGGATTCCGTCGTCAACTGGGACCCGGTCGACAACACCGTCCTGGCCAATGAGCAGGTGGTGGACGGGCGCGGCTGGCGCTCGGGCGCCGTGGTGGAGAAGCGCAAGCTGAACCAGTGGTTCCTGCGCATCACCGACTATGCCGACGACCTGATCGAGGGCCTGCACACGCTTGAAGGCCGCTGGCCCGACAAGGTGCGCCAGATGCAGGAGAACTGGATCGGCCGCTCCCAGGGCCTGCAGATGACCTGGAAATTCGGTCCCGGACAATCGCCCATCGGCTTTGAAGACGGCGTCGAGATCTACACCACACGGCCCGACACCCTGTTCGGCGCGTCCTTCGTCGGCCTGGCGCAGGATCACCCCCTGTCGCGCCAGCTGGCCGAGGCCCGACCCGAGGTCGCCGCCTTCGTCGCCCAGTGCCGCAAGGGCGGATCCTCCCAGGCCGAGATCGAACAGGCCGAAAAGATCGGTCTGGATACGGGGCTGAAGGTGCTGCACCCCTTCACCGGGGCCGAGGTTCCTGTGTGGATCGCCAACTTCATCCTGTCGGAATACGGCACAGGCGCCATCTTCGCCTGCCCGGCCCATGACCAGCGCGATCTGGATTTCGCCCGCAAATACAGCCTGCCGGTCATCCCCGTGGTGCGTCCCGAGGGCGCCGGCGACGATTTTGCCGTCGAAGACGAGGCCTACACCGGCCCCGGCTCGATATTCCACTCCGACTTCCTGAACGGCCTGGATATCGAAGCCGCCAAGGCCGAGGCCGTGCGCCGCATCGAGGCCGCCGGCCAGGGCGCGGGCAAGACCATCTACCGCCTGCGCGACTGGGGCGTCAGCCGCCAGCGTTACTGGGGATGTCCCATCCCTGTGATACATTGCGCCGCCTGCGGTCCTGTGCCGGTTCCCGCCGACCAGCTGCCGGTCGAACTGCCCAAGGACGTGACCTTCGACACGCCGGGCAACCCGCTGGACCGTCACCCGACGTGGAAGCACGTCAACTGCCCGTCCTGCGGCGGCGAGGCGACGCGTGAAACCGACACCCTGGACACCTTCGTGGACTCCAGCTGGTATTTCGCCCGGTTCACCGACCCCACGTCCGACCAGCCCATCGACAAGGCCGCCGCCGACCGCTGGCTGCCGGTTGATCAGTATATCGGCGGGGTCGAACACGCGGTCCTGCACCTGCTCTACGCTCGTTTCATCACCCGCGCCCTGGCCGACGCCGGCCTGATGTCGGTGCAGGAGCCGTTCGCCGGCCTGTTCACCCAAGGCATGGTGGTCCACGAAACCTATCAGGCCGGCCCCAAGCAATGGGTCGAGCCGACCGACGTCCGCATCGAGACCGTCGACGGCAAACGCGTCGCCACCCGCCTGTCCACCGGCGAGACGCTGACCATCGGCGACATCGAGAAGATGTCGAAGTCCAAGAAGAATGTGGTGGCGCCTCAGGAGATCGTCGACACCTATGGCGTTGACGCTGGCCGTTTGTTCGTCCTGTCCGACAGCCCGCCCGAACGCGACGTGCAATGGACCCCCGGCGGCGTCGAGGGCGCCAGCCGCTTCGTGCAGCGCGTCTGGAACGAGGTCGACGGCTTCAACCCCGACGCCCCCGCCAATGCGGCTGCTGACGCCGAACTGATCCGCGAGACGCACAAGGCGATCAAGGCCGTCACCGAAGGCGTCCAGGGCTTCCGCTTCAACTCGGCCATCGCCAAGCTCTACGCCTTCATCGCCACGATCCGCGATCATGGCGCGGCGGGCGCAGACGCCCGGCGTCAGGCCCTGTCGGCCCTGCTGCGTCTGGTCGCGCCCTTCACTCCCCACCTGGCCGAGGAAGGCTGGACGCGGCTGGGCGAAGAGGGGATGATCCTCAACGCGCCCTGGCCGGTGTTCGACCCGGCGCTGGCGGCCGACGACGAAGTCACCCTGCCGATCCAGGTCAACGGCAAGCGTCGCGGCGAAATCCGCGTCGCCCGCGGTCTGGAACCCTCAGCGGTGGAAGCCCTCGTCCTGGCCGATCCCGAAGTGCAGGCGCGGCTGGAGGGTCTGACAGTGAAGAAGATCGTGGTGGTCAAGGACCGCATCGTCAATGTGGTGGTCGGCTGATGCGTGTTTGGGCCTTCAGCATTGTCGCGCTAGCGGGACTTGCGGTTTCGGGCTGCGGGTTCACGCCCGTGTACGGCGACGGCGGCGGGGTGGGCTCGAACCTGTCGCGCATCGCTGTTACGACCCAGGAAGACCGCCTGGGCTATCGCCTGCGCGAACAACTTGAGGACGCCCTGGGCCGCGATGGCGGACAACCGGCGCAATGGCGGCTGGAGGCCACGGCTGAACAGTCGCGCCGCCCCCTGGGCCGCCGCATCGACGACACCGCCACCCGGTATGAGCTGACGGTCAAGGCCGACTGGACCCTGGTCTACATCGGCCCCGGCGATCCCATGAGCGGAACCGAGACGGTCACCGTCACCTACAGCGCCGCCGACCAGCCCTACGCCGCCATTGCCGCCCAGCAGGACGGCGAAGAGCGCGCCGCGGCCGAACTGGCGCGTCTGATCCGCCTGGACCTGATGCGGCTGATGGCGTCTCATCCATGAGACATAGACCGTGATCCTGGCCAAACGGCCCGAGGTCGATCGGTTCCTGAAATCGCCGGACAAGGGGATTCGCGCCGCCGTCATTCACGGCAAGGACCGCTCGGGCGTGGCCGAACGCGCCGAAATCCTGTGCCGTGCCATCACGCCCGACCTGAACGACCCCTTCAACGTCAGCCTGCTGACCGACAGCGACATCGACGGCGACGCCATGCGGCTGGACGAAGCCCTGACGGCGCTCAGTATGATAGGCGGGCGACGTCTGGTGCGGGTCCGGCTCGGCGCCGAGAAGGCGTCTATCGACAAGCTTCTGGCCGCCGCCCTGAAGACCCACGCCGAGGGCGGCTACAACCCAGACGCCATGCTGGTCATCGAGGCCGGAGCGCTGGGCCGCGATTCCGCACTGCGCAAGGCGGCGGAAGCCTCAAAGGAAGCCGTCGGCATCGCCTGCTATGAGGACGAGACCGGCGATGTGGCCCGCATGACGCGCGAAGCTCTTTCGGCCGACAAGGTCGGCCTGACGTCCGACGCCCTGGATCGCTTCGTCAGCCGCCTGCCCCGCGAACGCGGCCTGATGCGCCAAGAGATCGAGCGCCTGGCCCTCTACATCGGTCCCGGATCGGGCCGCACCATCGACATCGAGGAACTGGAGGCGCATCTGGGCGTCGAGCCTGACGCCTCGCTGCAGGACGCTGCGCTTCAGGCCTTCGGTGGTCGCCCGGCGCCGGCGCAAGCGGGTCTGCGACGCGCCTTCGCCGAGGGAGAATCGCCGGTCATGGCCGTGCGTCAGGCCTCCATCCACCTGGGCAAGCTGCGCCGCATCAGCGTGCTTCAGTCCAATGGCGCCGGAGCCAAGGAGGCGGCCAAATCCGCTGGCGTCTTCTGGAAACAGGAGGCGGAGATGCTGCGTCAGGCCCGGAGCTGGCGCCTCGACGACCTCGATCGCGTGCTGGACAGCGTCAACGCCGCCGACATCGCCACCAAGACCACAGGCTCGCCCGACCAGCTGATCGCCGAACGCCTGATTCTGGAAATATCGGCGCGCGCCAGGCGACTGGGGCTTTAGCCGCGCTTGGACGCCTTGCGGAAGGCGGGCTTGTTCATCGCCATCGCCTGACGCTGCATCGCCTTTTCAGGCTGGCCGCCCACGGCATGGCCGCTTTTGAGACCCGCCGGCGTTCCCGCCTTCTTGGCGGCGAGGGCGCGTTTCAGGGCTTCAGCGGTTGGATTGGAAGGTTTGTCGGTCATAGTCACAGTCTGACACGCGTCGCCGCGCCAGCCAAACGGTCGCGCCTCCGCAGTCCGAATCATTTACCCGATGCGCCAAAACCTCGAACCCCGCCGCATCCAGCCCAGCCTCACAAGCCTCTGACGACAGCCCCCCGTGATACAGGGGCTCGCCCCGCCATTCGCCGACCCATTCACCGCCTTCAGGCGCGCTGGTGAACATCAGAACCCCGCCAGGCCTGACATGGCGCCGATAAACATCAAACATCCCCCGATGAGCGTCAGGGGTCAGATGGATGGCGCTGTGCCACACCAGAACGCCGTCAAACATACGGCCCAGGTCCAGATAGCGCATGTCCGCGACAATCCATTCCTGCGCGGCGAAGCGTTTTCGGCACAGGGAAATCAGGTCCGGGGCCGCATCGACGCCCGTGACCAGCCGCCCTTGGTCGATCAGGTGGCGGGCGATCGGCTCCCCGGAACCGCACCCTAGGTCAAGCAAAGTTCCCGCTTCTGGGACATGCGCCAGAAAGGCGTCTAGCCAAGGACGCTCGAACAGGGTCTTGTTGCGATCCGTATCAAATTCAAGCGCGCGCCGACTGTACAGGTCAATGACCGTTTCAGCGGGCGTCTTCACTCTCAGCCCCGCATCAACCGCCGGCACAGGTCATCCAGCTGCTCAAGCGAGCCGTAGCGGATGGTCAGTTCGCCCTGCCCGCCCCGGTCAGTCAGCCCGACCTTGAGCCCCAGGGCGTCAGCCAGATCTTGTTCAAGCGCCGCGACATCGGCGTCGACCGAGCCGTCCAGAGCGGCGACGCGGCTTGTGCGCGGCCGTCCGGCGCGAGGCCCCTCGGCGGCGCGACGGGCCAGGGCCTCGGCCTGACGCACGTTCAGCCCCTTGGCCACGACCTCTTCAGCCAGGGCGATGGGATCGGGCGCGGTGATCAGGGCGCGGGCGTGGCCGGGGCTGAGCTTACGCGCCATGATCAGCTCCAGCACCGGCATGGGCAGTTGCAACAGGCGCAGGGAGTTGGCCACATGGCTTCGGCTCTTGCCGACGATGCCGGCGATGGCGTCCTGGGTGCGGCCAAACCGTTCCATCAGCAGGGCGTAGGCGTTGGCCTCCTCCAGCGGCGTCAGGTCGGCGCGCTGGACGTTCTCGATGATGCCGACCTCGAACACGGCCACATCGTCCATCTCATTGACGACGATCGGCACCTGGGTCAGGCGGGCCTGCTGGGCCGCGCGCCAGCGGCGTTCCCCGGCGATGATCTGCCAGACGCCGTCTTCACCCGGCTGGGTGCGGACCAGAATGGGCTGGAGCACGCCGCGATCGCGGATCGAGCTGGCCAGTTCGTCCAGATCGGCCGGGCTGAACACCTTGCGCGGCTGGTCGGGGTTGGGCTTCAGGCTCTCGATCGGCGCCATGCGCACCCCGGCCGGCGGCGCCGAACCATCGACCGGCGCCCCTTCCCCGGCCTGTTCACCCAGAAGCGCCGAAAGGCCCCGGCCCAGGCCGCGTTGGGAATTGCGTTTGGCGTCGGTCAAGATGCGGATTCCATTCTACTAAATCAGTCTCAGGCTGCCAGCAGGCGGCGACGCCGCTCGCGGCTCACCACCTCACGCGCCAGACGCAGATAGGCCTGGCTGCCGGCGCATTTCAGATCATAGATCAGGGCCGGTTTGCCAAAGGACGGCGCCTCCGCCACCCGCACATTACGCGGAATGACGGCGTCATAGACCTTGTCGCCGAAGTGGGCGCGGACATCGTTGGCCACCTGACCGGACAGGGTGCTGCGCCGATCATACATGGTCAGGACCAGGCCCTGGATCTCCAGTGTCGGATTGAGACTGTGACGAACCATGTCGATGGTCTTCATCAACTGCGTCAGCCCCTCCAGCGCAAAGAATTCGCACTGCAGCGGCACCAGAACCGCATCCGCCGCCGCCATGGCGTTCAGCGTCAGCAGGTTGAGCGACGGCGGGCAGTCGATCAGCACATAGTCATACCGCGTATGGCCGTCCGTCCCTTGCCCGGCCAGCGCGTCCTTCAGCCGGAAGGAGCGCCGGTCGGCCTGGCTGAGCTCGATCTCCACGCCCGACATGTCGGCGTCGGCGGGTATGATCCACAGTCCCGGCACAGTGGTTTCAACGGCGGCGTCATCGACAGAACGTGCGTCCACGACGACGTCATAGATGGTCACACGGCGTGTTTCACGTGAAACACCCAGGCCGGTTGAGGCGTTGCCCTGAGGGTCCATGTCCACGATCAGCACCTTTTCGCCGATAGCGGCCAGGGCGGTGCCCAGATTGATCGCGGTGGTCGTCTTGCCAACACCGCCCTTCTGATTGGAGACGGCGAGGACGCGGGTCTTACCAGGTTCTGACACGGCGTAGGCTCCGAACGGAAACGATGCGTCCGCGCGGGTCGCTGCGCGAGACGGAGAGGTCGCTCTGGAATTGCCAGACCTTGCGCGCCTCGGCCACCTCAACCTCGGCCTTTTCGCCCTTGAGGAACAGACCCTGGGCGCCACGCTGTAGATAAGACTGTGCATAGCCCAGAAGCTTGTCCATCGGCGCCACAGCGCGGGCGGTGACGACATCGACGGTGACCGGATTGTCCTCGGCCCGGCCGTTGATGACGGTGGCCCTCAGCGACAGGGCGTCCACCACCTCCTGCAGGAAGCGGCAGCGCTTGCCCAGGCTGTCGATCAGCCAGACGTGGCTGTCCGACCGGGTCTTCAGCATGATGGCCAGAACCACGCCGGGGAAGCCCGCCCCCGCGCCCAGATCGGCCCATGAGCGGGCGTCAGGCGCGAGATCCAGCAGCTGGGCCGAATCCCAGATATGGCGGTTCCACACGTCCGGCAGGGTGTCCGGCCCAATCAGGTTCATCACCGCATTGGCCTCGGTCAGACGGACGATGAAGCGTTCGAGATCGCCCATCTGGGCGGGGGTGGCGCCGGTCAGCGCCTGAAATTCAGTCGGAGTCATGAGACTTTCTCCTCCCCATGCAATGGGGAGGTGGATCGAGCGCGGCAGCGCGCGAGACGGAGGGGCTTCTTTTCTGGAACAGCGATGAGGCTGGTGGCCCGTCCACCACTTCGTGGTCCCCCTCTCCCTTGCAGGGAGAGGAAAAAGGCGGGCTGACTCACGCGGCCACCGTGCGTTTGACGTGAGACAGGAGGGCGGTCAGGGCGCCGGGGGTCATGCCTTCGATGCGGCCGGCCTGACCCAGGGTGCGGGGCTGGACAACCGACAGCTTCTCCCGCGCCTCATTCGACAGACCGCCAATGGCCGCATAGTCGAGGTCGACCGGCAGGGCCAAAGCCTCTTCGCGCCGAAGCGCCTCGGCATCGCCCGCCTGACGATCCAGATAGGAGGCGTAGCCCGCGTCGATCTCCACCTGGCAACGCACCGCCTCAGACCAGGTCGCAATGGCGGGACAAGCCGTCTCAAACATCGACAGATCAACGCCCGGATAGGCCAGCAGGTCGCGCATGGACCGGCGCTGTCCGTCCGCGTTGACGGCGATTCCCAGAGCCCCCGCCTCCTTGGGCGTGAACCGTGTTTCACGTGAAACAACCGCGGCCTCGGCCAGTTGCACCGCCTTGGCCGCATAGGCAGCCTCGCGTTCAGGTGAGACGAGACCGGCTGCAATAGCGATCGGCGTCAACCGCTGGTCGGCGTTGTCGGCGCGCAGGGTCAGGCGATATTCGGCCCGGCTGGTGAACATCCGATAGGGCTCGGTTACGCCACGCGTCACCAGGTCGTCTATCATGACGCCGATATAGGCCTGGTCCCGGCCGAGGATGACCGGGTCGGACCCGGCCGCGGCGCGTGCGGCGTTCAGGCCCGCGATCAGGCCTTGCGCCCCCGCCTCCTCATAGCCGGTCGTGCCGTTGATCTGGCCGGCCAGATACAGGCCAGGCCGCTTCTTGACTTCCAGCGCCGGAGTCAGTTCGCGCGGATCGACATAGTCGTACTCGATGGCGTAGCCGAAGCGGAACACTTCGACCGCCTCCAGACCGACAATGGTCCGCAGGAAGGCCAGCTGGGTCTCGTCTGACACAGAGGTCGAAATGCCGTTGGGATAGACGGTGGGATCGTCCAGTCCCTCCGGCTCAAGGAAGATCTGGTGCGAGGTCTTGTCGGCGAACCGCACCACCTTGTCCTCGATCGAGGGGCAGTAGCGCGGGCCGCGTCCCGACAGATGGCCGCCATAGACGGCGCTCTCGCCCAGGTTCTCGGCGATGATCCTATGCGTCTCGGCGTTGGTGTGGGTGATGCCGCAGGCGATTTGGGGCACGTCGATACGGTCGGTCAGGAAGCTGAAGGGGACGGGATCGGCGTCCGCGTCCTGCATCTCCAGACGGTCCCAGGCGATGGTGCGGCCGTCCAGACGCGCAGGCGTGCCGGTCTTCAACCGGCCCATCATCAGACCGGAGCCATAGAGGCCGGCGGCCATACCGGTCGACGGCGCCTCGCCGTGACGGCCCGCCGGAATGCGCTGGTCGCCCTTGTGGATCACCCCGTTGAGGAAGGTGCCGGTCGTCAGGACGACCGAGGCGGCGCGCAGTTCGGCGCCCTCTCCCGTCGTCACGCCGACGACACGCGTCCCGTCCATGAGCAAGGCCTCGGCCGTTCCCGCCATAAGGGTCAGGTTGGGCGTCTTCTCCAGTTCGGCCTGCATGGCCTCGCGGTACAGACGACGGTCGATCTGGCTGCGCGGCCCCTGAACGGCGGCGCCCTTGGAGCGGTTGAGCAGGCGGAACTGGATGCCGGAGACATCGGCCAGCCGACCCATGACGCCGTCCATGGCGTCGATCTCGCGCACCAGATGGCCCTTGCCCAGACCGCCGATGGCCGGGTTGCAGCTCATCTCGCCGATGGTCTCGAGCTTCTGGGTCAACAGAAGCGTGCGGGCGCCGGCGCGTGCGGAAGCCGCCGCCGCCTCGCATCCCGCGTGGCCGCCGCCGATCACGATCACATCGAAACGGTTGGAGGTCATGGCCGGGGACATAGGGCATGACGGGGCAAAACGCCACCAGCCCGACACATCTCCCTCCCCCTCCGGGGGAGGGTGGCTGAGCCCAAAGGGCGAAGACGGGTGGGGGGGAGCTTGGGCGAGGCAAGCCACGAAGTCTGAGGGCCGCTCGCCCTAGCCCTCCCCACCCGGTCGCTTCGCGACCGCCCTCCCCGGAGGGGGTGGGAGAGATGTCAGTGCTGGTGTTTCACGTGAAACACTCCAGCCCTATTTGCCGATGCAGAAGGTTGAAAAGACCTCGCCGAGTACGTCCTCCACTCCGATGGCGCCAGTGACACGGGACAGGGCGTCGGCGGCGCGGCGCAGATCATCGCCCGCCATCTCGGGCGCGAGGTCGAGAGCGCGACGTCCGTGCTCGACAGCGACCAGGGCTTCGGTCAGGCGCAAGCGGTGGCGCTCGCGGGTGACGGCGGGGAAGTCGGCGCCGGACAGGTCACTGGCCAGGCGGGCGGCGATCCAGTCGTGGAGGTCGGCCAGCCCCTGCCCCGTCGTCGTGCTGACCGACAAGCCCTCGCCTTCAGGCGCGGCGAGGTCAGCCTTGGTCCAGACGGTCAGGTCGTCGGCTCGGGCGTAGTCGGCGGCGACGCCGTCGGGGTCGCCGGGGGCGCGAACCCACAGACGCAGGTCGGCGGCTTCGGCCCGGGCACGGGCGCGGCGGACGCCCTCGGCCTCGACCACATCCTCGCTGTCT
>Ga0233377_1001115_pt1 | contig 10535 bp, 9 predicted proteins | sample ElkDunMinimDraft_6_FD_191540 | JGI IMG/M metagenome (GOLD analysis project Ga0233377, IMG submission 191540) | Fecal eukaryotic communites from dung pellets of Tule Elk in California, USA - Elk Dung E36 | ecosystem: Host-associated > Mammals > Digestive system > Large intestine > Fecal | place...
CCGCCTCCTCCGCTCTGGCAGACCGCCGCCTCCTGGCAGACCGCCTCGCCTCCCCCTCTCCCGGGAGGGAATTGCCCTCGCGATAGCGGAGCTCCGTTCCCCTCTTCGACTTGCTCCGTTCCCCCTTCGACTTGCAGAGAGGAAGGAGGCACGCCACCGAACGGGCGCCCCCCCTTCTTCGTGCTCTCTCCCTGGAGCCTGGAGCCTGGAGCCTGGAGCCCGGAGCCTGACCCCCGGCCCCTCTCAGGCCCCGCCGAAATCCTTACACGTCCCGCTCTCGCTCGCGTAGGTCCGCGCCCGACACTTCTTGTCCGCGTCGCAGAACCCGCTGACGCACCCGTTGTTGTTGTCGCACGAATCACCCGCGGGCTTCTTCGCGATGCAGGTCATTCCGTTGCACCGGAGGCCGTCCTCGCACGGGGCCTCGACCTCGTTGCAGGTCTCCCCCGACTTGTTCTTCGGCGTGCAGAACTTCACCTCGCCACGCGCCTGGCAGTAGAGGTCCTTCCCGCAGATGTCGCCCGGGTTGCCGCACGGATCGTCGAGCTGCTTGTCGACCTTCACCGAGCAGATCTTCTTGTCGAGGTCGCAGACGAGCGCGCCCTCGCAGTCGTACTTGTTCGAGCAGGCCTCGTTCCTCTTCTTGGTCCCGGAGAAGACACGCTCGCATGCCTCGATGAAGAGCTCCTCCTTCGAGGCGTCGATCACGCGATCGGCGTAGACGGCCGCGGTCCGCGCGATGCACAGCTCGGCAGCGTCCGGTCGGTAGCTCCGTCCCTGGCTCGTGGCCGCGCCGGCGGCCGCCTGACACGCTCCCGCGCGCGTCGACTTGCACGTGCTGTCAGGGACGGCGCACGCGGCCGCCACTTCCTTGCATTCCTCGGCCGCCTTCGCGGCGCAGAACGCGTCTGCGGTGGGGTACTTCGCGGTCGGCTCGTCATCGCCGCACGCCGCCACCAAGATGATCCCGCCACCCAAAGCCATCCGTCCAAGCGCCCTGCGAATCATTCGAATTCGACCTCCGAAAGCTCTTCCCGTTCTCTCCCAAGGCGGGCACGACCGCAAGGTTTCCATGGCCGAAGCCCGCGCCGCCGTGTCCCTCATGGGTCGGTCGGGGCGCGGGCATCGAACCTCAGGAAAGAGGGCGACCCCGCGGTGCGCGCACAGCTGCTGCGTTGGACGCGAGCGCGCGCGGACTGTTCAGTCCGATCGTTCGCGCCGACGGCGGAGCTCGACCCTTGGATCGGAGACCGCAGAGAATGAAGCTGATCACGTCGATTCTGTTCGCCAGCGTACTGACGGCCATCGTCGCCATCGATTCGGACGCCGGTGCGCAGCCAGCCGGTGCGCAGCCAGGTGCGCACCGCTCCGCGGCGACGACCACGACCCGAACCGCGGCTTACACCGAGCAGATCGCCGGGGGCGACCAGGCCATCGAGTTCACGGGCGACGAGCTTCCCGCCCCGCCGAACGGGGCCTGCGGCACGTCGATCCGGCCGCTTCCGGGGGTCACGCGGCTGGGCCTGATCCGGCCTCGTGCGAACTTCGTCACCGAGCTATTGAAAAGCGTCGAAAATCTTTAGTATGGTGCCCGCCTCCGCCGGGGCGATAGCCACGGTGGGTGACGCGAAGCCCCTCCTTCCGGAGGAGCCCGCGTGCGAAGGTGGCGGAATTGGCAGACGCGCCGGATTCAGGTTCCGGTGGGGTAACTCCTGTAAGGGTTCAAGTCCCTTCCTTCGCACCGCAAACCCAAGCGCCCTCGCGACCGTGACGACACGGCCGCGAGGGCTCGGGACGCAACGAGGTCGAGTTCAGGGGCGCGTCGCTCGTCAGCGAGCGAGCGCGTCCTTCAGGCGGCCCGCCGCCCACTCCTCTGCCTTCTTCGCGTCGGCGACCGCGGCGCCGAGCCCGAAGAACTGGTGGGTCACGCCCTCGTAGGTCTTCTTCTCGACCTTCACGCCCTCGTCCTCCAGCCGCTTGTGCAGCGCCTCGCCGTCGGAGGCGAGCGGGTCGATCTCGGCGATCACCATCGTCACCGGCGCGACGCCCTTCATCGGCGCAGAGACGAGCTGCAGCCGCTTGTCCTCCTTGTCCTTGGGGGTCGTGACGATCTTCTCGAGGAACCACGCGGTCGTGGCGTGGTCGAGCGGCTTCGCGTTCGCCCACTCCTTGTGGGAGCGGGTCTCGGGGCTCGTCTGCGCCATCGGGTAGATGAGCAGTTGGTGAACGGGCTGCTGCAGTCCCTTCCTGTCGCGTGCCGTCAGCGCGACGTTTGCGGCGAGGTTTCCGCCGGCGCCCTCCCCCGCGACCGCGACACGCTTCGGATCCCCGCCGAACGAGGACGCGTTCTTGACGACCCACTCGTATGCGGCGAAGGCGTCGTCGTGTGCCGCCGGGAACTTGTGCTCCGGCGCGCGGCGGTAGTCGGCCGAGACGACGATCGCCTGCGCGCCGTTCGCGATCGCGCGCGCGCTCGGATCGTACGTCTCGATGTCGCCGAGCACGAAGCCACCGTCGTGGAAGTACAGCACGACGCCCGGCGGCCCCTTGTCCTTGGCCTTCCCCTCGAGCTTCGGCGTGTAGATCCGGATCGGGATCTGCCCGCCCGGGCCGGGGATCTTCCGGTCCTCCGTCTTCGCCACCGGGAGCGGCGGCGCAGTCTTGCCCTTCTTCTTCAAGAGAGAGGCCTGCGCATCGAACAGCGTCGGCTGCTTCCGCGCCTCCTCGACGTTCAGGCTCGAGAGCGGCTTCGCGCCCATCCCGGTTTGCTCGACGAGCACCTCGCGCATGTCTTCGTCCGCGCTCTTCAACGGATCTTTCGCCTCGCCGTTCGTCCGCTCTTCTGCCGGGAGCTGCGCAGCGCGGATCTCCGGTCCCGACGCGGCCGTGCGCGGGGCGTTCGCCGACGGACCGCGCAGCGGTGCGTTCTCGCTCGGCGTCTTCTCCGTTGGCTCGTCGGTGCGCTTGCAGCCGCCGAGCGACACCAAGAGCGAGACGAGCGCCCCGAGACCGATGACTGCGATACGATGATTCACCAACGCGATCGACATGCGAGCCTCCTCCGAGATCGTCGCGGCGCGTTCGCCAGGTGTGTGCCGGCGGCGGAGCCTCACCAGGACGGCGACACCATTGGAGGTGTGAACGCGCGCGGGTGGCACCGGCCGAGACCGTCGTCGTCACCCGTATCGTGGTCGTGGCAGGAAGCGACTGACCGATACGGCGCGCCGTCCGCGAGGTCGCTCCTCGTCGTGCGACGCACGTCGTGAACGCCGCACGGATCTTACGTCGGGCGCGCCAACGCTGCTATCCATCGAGGATGCGTCACGCCGTCCCCATCCACGCGCGGCTCGGGTGCGGCCCGCCTTCTCGGGACGAAGTCGAGCGTCGCGCGCGGCGAGCCCTCGCCGCAGCTCGACGGTCAGCCCGCCTCCGCGCGGGCGGCGGCGGCGTGACGGGGTGCTTCTGAGCGTTCCGGTCCGGCGCGCTTCCCTCTGGCTCGAGTGCGTGTTTCACGTGCTCGCGCACGTCGAGACGCGTGGGCTCGCCGCGTCATGCCACAACCGCGCGTGGATCGAGCATGCGGCGATGTCGCTCGGGCTTGCGTCGAGGCGCCCGCTCGGTGAGGACGCTCGCGTGATCGCCGCCGCGGCGAACACCCACGACGCCCTCGCAAGCGTGCAGGCGCTCGCGTGGGTCTTCGAGTCGGCCGAAGCGGCGCGGACCGTCGCCGATCGTGAGCTCACCGCGCTCGAGGCCGACGCCGTCGCGAGCATCCACGCGCTCGCGGTCGCGCGATCGGCCGGACCCGTCGCGGAGGTCCTCCGAGCTGCGGCGGAGCTCGAGCTGCCGCTCCTCGATCGGATCGCTGGGGTCTCGGCCGCACAGCTTGCCGGGATCGGCGCCGAGCTCGACGCCGTCATCCCAGCAGCGCCAGCGCTCCCTCGGTTCGAGGTCGCCGCCGCTCGGCCGCTCGGTCTCCGTGGACGGACGCTCGGCGCGTCGATCGTCGTCGGTGTCCCGGGGCTAGGCTGCCCGGACGCGGAGCATGCGGCGTGGCAGGCGGCGCACGAGGCGACGGTCGCGGAGCTCGCGACGCTCGGTGGAGACGGGTTTCTCCGCCTCGAACGAAGGGCGATCGGGCTCCTGCGCTCACGCGCCCGGGCCGCCGGCCTCGACGCGGCCCACGCCCGCTGGCTGGCACGCCTCGATCTGAGCGCGCTCGGACCGATCCCGGACGTAGACCACACGGCCGACTGACCGACGCTCGATGCCGCCGTCGTCGCGCTTGTCGACGACGATGAGCTCGCCGGCGCATGGGACGACGAGCCGGCTCCCCGGCGCGAGCGCCTCGATCCAGGCATCGGGAACGACTCCGACGTCGAACCCTACGCTCACCTTCTTCGCGCCGCGCCAGAGCGAGGTGTCGTGCGCATCGCCCGCGATGACGCGGACGTTGGCCCGACCGGCGAGGGTCTTCGCTGCGCGGGCCGACAGGTCGGGGTCGAGCTCGATCGTCGTCACCGAGCCTTCCTCGCCGACGACCTCGGCAGCGACGGCCGCCCCGTAGCCGGTCCCGCCTCCCAGATCGACGAGGTCATCCCCGGCGCCGAGCGAGAGCGCGCGGAACGAGGCGACGTACGCGTGCATGGCCGAGATCGTCGCCTTGCCCGTTTCGTCGAGCGCGAGGGCTCGATCACGATGTGCTTCCGGAAGCGCTTCGATGGGCACGAACCGTTCGCGCGGCACATCGCGCACCGCAGAAGCGATCGCGTCGCCGAGGTCCAGGCCCGCGGCCGCGAGCGACTCCTCCCGCGCTGCCCTGGAGAACATCGTGAACGCCGCGTCGGCCTCGATCGGGATCGGCGCGGGCGGCGTTGGCCCGGACGACGGCGCCGAAGCCAGGATCTCGCGCCAGAGGTGATCGAGGGCGAGGGTCCGGGCAGCCGCGGCCGGAGCGACGAGGTCCACCTGCTCCGTGATGGCGCGCATGAAGTAGTCGCGCGCGGGGCCGTCGTAGGCGAACGCCTTCGGGATCCCTTCGAGGATGGGACGGAACAGCTCGTGACGGAGCGCGTGGCAGCGCCGGAAGTCGAGCTCGGCCGACGGGTCGACCCACTCGGCGAGGAAATCCTGATCGCCGTCGTGCCACCACGGGTAGCGGTGGATGCGCATCCCGGTCGACGCCTCCCAGGACGCTTTCTCCTCGTCGATCGGCGATCCCGGGTAGAGCCGGAACGGATCGACGGAGAGGAACCCGGTCGTACCGCCAGGGCCGAGGTAGAGGCGCTCGAGGAACTTCACCGTCGTGCGCAGGGACCGCTCGGTCTCGCCAGGATGGCCGACGATCACGTTCGCTCCCCAGGGAACACCGAGCTCGCGCGCCCAACCGGCGACGCGCATCATCTGATCGAGGTAGTCCGACAGGCGGCCGACCTTGCGGATCCGGCGGACCTGCTCGGGATCCCCGGACTCCAGCCCGAAGCCGGGCGCGACGTTCGCCCGTCTCATGAGCGCGATGTCCTCGCGCTCGAGGAGATCGATCCGTACGAGGAGCCAGATCTTCCGCGCACGGACCGGGCGCTTCGCGAGGCCCTCGAGGAACTGCCTCCGCCACGAGACCTTCATCCCGAAGAGCGCATCCGCGATGAAGAGCGTCCAGCTCGAGAGATCGAGGAACGCGTCGAGGCGGGCCATCTCCTCGAGCGCCTGCCCCGGCTCGAGCGCGCGCCAGGACGTGTCGCGCTTCGCCCGCTCCATGCAGAACGCGCAGTCGTAAGGACACCCGCGCGAGAGATAGATCTCGGCCTGGGACGCGACCTTCCGCGCGACCGGGCGGTACCGCGCGAGCAGCTCCCAGTCGACCGGCGGCATCTTGCCTGGATCGGCGACCGCCTCGGGACCGAGCACGGGCAAGAGCGGGCGCTTGCCCGTGACGAGCGCGCTCGCGAGCCGGCTCATCGGGCCCTCGCCGTCGCCGATGACGACGTAGTCGAACGGCGAGCGATCACCGTCGGGCGTCTGACCGGTGAAATCGTCGGGACGAGCGCTCGCGTGATAGCCGCCGGTGACGAGCCACGCCTTCGGGAGCAGCGCACGGATGCGGCGGCCGAGCTCGATGACCTTCAGGTAGTCGTACGACGAGTAACAGGCGATCCCGACGAGGTCGTAGTGGCCGCCGCCGCGGGCGATGATCTCCGACAGGACGATCGGCCCGAACGCCCGCTCGACGTCGAGATCGACCACGTCGACATCGACGTCCGCTGCCGCGCGCATCGCGCTCGCCATCGCAAGCAGCTGCGGGACGCCGAAGTTCGCGCCACCCGCGAAGAGGCCACCGGGCCAGAGGAGGAGGACCCGCGGTCGATCGCGGCGTGTGGCAGCGCTCATCTCTTACGCTCCCGGAGGATGGGCATGAGGAGGCGCGCGTCGCTCATCTCACTTCTTCGGCATGACCTTCAAGCACGGGTGCGGGACGGGCTTGCTGCCCGCGTCGGCTTCTTGTGGCGCGGTCGGACGAACCGGCGTGAGGCACGGCATCGGCATGGGTCTTCCCCCATCGTCCGCCTGTGGCGGCATCGCGAACCTGAGACACGGCTCCGGCGCCCCCGCGTCGACGGCGGCGGGCATCGGCGAGAGGCACGGCTCCGGCGCCGCACCGTCGTCCGGCGTATTCACCTGAGACAGGCACGGCTGCGGAGGCGGGCTCGGCTCCTTCCCGCACGCCGTGCTGACGCCGGCGAGCGCCGCGGCGACGAACGTGGCTCGCCTGGCCAGGATCTTCTTCCTTGCCTCGTCCTGGTCGTTCTTCTTCGTCATGCGATCACCTCGAGGCGCCGGCGTCCGCGAGACGCCTCACGCTCGCTCACGAGCTTCGCGCCGAAGTCGTCGTCCACGTGTTGCCACACGAACGGATCGGGGAGCCTCCTCGAGCCGAGGACCCACTCGCTCGCGGCGCCGCAGCCGCCACCGCACGTGGATGCATGGCTGCAGCCGACGCAGAACTCCGGGAGCGTGCGCTTGTAGTCCTTCACTTCGCTGCCGGTGACGATCGCCGCCGGATCGACGGCGGCGTCCAGGATGTCCTCGGCGCCGCCGAGCGCCGTGCCGTGGAGCGTGCAGTGCCGGAGCCGGCCATCGGGGCCGAGCGCGAACTCCTGCATCGACGTCCCGATGGCGCAATAGCCGAACTGCAGCGGCGCGAGCTCCTCCACCTCCACCGCGCATGGCGGGACGGGCATCGTGCAGGTGATGCGCATCTTCTTCCCGCGCTCGCCCTTCGCGAACGGGATCGCGTGACGGAACGCGACGAGCAGATCATCCCGCGACGGCAAGAGCTCCGCGGCATGGCGCGCGGCGTAGCCGGCAGGACTGAAGCGGGAGAGCGCGATGTGCTCGACACCGAGCGACTGGAACAGGGCCAGGATGTCGGCGACGTGCGGCGCGTTCTTGCGCGTGACGACCGTGCACCCTACGACGGTCACGCCAGCGCGCCGGAGTGCCGCGATCCCGCGCAACGTCTTGTCGAAGTGCCCTTCCCCGCCGACGTGCTCGTCGTGCAGCTCGGCGGTCGGACCGTCGAGCGTGACCTGGACGTACGAGACGCCATACGGCGCGAGGCGCGTCGCCAGCGCGTCGTCGACGAGCCCGCCGTTCGAGATGATCTGGATGCCGACGCCTTTCGTCTTGACGAGATCGAGCAGCTCGAAGAGGTCCTTTCGCGCAAACGGCTCGCCGCCCGTGATCGTGACGTGGTCGACGTCGACCGCAGACAGGAGCTTCTCGACGCGGGCGTGGAGCTTCTTCGCGCTCCCCGCCTCCATCCCGGCGCCGTTGTCCTCGCGCCACGCGTTGTAGCAGTAGGCGCATTTCTGCTGGCAATGCGCCGTGACCTCGATCGCGACGCTGTAGACCTTGGGCCGCCCCGACATTCGATCGAGGCTAGCATGACCTCAGCCGTCAGTCGCCGTCGTCCATTGGCGCAAAGAGGCACGGCTGCGGGTCCGCGTCGGCTCCAGCAGCATCTTTCGGGGGCTCGATGTCGAGGCACGGCTGCGGCGTGGCATCCTTGGGCGGCTCCGCGTCGACGCTCAGGCAAGGCTGCGGAGTGACATCCTTGGGCGGCTCCGCGTCGACGCTCAGGCAAGGCTGCGGGCTCTGCTCTTCGGTCTCGCCGCCGCACGCCTCGGCACCGACGATCAACGGCGTCGTCGCGGCGACGCTCGCGAGCGCGGCAGCGACGAAGCGCGCGCGTCGCGCGAGGATCAGCTTCTTCGAGTCGTCGTTGCCCATCGAGCTTCGCGAGGATAGCTCATCCGCGCGAACACGCATGCTTTCGTAAGCTGCTTCACGAGCCCAGACGCACGCTTCCGCCAGCTCAGTCCGCGTGCTAACTCGGCGCGGCGATGCAGGACGTCATCGTCTTCCGCCGCGTTCGCGCCCTCGACCCATCGCGCCAGCTGGACGCCGAGATCGACGTCGTCGTCGAGAACAAGCTCATCACTCGCGCGGGTCCACGCGCAGCGGATGGCCTCCTCGGGGACGCGAGCATTCCGAAGGACCGCATCCGCGTCTTCGATGTGCCCGGCGCGCTCCTGCTTCCCGGGCTCGTCGACCTCCATACCCACCTGCGCGAGCCGGGGCAGGAGTACAAGGAAGACATCGCGAGCGGCCTGGCGGCAGCCGCGGCCGGCGGATTCACCGACGTGTGCGCGATGCCGAACACGCGCCCGGTCAACGACACGCGCGCGGTCACCGAGCTCCTCGTCCACAAGGGGCGCGCGCTCGGCGGAACGCGCCTGCATCCCATCGCCGCGATCACGGTCGGCCAGAAGGGCGACACGCTGACCGAGATGGCGGATCTCAAGGAAGGCGGCGCGGTCGCGGTCAGCGACGATGGCCATTGCGTCACGCGGAGCGACGTGATGCGCCGCGCGCTCGAATACGCGAGCACGTTCGACCTTCCGATCATCCAGCACGCCGAGGACCACGCGCTCACGGCCGGCGCCGAGATGCACGAGGGGGGCGTATCGACGCGGCTCGGGCTCCGCGGCTGGCCGCGCATCGCGGAGGACGTCATCGTCGCGCGCGACGTCCTGCTCGCGGAGTACGTGAAGGCGAAGTACCACGTCGCCCACGTGTCGACGATGGGCTCGGTCCGCATCCTCCGCGAGGCGAAGTCCCGCGGGATCGCCGTGACCGCCGAGGTCACGCCCCACCATCTGCTGCTGACGGATCAGAAGCTCATCGGCTACGACACCGCCTGCAAGGTCAATCCGCCGCTCCGCGAGACCGAGGACCTGCTCGCGCTCCGTGAGGCGCTCGCGGACGGGACGATCGACTGCATCGCCACCGATCACGCCCCCCACTCGCCGCTCGAGAAGGACTGCGAGTTCTCCGCAGCCTCGCCCGGCATGATCGGGCTCGAGCTCTGCCTGCCACTCATGCTCGGGCTCGTGGAGAAGGGCATCCTCCCGATGGCGCGCATGGTCGACGCCCTCACGCGTGCTCCCGCTCGCATCGCCGGGCTCGGCGCGCCAACGATCGCCGAAGGTGCACCGGCGAACCTCACGCTCGTCGATCCGAACCGCGAGTGGAAGGTCGAGCCGGAGCGCCTGCGCACGAAGAGCAAGAACTCACCATTCATGGGCCACACGATGAAGGGCATGGTGCTCGCCACGATCGTCTCTGGCTCGATCGCATTCGATGTCTCGAACGGACGCTGAAAAGAAGATGGATCCCACGAAGACCGACAGAATTCACCTCGTGCTCGCAGACGGCACCGCCTTTGCGGGCGAGCCCTACGGCGCGCGCGGCACGACCGTCGGGGAGGCCGTCTTCACGACGACGATGACCGGCTACCAGGAGGTCCTCACGGATCCTTCCTACAAGGGCCAGATCGTCACGATGACGGCGCCCGAGATCGGCAACGTCGGCGTGAACGCGATGGACGCCGAGTCGGTCGATGGCCGCCCGCACGCGGCGGGCTTCGTCCTTCGCGACGCGAGCCCGATCGCCTCGAACTGGCGCTCCGAGCAGACGCTCGATGCGTACCTCGCGGAGAACGGCATCGTCGCGATCTCCGGCGTCGACACACGCAAGCTGACGCGGCACCTCCGCGACCACGGCTCGCAGAACGCCGCGATTGGCCCCGAGCCGATCGACGTGCTCCACCGGAAGGCGCGCGAGGCCCCGGACATGGCGGGCCTCGATCTCGTGAAGATGGTCACGCCGAAGGAGGCCTACCCGTTCGCGGACGGCCGCGGCGCCTGGCGCGTCGGCATCGGCGAGGCGCCGAAGCCCAAGCACCACGTGGTCGCGATCGACTTCGGCGTGAAGAAGAACATCCTTCGCTGCCTGGTCGACGCCGGCTGCAAGGTCACCGTCGTCCCCGCCACGACCAGCGCTGCCGACATCCTCGCGCTGTCGCCCGACGGCGTGTTCCTGTCGAACGGCCCCGGCGATCCGGCGGCGGTCGGCTACGGCGTCGAGACGATCAAGGGCTTGCTCGGGAAGAAGCCGATCTTCGGTATCTGTCT
>Ga0233377_1001116_pt1 | contig 10530 bp, 7 predicted proteins | sample ElkDunMinimDraft_6_FD_191540 | JGI IMG/M metagenome (GOLD analysis project Ga0233377, IMG submission 191540) | Fecal eukaryotic communites from dung pellets of Tule Elk in California, USA - Elk Dung E36 | ecosystem: Host-associated > Mammals > Digestive system > Large intestine > Fecal | place...
CGGCGGCAGCCATGCGGGATCGCCGAGGTCGAACACGCCACATGTGACCTCGCGTCCCGGCGCGAACGCCTCGACGAGCGCGGTGTCGTCGACCTCCCAGGCTGCCTCGATCGCCTCCGCGATCTCCGCGGCCGATGCCCCGCCCGCGAACCGCGCGACGCCGATCGCCGACCCGTTCGAGCACGGCTTCACGACGACCTTCTCACCGAGCTCACGAACCGCTCGCTCCGCCGCGGCTCCAGCGCTCTCCGCGCCGCGGCGAGCCGCGATGCCTCGCGCGACCGGCAGGCCTGCCTCGGCGAAAAGGATCTTCGCCGTCCGCTTGTTCATCGCGACCGCGCTCGCGAGGACGCCCGATCCCACGTACGGTAGATCGAGCAACTCGAGGAGCCCCTGCAGCGAACCGTCCTCACCGACGGCTCCATGAGCGACCGGGAAGACGACGTCGAAGCCGCCGGTCCGGAGCGAGTCGGCGAGGTACAGATCGAGCTCGAAGCGAACGACGCCGTGGCCCGCGTGCTTGAGCGCACGAGCGACGCTCGCCGCCGACGCGCGGCTGACCTCGGCCTCCGACGCCGGTCCTCCCTGGACGACGGCGACCGAGAGGCGCCGGTCCTTCGCCGGCAAGGTCACGCCGTCTCCGGAGAAGGCTTCGTGCCCGGCCTCGAGTGGTCGACGAGCTCGATGCCGAGCTTCTGCGAGAACTCGAAGATCTTGTTGTCCCGGTAGAACTCGCCGAACACGATGCGCGTGATCCCGGCGTTCGCGATCAGGCGGAAACATCCCCAGCATGGGGACGCGGTCACGTAGATCGAGGCGCCGTCGATCCGGACGCCGTTGCGCGCGGCCTGGACGATCGCGTTGGCCTCGGCGTGCACCGTGCGCACGCAGTGACCGTCCTCCATCAGGTGACCGTCCTCGTCGCAGTGCTCGAGCCCGCGGATCGACCCGTTGTAGCCGGTGGCGAGGATCGAGCGGTCCCGGACGACGACCGCGCCGACGAACTTGCGGTCGCACGTCGATCGCGTGGCGACCTCGCGAGCGATGTTCATGAAATACTCGTCCCAGGAAGCACGCTGTCTCGCCATGATGCGGGATTCTCGACGTAGGGCGCCCACGAACGCAATGGGCGAACGCACGTGAGCGGAGAGCATGGAGCGGCCGCCCCGATGGCCCGGCGCGCATAGGAGCCTGAGCACGAGCACGAGCCTGAGGACTCAGCTTCAGGGCCGACGACCGACGAACCGTCTTCTTTACTTCGCGTGCCCGCGTTGCAGAAGGTATCCTCGGGAGCTCATGCGCAAGCTGCGCCGCATCGTGCTCGCCTCGCTTTCGCTGCTCGTGCTCACTCACGCAGGCGCGGCGCTCGCGCAGCCGAAGGGGAGCAAGGCGGAGAAGCCTCGCGCCGAGGCGCCCCCGACCGACGTCGAGACCGCCGAGCAGCTCTACGCGAAGCTCGACTACGATAGGGCGAACGAGGTCGCCGAGCGCGTCATCAAGCAGCGAAACCTCACGCACGATCAGCTCGTGCGCGCGTACCGGGTCCTTGCTGTCACCAACGCGATCCTCGACAAGGAGGAGCAGGCGCGCGACGCGTTCCTCCACTTGCTCGTGTTCGATCCGGAGTACACCGTCGACACGAACCTCGGGCCGAAGGTGTCGACGCCGTTCGTCGAGGCGCGCGGGCAGTTCCGCTCGCTGCCGACGAAGCCAGGCATGGAGGTCGTCGCCAACGTCCGCTCCGACGGCGGGCAGCTCCGCGTCACGACGCGCGACCCGACGCGCATCGCGAAGAAGGTCACCGTGGGCTACCGCTGGACGTCGTCCGGCGAGTACACCGTCTCGACGATCCCTGTCGGTGACGCCAGCGTCGAGGTCGCCCCGGCGACGCCGGGGAGGACGCGGCTCGACTTCTACGCGCTCGCGCTCGACGAGCACGACAACGCCGTCTTCGAGGCTGGAAGCCCGCAGGTCCCGAAGAGCGCCTTCGCCGAGGCGGGCGCTCGCCCGGGCGGGAACGGCGCGGGCGCAGGCGCGGCCAAGGACGGGGAGAAGAGCCGCGGATCGGTGTTTTCGAGCCCGGTGTTCTGGATCATCGCCGGTGGCGTCGTCGCCGGCGGAGCGACGGCGGCCTTCTTCGCGTTCCGCCCGGAAGATCCGGCGACGCGCGCCTCGCTCAGCCCGCAGATCCGCTGCGGAGCCGACCTCTGCAGGTAAGCCTCGGCGGCGCCTGCGCGACGTCCAACGCCCCCGATGAGCCACGACCGACCACGGGCGCGCTTTGCCCCTTCACGGGGAAGTCGCGCGCAGCAGGTCGAGCAACGCCGTTCACTTGAAGCCGACGTTTTTCGTCGCCGTCTCACCCGACTTGACCTGCACGGTCACGGTCTGTTTCTGCCCCGGCGCCTCGCCGTTCTCGAACGTGAGCGTGTGTGAGCCGGGGCTCATCTGGACCTTGTTGCACGGCGTGACCGGGCAGACGACGCGACCACCCTCGGTGACCTTCGCCCAAGGATAAGCCGACACCGTCACGAACCCCGGCTCCTCCGCCGGCTGCGGCGGCGAAGGTGGCGCGGCGGGCTTCGGCGGCGCGACGTTCGTGCGCGGTGTCACCGGGGGCGACGTGTGGTGCGTCTTCACCGGCGGCGGCGTTGGGTTTGCGCTGCTCGTCGTGGCGCCAGGCGGCGTGACCGTCGTGCTCGTGCTCGTGCTCGTGCTCGCGCTGGTGCTCGCGCTCGCGCTCACGACCGGCGGCTCCGTTGGCCCTGGGTCGACGGCAGCTTCCTTCGGCGTCGCGATCGCGCTCGGGGAGCCCCCCGGCCCGTTCAGCGCGAGCAGGTCCGGTTGCCGGTCCCGGAGACCGAGGACGACGATCAGGAGCCCCGCGAGCAGAAAGCAGCCGATCGTGATGACGATGAGCAGGACGCTGCTCGACTGCTGCGGCGGTGGCGGCATCCCGCTCGGATAGAGGTGGACGTGCGAGCCCGAGGGCATGCTCGGGTAGGCACTCGGGTTCGACGTGAGCCCGCCGTAGTTGGCGATGACGCCGCTTCCGCTGCCGCTGCCGTTCGTCCCGAGCCGCAGCAGCTGTCCGCTCACGTTCGCGCCCGACTGCTCCATCCGCTTGAGCGACTCCGCGGTGAGCGCCTGGAGCTCCTGCGTGTTCGCCGCGGGCGTGATCGCGCCCATGTGCCTCTGGATCTGACGCTGGACCTCTTCGCGTACGCTGCCGAAGAAGGCCACCATCCGGCGACCGACGTCTTCCTGCCGCGCCTGACGCGGCTGCGACGCGAGCCACGACTCGAGCGCGTGCCGCATCTCGCTCGCCGACTGCCAGCGCATGTCCGGATCCTTCTCGAGCGCGCGCGCGACGATCGCGTCGAGGTTCGGATCGATGTGCGGGAGCACGTGCGAGAGCCGCGGGATCGGCTCGTTCATCAGCTTGTGGAGCGTGTTCGCGGCGCTCTCCCCCGTCATGAGGCGCTGTTGCGCGAGCAGCTCCCAGAGGACGATGCCCATCGCGAAGAGGTCGGAGCGCGCGTCGATGCGCTGCCCCATCGCCTGCTCCGGGGACATGTACGCGACCTTCCCCTTGAGCACGCCCACCTCCGTCTCCGTCGAGGAGAGGGCCGCCTTCGCGATCCCGAAGTCGACGAGCTTGGTGTGGCCGTCGTACGTGACGAAGATGTTGTGAGGGGAGATGTCGCGATGGATGATGCTGAGCGGCTTGCCGTCGTAGTCCCTCAGGTCGTGGGCGTAGCCGAGACCCGCGAGGGCGTCGGCGATGATCCGCGCGCCGATCTCGTGCTCGATCGCCTCTTTCCGGCGGAGCGCCTCCTTGAGGACCTTGTTGAGGGACTGCCCCTCCAGGTACTCCATGGCGATGAAGTAGACGCCGCCCTGCTCCCCGACCTCGTACGTGTGAACGATGTTCGGGTGGCTGAGGCGCGCAGCGAGCCGCGCCTCGTCGAGGAACATGTTCCGGAACGCGGTCTCCTCGGCGAGCGCCTGCCGGAGCCGCTTGATGACAGCGAGCTTGTTGAAGCCCATCTGCCCGCGCGCGACCGACAGGAAGACGTCGGCCATACCTCCGCGGCCCAGGCTCGCGAAGAGCTGGTACTTGCCAAAAGCGGTCGTTCCTGTGCCGTCGATCTTCGCCTCGGATCTGGGGTCCCGCGCTCCCCCGAGCATCAAAGGATGGAGTAACTGCCAGGGTTGAGCCGGTCAAGAAGCGCACAACGTGGGATGCTTGCCGGTTCGTCCATGGCGTGTTCGTCCTTCCTCCACGAGTCGACGCCGATGATGGCCTTCGTGGATCGATCGTGGGGACGAAACGCCCTCGGAGGCGCGTTCGAGGCGTTAATGGCGAAGAGGCAGGGGCGCGGGGCCGGCCTGCCTCTTGCGTGGCGTGATGTGCTCTCGGGTCGGCGAGCGCTTGCGCGCCGCCCGCGTCAGTTGACGGGGCTCGGCTTCGTCTCCGTGCCGTCCGCGCCCTCGACGGAGAACTTGAAGTCGTCGATGAGGACCGTCGAGTCGAGCGCGCCATCCCCCGAGTCCCAGATGGCGAAGCGGACGGTGATCTCCTTGCCCGCCTCGACCGGAGCGCTCGTCGTCAGCCAGCCGGTGGCCGCGTGTCCCTCGAAGCCGGTCCCCGCCAGCGAGTCGATCCCGAGCGGGCAGTCGAAGGTCTTGCCTTCGTGGGTACCCGGCGCACAGACCTGGAGGAGGCTGTTGTTGACGCTGATCGGGTTCGTGTCCTGGTCGAACGCGATGTTGCCGTCCTCGAGGCCGTCCGGAATCGGGTCGACCATCGTCACGAAGAAGTCGTTGTACCGATCACAGATGAAGGCCGGATACTCCCAGGTGAAGAAGTTCTGCTGGTAGGAGAACGACTTCGCGTTCGACGGGACGCGGATCTTGAGCTCCAGAGCAACGCCGTCCTGGGCCCTGCCCGTCGTCACGCCCGGGCAGGCAGGCGACTCCTTCGGATAGCCCGGCGGAGTGCCGTGCGTGTAGCCCTTCACGTTCGACCCGCTCTTGTACTCCGGATCGCCCGGCTCACGAGCCGACCCCGATGAGAGGACGAGCATGGTGCTGCCGAGCTGCGGCACGTTGACGCCGAGCGTCTCGAGGATGCCGACGCCTTCCATGTTTCCGAGCGAGGTCCCGTCGGGACGCACCCACTTGGCCTCGACGACGCCCCAGTCGCGACCGTCGGGGTCCGCCTTCTTGCACAGGCCGATGGCTCGGGCGCCATCGAAGGGATCCGAGCCGGACTTCGCCAGGTCGGCGTCGCACTCGACCTCTTCGTCGTCGGGCGTGCCGCTGCAATCCTCGTCGACCCCGTTACCGGGGATGTCGTGCGCCCCCTTGTTGATGGTGGCGTCGCACTCGTTGCAGTCGTCCTTCAGCGCGAACCCATCGCCGTCGTAGTCCTTGTCCATGTCGCTCTCGACGTTGTTGATCGCGCATTCGCTCCCAACGCCGGGATCCCCTTCACCGAGGAGCGAGCCACCGCCACCGCCACCATCGGCCGTCTCCGTTGGCTCGGTATCCAGCCCGAATCCGCTACGGCGACCGGAGCCCCCACAGGCAATCGCAAACGCCGCGACGAGAAGGGATGTAGCGATGCCGACGGAGCGTACATTCATGGGGAGGCCTCCTGTTTTCCTGCTCTGAGCCCGAGCTCCTCGCGGAAGGGCTAGAACGAAAACGCCGGCCCCGCTCTGCCATGGCTGAGCGCCTCGGGCCACGAGTCTCGGATTTGGAGACGCTCCTGTGACCCAACTGTGCCACAATGTAGGTCTTTGACGTACCCCGCAAATTCCCCTGCCTCCGCAGGATTGCCGCGGACGCCAAGCGGCTGTAATCCGGTGCCATGGTTCGTGCTTGGCGGCTCGGCCGCCGGATCCTCGTGGTTTCCGGGCTCGCTACGTGCCTCACGGTCGGCGCAATGGCGATGGCCGACGACGACGAGCGGGCGGCCGCGGAATCGGTCCTGAAGGAGATCGAGGCCTCGCCTCGCAAGGACGCCGCCGGAGAGCTGATCACGCGCTCGCGCGCTGCGCTGGACCGCGCCGCGCAGCTCCGAGCGGGCGGCGACGAGAGTCATGCGAGGCTCGCCGACCGCCTCGCGCGGACGTGGGCCGAAGCCGCGCGTGACGTGGTTCGAGCCGCCGTCGTCGAGGAGAGCGCTGCCGCTGCTCGCCGCGGAGCGACCGATGCCGGGACCCTCGCCGACCGGGAGCGGGCCCTCCTCGAGGAGGCGATCGCGCAGAGCGGACGACTCCGCGCGCAGCTCGATTCGGTCGAACGTGACGGCAAGGAGCAGCCCGCACGCACGAGCTCGGCGGCAGCCGACGCCGGCGCCGCGGGCGCCAGCGCCCCTAGGAAGACGCCCCCGGCGAGCGCGAACGACGGTGGCGCCCCCGCTGCGCCGAAGCCGAACGCCGGAGGTGCGCGATGAAGCGGCTCGGACTCGCCCTCGCCCTCGCGAGCTCGCTCGCGGTCGGCTGTGGCGGCGCGAGCGCGTCGAGCATCGTGAAGGTCAGCGAGGCCGAACGCACCCGCGCCGGGCTCCAGGGACGCGACGCGCAGACGCTCGCTCCGCAGGCCTTCGCCGAGGCCGATCAGGCGCTCCGCGCCGCGAAGGACGCCGAACGCTCCGGCGACTCGCTCGGCGCAGAGCTCCACGCAGAGCGCGCCGTCGCGGCGTACCAGCACGCGATCGCGATCGCGCGCCTCGCGCGCGCCACGGACGAGGAGACGCAGGCGAAGGAGGCGCTCGCGCGTGCCGTCGAGCAATCGCAGCGCTACGCGATGGCGCGCAAGGCGGCGGAGCGCGAGGCGGACGATCTCGAGAAACAGCTCAAGGTGGCGCGCGAGGCAGAACGTCCCGCAACCGCGGGCTCGGCCGATCCCGATCGAGAGCGGGCTCGGCTCGTCGCGGCGCAGTCGCTCGCGACGCAGGCGCGGCTCCTCTGCAGCGCGGCCCGCCTGATCTCGCCGCAGGCGCCGGGGCTCGCGGAGGCGGAGGCGGCCGCGGCCGACCTCGAGAAGAAGCTCGAGTCGTCGCCGAAGCCGGCGCCGATCGACGCCGCCGGTCGAGCGCGCTCGGCGTGCCTCAACGCTTTGACGAAGGCCCGGCGCACGGGCGCTCCCGACACCGATCAGGCAGACGCCCTGCTCGGCGAGCTCTCGCGGTCGGCGGACCCGAAGGCCAAGAGCGCGCTCGATCTCGCGCCCTCGCGCGACGAGCGCGGCGTGGTCGTCACGCTGCGGTCGCTGTTCAAGTCCGACAAGCTGTCACCCGAGGGTGAGACGGTCCTCAAAGATCTCGGTCGCGTCGCCGCGGCGCATCCTGCGTTCGCGGTGCAGGTCGTCTTGCACGACGCCTCGACACCTTCCGCCGCGGACGTCGCGCTCGGCAAGAAGCGGGGCGAGGCGATCACGAAGGCGCTCGCCGACGGCGGTGCCACCGCATCGAAGACCAAGGTCGAGCTCGCCGGCGCGCGCGCGCCGGTGTTCGATCCGACGGACGCGAAGCGGCGTGAGCGCAACGCGCGCGTCGAGATCGTGTTCGTCGGCGGCAGCTGAGCTCCTGCCCCGCGCGCTGCGAGCGCGACGGATCGAAGGCACCCTCACGCCCGTGAAGAACGCGCGCGGCCCCCCAGGTCGTCGAGCTCACCGGCAAGACGACGCGATCGACCGTGCGCCGGACCGACGCGCGCACGCAGCGAAGCGGATCACGACGCGTTCGTGACGAGCTTGTAGCCGAAGCCGTACACCGTGAGGATGTGCGTCGGCTTGTCGGGGTGCTTCTCGAGCTTCTTCCGCAGCTTGACGATGAAGTTGTCGACGGTGCGGTTCGTCGGTGACGCGTCGAGGCCCCAGATCTTCTGGAGGATCTCGTCGCGGCTGACCGGCTGGCCCAGCCGCTCCGAGAGGAGCTTGAGGAGCTCGACCTCGTAGAACGACAGCGCGTGCTCGGTGCCAAAGGCCCTGAGCGAGTGTGTCGAAAAGTTCACCTGCGCATCGCCGATCGTGAGCGTCTCCGGCGCGGCGCTCGGACGCGACGCGCGGCGGAGGATGGCCCGCATGCGCGCGATGAGCTCGTTCACGCTGAACGGCTTCGTCACGTAGTCGTCCGCGCCCGAGTCGAGGCCGCGGATCTTGTCGGTCTCCTGCGAGCGCGCCGTCAGCATGATGATCGGCACGAAGGCGCTCACCCGCCGGAGCTCCTCGCAGACGGCGTAGCCGTTGATGTCGGGGAGCATGAGATCGAGGATGACCGCGTCCGGGTTGTGTGTGCGCGCGAGCTGCACGCCGTCCTTCCCCTTCCCTGCGGAGATGACGGCGAAGCCCTCGAACTCGAGAGCGTCGCGAAGACCCATCACGATGTGGGGCTCGTCCTCGATGATGAGGATCGTCTTCTTCGGGCTCGCCATCGGCGCGGGGAAGATTACCCGGAGTCTTCCGGGGGGAGGAGCGGCAAGTTTCGGGGGCGCGGGCGCGCGACCGGCCCCCCGCAGGTCGAGCCAGCCAATAGGGAAGGCGCCTCCCCTTCCGCCCTTCCCGTGAACAAAAATCCGAAGGGCGACCCCCCACGCGGGAGGCTCGCCCTTCTTCACTCAGCGATGCTGAGTCGTCAGCCGATCACTGCTGCGGCTGCGCCGGAGGCGCCTCGCCCGCCGCCGCGCCTGCAGCGAACTGCTGGATGCACTGGAGGCTGAAGCGAGCGCCGACGAGGTCGGCCGTTCCGCCGGAGAAGATGAGCGCCTGCGGGCAGCGACCCGCCGGGTTCTTCTTGTTCGCCGGATCGTTCTCGACGTAGCACCAGGCCTTGGTCGTGAGGTCCTTGCAGGTCTCGCCGCGCCCGACGCTCTCCTGCGGGATCTCGCAGACCGGGAGGGCGGCGAGGTCGAGACCGCTCTCGGTCGCGTTGCCCGTCTCCGCGCGCTGCTGCTCGAGGAAGACCTTCAGGATCTCGTCCTTCGGCGGCTGCAGGCCGAAGTCCTCACACTTGTCCGTCGGCTCGCTGAGCTGCGCGAGGACGAGGCACGGCACCGGGAGCGCCTCGGCGCCCTGCTCACGCAGCTTCTGCGGGAGGCACTGCGTCGTGAGCGCGTTCTTCAGACGGTCGATGATCGCCGAGACCGCAGGACGGTAGCCGTAGGTCGGTGCGCTCGGATCGTCGAGCTGGATCGGGCAGAGCGAGGAGACGATGCCCTGGTCACCGAGCGCACGGACGACCTGGAGCTCGCGGACCGTCGGGTAGGCCTTCGCCTTGACCTGCTCGGTGCCCTGGCCGCAGAGCGGCGGGTTCGTGTTCTCGTCCGGCGTGCAGTCACACGAATTGTCGCCGGCCGGGCACTCGCGCGGCTGCGGGAGATCGAACGTGCAGGCGTACTGGAGGTCCTGCTTGTTCGTGTTCCACTCGCGGCCGTGGATGGGGTCGTCGCCATTCTGGCCGCGCGGCAGGTCAGCGCCGCTGAGGCCCTGACGCGGCGCAACCGACTGGATCATGTGCGGGTCGATGCCGGAGAAGTCGAAGTTCGCCGGATCGCGACCGAGGATCTTCACCCAGTCCTCGTTGGTGATGCGGCTCTTCTCCGGATCGTTCGGCTCGAAGTGGAGCAGCTGGTGCGGCACGCCGCCGACGACCGCGAAGAAGATGAGGTCCGGGCTACGCGTGCTGCGCGGGAGCGCGCAGAGCTCGTCACCGGCCTCACGCGGGAGCTTCGCCGCGAAGAGCGGGTTCGTGCACTTCGGCGTGCTCGTGTAGTTCGCGATCTCACGACGGCCGTTCGCCGCCGTCTTCGTCACGTGCTCCGCCTTGCGGTCCGGGACGCGGAACTTCGTGAAGCCGTCGATGTAGCGACGAAGCGGGTACTGCGGGTCGATGCCGTAGCGCTCCTTCATGCGGTGGAAGCGCACGTTGAGCTCGTCGTTGTCCGACTCGTAGTAGCCGTCGAAGCCGGCGCCCGACTTGCCCTGCATGCCGGGGGCCGTGCAGTTCGGGTCATTCTTGATCTTCTGGCAGGACGGCTGGTTCGGGTCGCACAGGCTCGCGAAGCCGCACGACGTGCAGTCGTCGCTGCCCGGATCCGTCTCGCACGCCTTCGTGCCCTTCGGCGCCGTCGTGCCCTGGCCGCTACCGCCGCGGAACACCTGCGAGCCCGGGAAGTTCTTGGCCATGAAGGCCCAGCCCTGGCCGCCGATCGCGAGCGGGTCGGCCGACGAGTCTTCCTCGTCGGTCAGCATGATGATCGCGACGAGCGAGTCGGGACGAAGGAAGTCCGCGCGCTGCTGGAGCACGGTGATGTCGACACCTTCGCCCAGGTCGGCCTGGTTGAACTCGTCGAGCGTGATCGTGTCCCAGGGATCGGGCTGGATGAGGAAGCGGTAGACGCTCTCGAGCTGGGCTTCGAGACCGCAACCGTTCTGGTCGACGCCGATGACGAGCTCGCGGAAGTTCTCCGTGAGTCCCTCGGGACCATCGATCGTGCGGATCGGGTTCGCCGGCGGCGG
>Ga0233377_1001117_pt1 | contig 10509 bp, 11 predicted proteins | sample ElkDunMinimDraft_6_FD_191540 | JGI IMG/M metagenome (GOLD analysis project Ga0233377, IMG submission 191540) | Fecal eukaryotic communites from dung pellets of Tule Elk in California, USA - Elk Dung E36 | ecosystem: Host-associated > Mammals > Digestive system > Large intestine > Fecal | place...
TGCGCCCCCACGGTGACCGAGGCCGGAGAGACGCAGGGAGCGAGACCCCTGCCTTCTCAGCGCAGGCTCATCCGCCGCAACGCCCCGTCGCCCAGGACGAACTGGTGCCAGATCGCCATCAGGGCATGCAGACCGGCGAGGATGAGGATGAAGGTGCCGCCATTCTCGTGCAGCTCGGCGATAAAGCCGGGACGTCCCTGCACAGGCGCCGCGATCGAGGGCAGGTGCAGGCCGAGGAAGGAAACGGACACGTTCATGCGCGAGGCGGCGTCTCGGAAAAGCTGATGCAGCTGGCAAGGGCGGAAGGAGGCCGCCTCCATGGTGCCGAGGCGGCCGACACCAGCACCATGCTCCGGATGATCGTGGATGAACTGACCGCCAACGCAGGCGACGCCGGGCGGATCGAGCTGGCCTTGGCCGACGCCCCGGTGCTCGCCCGCATCGATCCCGATGCGTTCGCGATCCAGACGCGGAATCTGATCGAGAACGCGCTGAAGCACGGCTCGCAGGCCGAACATGTCCGCGTGACGCTATCAAGGGACGGCCTGCTGCGCATCGCCAATGCGGGGCCGGCCGTGCCGCAAGGCCTGCTCGCCCGACTGCTCAACCCGTTTGAGCGGGGTGGCGCGCAGGCACAAGGCGCCGGGCTCGGGCTGGCCATCGCGAAAGCGATCGCGGCTGGGACTGGTTGTACCCTCGAGCTGATCTCCCCGAGGGAGGGACAAGAAGACGGCTTCGAAGCTTTGCTCCGGATCGGCCGGCTGGGCTGATCCCGTTGGGCAGAGCATGACCATTCGCATGGCTCTAAGGCCATCACCAAAATGGGAATCTTGGATGAGCGTTCATGGATGAGCTCTGCAGGTGAGCTCCTGCCAGCGCTGGCCGGGCGTTGTTCAGACAATTGACGACGCCGGGGTCAGGTCGTGTCATCCGATCTGCGGCAAAGGCGAAGACAGGCGTCGATATCGAGATGCGGACGTCCTCGATTGTCTTCGCCGGATAGGTTGCCCCAGCGAGAGGGCTTCGTGGAGAAGGCCGCCAATCCTTGACACAGCGCAAATCCGCTGGCGTTTCTTTAGTTTAGAAGTATTCTAAAGTTTATCGATTGACGGGCGCCATGCTCGGTGGACGGCGGACGAACCTTTCCGAAGCCGACGTCTTCGCCGGCAAGCACGATCGTTCAATCCCGCAACGCCTGTTTGGAAGCTGTATCCATGCGCGCCCTTCACAAGGAAAATCATCTCATCGAGCGCATAGGCTGGCTTCGGGCGGCTGTGCTCGGCGCCAATGATGGACTGATCTCGACGTCGAGCTTGATCGTCGGTGTCGCCGCCGCGACCGCGGCTTCGCACGAAATCCTCGTTGCGGGCGTCGCCGGACTCGTGGCGGGGGCGATGTCGATGGCCGCGGGTGAATATGTGTCGGTCTCCTCGCAGGCCGATACCGAAGAAGCCGACATGGCGCGCGAACGTCACGAGCTGGCGACGCAGCCGGAGGCTGAACTGGCCGAACTCGCCGCGATCTATGAGCAACGCGGCGTGAGCCCGGAACTGGCCCGGCAAGTTGCCGAGCAGATGATGGCGAAAGATGCCTTCGAAGCCCATGCGAGGGACGAACTCGGATTGGCGAGCCATGTGATGGCACGGCCCGTCCAGGCAGCGCTCACCTCGGCGGTGACCTTCGCGGCAGGCGCCGCCCTTCCGCTGATCGTTGCCCTGCTTGCGCCGGCCGGAACAACCGTATGGACCGTATCCATAGCCTGCCTCTTCGGCCTTGCCGTTCTTGGCGCGGTCGGTGCCCGGACTGGCGGTGCGAGCATCTGGAGACCCACGATCAGGGTGGTGTTCTGGGGAGCGGTCGCGATGGCTTCGACCGCGGCGATCGGTTCCCTCATCGGCCGGGTGGTATGACGATGAAACGCATATCGTTTGATTTCGGGACCGCCATGTCCGGTTTCGCCGTCCTGGGGATGTTCCTGGCAATAGTCGGGACCTGGCCGCTGGCGGACGAGCTCTCCGCTCTCAGATGGCCGGGCCTGGCTTTGGTTTATGTCGCCGGTGGGCTTCCGGCTGCCTGGAGCGCCCTGTCGGCGCTGTGGCGCGATCACGTCCTCGACATCGACCTCCTGATGGTGGTTGCGGCCGTGGCCGCCGCTGCCGTTGGAGCGCCGTTCGAGGGCGCCGTGCTCCTCACGCTCTTCAGCGTTTCGACCACGCTCGAGCATCAGGCTCTCGGGCGCGCACGCCGCGCGGTCGAGGCGCTGATGGCGCTACGCCCGGAAACGGCCTTCCGCAAGAGCAAGGACGGTGCGGTCGAAGAAGTCCCGGCTGCAGATTTGGCCGTCGGCGACGTCGTGGTCTTGCGTCCAGGAGCCCGCGTGCCGACCGACGGGGTGATCCTGCATGGCCGCGGCGGCATCGACGAGGCCAATATTACCGGTGAATCCATGCCCGTGTCCAAGGAGCCGGGGCAGCAGGTCTTCGAGGCCACGGTCAATCTCGACGGTGTCCTGGACGTGACCGTCACCAGGACGGTCGGCGACAGCACGATCGCGCGCATGATCCAGCTTGTTACGGAAGCCCAGGAGGCGAAGGCACCGTCCGAACGCTTCAGCGCATGGTTCGGCCAGCGTTATACCCTCGGCGTCCTGCTGGGTGCCGGTCTCGCCTTCGTGGTCTTCTATTGGTTCGGCCGTGACTGGGAACAGGCCCTCTATCGAGCTGCGACGCTGCTGGTTGCGGCCAGTCCTTGCGCAATCGTCATATCGGTCCCCGCCGCCATCCTGTCGGCTCTCTCCGCCGCGGCGCGGGGTGGTGTGCTGTTCAAGGGGGGCGGTGCGCTTGAGACGCTGGCGGCTGTCGATAGCTTTGCCTTCGACAAGACAGGAACCTTGACCAACGGTCGCGCGGCGGTAACGCGCATTGTCGCGTCAGATGGGGAGGAGCACCGCTTCCTCTCGCTTCTGGCCGGGCTCGAAGCCCATTCCGAGCATCATGTCGCCGCGGCCATTCGCCGGGAGGCCGCTGCCCGCGACATCGAACCGGCGAAGGTCGTAAACGTCACGTCCCGCCCTAGCGCCGGCATCATCGGCCATGATGCATCCGGCCCGATATGGGCCGGCAACATGCGTCTCGCCGCGGAGATGGGCGCTTCAGTCGACGATCCCGTATTCCACGAACTCGCCGACAGCGCCCAGACCGTGGTCTATCTCGGGCGCGGAGCCACCATTCTAGGAGCCGTCAGCGTAGCGGATGAAGCGAGAGCCAGTTCCGCTCCGGCGCTGGCCGCGCTTCGCGCCGGCGGCGTGAGCCGCATTGTCATGATGACGGGCGACCGCAGGCCGGTGGCGCTGCGCATCGGTGCGGAGCTTGGCCTCGTTCCGGATGAAATTCATGCCGAGATGCTTCCGCAGGACAAGGTTCGCGCGGTCGGGCAGCTTGCACGCCATGGCAAGGTCGCTTTCGTGGGGGACGGCGTGAACGATGCTGCGGCATTGGCCCGGGCCGATGTCGGCATCGCAATGGGAGCAGCCGGGTCAGACGTCGCGCTTCAAGCCGCCGATGTCGCTCTTTTGTCGGAAGACATGAAGAAACTGGCCGATGCGCACCGTCTGGCCCGCCGGACGGCCGCGATCATCCGGCAGAACCTCATCGTTGCGATCGGTGCCATGCTTGTCCTGGTCACCGGCGGCCTGTTCTTCGACCTGCCGCTTCCGCTCGCAGTGGTCGGACATGAGGGGGGCACCGTGCTGGTCGTCCTGAACGGCTTGCGCCTCCTGTCGGACAGGATCCGTTCTGGCGATGAAAACGCCCACCTTCGTCGCCAACCGGATCTGCCGGATCCAGTGCAAAGCGGGCTTCGATCGCAGGCGACATCGTCAACCGCGCCATGACCAGACCCGGGCCCAATGCGTAACGCCAGGTGATCTCCTGCCGCAGGAACTCCGAGAGGCTGCAAATGCTCACATTGACATCGCTCGGCGCCGCCGGGACCGTCACAGGATCAAAGCATCTGCTCACATATGAGGGCCATCGCGCCCTCATCGATTGCGGCCTGTTCCAGGGGCTCAAGAACCTGCGCGAACTGAACTGGGAGAAGCTTCCGGTTCAGCCGCACGCCATCGACACCGTCTTCCTGACACATGCCCATCTCGACCACTGCGGATACCTGCCCCGGCTCGTCCGGGATGGTTTCCGTGGCAAGATCTACGCGACGGAGGCGACGCGGGACGTCGCCGAACTCATCTTGATGGACAGTGCCTTCCTTCAGGAGAAGGATGCCGAGTTCCTCAACCGGCACCGCTTGTCGAAACATACGCCCGCCCTACCTCTCTATGGCGTTCGCGACGCGCGGCGGGCTCTCGAACATTTCTCGACCGTGCCGTTCGGCAAGACGATTTCGCTGCCCAATGGCCTGACACTGCGTTTCCGCCATGCGGGCCATATTCTGGGCGCCGCGCACGCCGAGATCCGCTGGGGCGGCCGCAACCTGGTGTTTTCAGGAGATATCGGGCGATACGACGACCCGCTGTTTCCGGATCCCGTATCGGATGGCGAGCACGACTACATCGTGGTCGAATCGACTTATGGCGACCGGGTTCATCCGGCGGAGGATCCGGCTGAGGCGCTCGGGGCCATCGCGGAACGCACCGTGAAGCGCGGCGGCACGCTCGTGATACCGGCCTTTGCCGTCGGTCGGGCGCAGCAGCTTCTCCATCACTTTTGGACTCTCAAACGGGCCGGGCGTCTCGCCTCCATACCCATCTTCCTCGACAGTCCAATGGCCGCCGACGCCACCGACATGATGTGCCGCCATCCGCATGATCATAAGCTGGATCACGCGACATGCCGTGAAGCCTTCGGCGTCGCACAGTACACCAATGATGTCGAAGCTTCGAAGGCGATCACGGCGAGCCGATATCCCAAGATCGTCATCGCTGCGTCCGGCATGGCGACGGGAGGGCGCGTGCTGCACCATCTCAAGACATTCGGCCCCGATCCGAGATGTACGATCCTGCTCTCGGGTTTCCAGGCCCCCGGAACACGCGGGCGTACGCTGCAGCAAGGCGCGAAGGAGCTCAAGATCCATGGGGACTGGGTCCCGATCAACGCGGAGGTCGCGCAGATTGACATGCTGTCGGCCCATGCCGACAGTAACGGACTGATGCGTTGGCTTTCGGGTTTCAAGCGGGCGCCCCGGCGCGTATTCATCGTCCATGGTGAGCCGGAAGCCTCCGAGGCGCTACGCGTCCGGATCGAGCGTGAACTGGGCTGGCCGGGTGTCGTGCCACGGCAGGATCAGGAGCTCCGCCTGTGAATGGGGTCATCCGCGGACGTCTGCCGTGACCCCGGTTGCTCCAGATCAAGAAAGATGCAGCTCGAATATCGTAAAAGGAGCAAGACCCTCTCGCAAAACCCGCCGAAACCCCTCCGGGTTCTGTGGAAAGGCTGAAATGGAGGACATGAATCTTGGTCGAAACCAGGGAACTCCCGCCAACCTTCCGCCATGTGCAACTGCTTCACGCGCGCGACAAAGGTCATCCGGACGGAGACCGTGAGGAAGGCTACGATCTTCTGTTGCCGCTCGACCGGGAAGGCTTCCTCGATCCTCACGAATGGAAGAAATCTCAGGAATCCTGCCGCGTCCGGTATTTCCGGAAGGGCGAGACGGTCAGGATCGGCCGGTTGCGGCGCAAGCCCGGCGGTCAATGGTATTTCGATTATGAGGAGGGCGACCGGGACGACGAGATCGGTTTCCGTCTGGGCGAAGAATGCTTCCGCCTTGGTGAATATGTCTCGATCGGGCGGGGACACGAGTTTCACACCTATCAGGTCGCACGCGTCGAAAAGCCCTGAGGCCGGGCCGCGACCGCACAAAGGAGAGCAGAACCTTGTCCAATACCCCGCACACCCTTGGTGATGAGTTCCCTGAACAGATGGATGCGATCCATGCCCTGAAGACCAGAAACCCGGAATTCGCGCTTATTCTGACGGAGTATGACGAAGTAAACGACAGGATTCATCGGGCCGAGACTCGTCTCGATGCCATTTCCGAAGAAGCCGAAGCGGCGCTGCGCCGTCAGCGCCTCGCGCTGAAGGACAGGATTGCGGCCGCGCTCGAAAAAATGTGACCGCAATGGTGTGACCGCGGCAGCAGCGCACATGGCGTGACAGCGGCCATTGTGGTCGTGGCCGCGATCCGAGGCTGCTGAGTGAGCCGCACGGCATATCGTCGCCGACGATCTGTTGCCGCCTGATGGCACTGAAATGGCGCAGCTCGGCCGCGGAGGACGGCTAGGCGATAAGAGCGAACCACACAAAACAATCAACTGCGGCGAAATATCCGGGTTCTGGAACGTTAACCGACGTCAGCCATTGTATGGGACTAACGGGAGTTCGTAGCCGCAATGCCTGCCAAAATCCTCATTGTTGAAGACGAGATCATCATCGGGATGGAGACCGAAGCTGCCATTGAGGATCTCGGTCATACCTCGATTGGCATCGCGTCGACGGCATCGGAGGCTCTTGAGATGGCCGATGCCGAGCTGCCGGATATCGCATTTGTAGACGTCAATCTGGCAGACGGGCCCACCGGTCCGCGGGTCGGCGCCGAACTGGCCAAGCGTGGTGTCGCCGTCGTGTTCATTACCGCCAATCCTCGGACGATCGAGAATCAGGTCATGGATGCAATCGGCGTGCTCGATAAGCCCGTCGCGGAAGCCGAGCTTGGAGAGGTGATCGCGTTCTTGACCGCGCAGACAGCCCAGCCCCCTGCACGGATGAGATTGTTTTGACCTCAACCGCTTCTGGCGAGTCGGTTCTCTGCGACGATCGCCGTCGCCCGCAGGCCTGACGCAGGCCATTCGCGGCTGAACGTGCCGCCGAGCTGCCGTTCGACACTCATCACTGCGAGCTTGCTGCCGAAGCCCGCATGCGACGGTTCAGCTGTAATCGCCGGACCATCGAGCTCGCTCCAGTCAACGACAATATCGGCATCTTGGCGTTGGATTGTGATCACGACCTTGCCGACCTCGTTCGATAACGCCCCATACTTGATGGCGTTGGTGACGAGTTCATGGAACAGCAGAGCCAACGGCGTCGCACCACGGTCATCGACGATTGGGTCGTCGCCGGAGACCGCGATACGGCCTATCTCGAAAGCTGGATAAGGTTCGAACAGTGATGACAGCAGTCCCTTCAGCGTCGTGCGCTCAACCGCAGGACGCGATGACTCGCTATGTAATCTGACGAACTCGTGCGCCCGGCCCAGCGATGCGACCCTTTCGCGGAACCGTGTCGCGAACGCCCTGGCTTCCGGGAACTCCCGAGCCGTCAACGCGATGAGGCTGCTGACGACTGAAAAGATGTTCTTGATGCGGTGGCTGAGTTCATGGCTCAGCAGCTCATTGGATTCGGCAACGAGTTTAGCCTCATGGATATCGGTGCAAGTGCCGATCCATCGCACGATCGTCCCGCTATGATCCCGTACCGCCTGCGCCCGACCGATCGTCCAGCGATATTGACCGGTGTGATGACGTAGTCGGTACTCGACCTCGTAGGGCTCACCGGTGTCGAGCGAGTGCCGCCAGCGACGCCATGCTTCCGGCTGGTCGTCCCCGTGGAACATCCCGGCCCAGCCTTCGCCGTCGGTTGATCCACGCGGAACCCCCGTAAATTCGTACCAACGCTCGTTGTAGTAGTCGTGGAAACCATCCGGAAGCGTCGACCAGACCATCTGCGGCATGACGTCGGTCAATATTTTGAAGGTCGCTTCCGTAACGGGCAGCCCGCTTTTAAAGAGTTTTGTGGGCAAACTGGTCATCCTCGATGGTGATCGCGCGTGCGATAACCTCCGTTGCAGGAAATGGTTTCATAGCCCAGGGCGCCGATTGGACGGGCCTGTCCGCTGAGAAAGTGCAATCTGCACTGGATCGGGCCGACGGGAAGGCCCCGCCGGCCCGCCGTGATCATTCACTGCGCCTCACGCTTCGCAGACTTCCGGCGTCCACACTGATCGTTCAGATCGATTCCGCGGACGCCCCTGGGACAACAACACGTCAACCTGACGAAGCTTCGCCACGACCTCTTCGGGCTTGTGCTTCTTCTGCGGCAGAATCGGCATCCTCCAAGGCTCGAACGCCTGCTTCAGGGAGGGCCACTTTTCAGGGGGGAGGCCACCGCCGCGCACGAGCAACTCCGCCCCCACGATCAGGACGGCAAGGCCTGCAACGGAGAGAACCAGGACACTCACCATGCTCCCGAACGACCCTCCGGGACGGATAGCCAGGGGCGCCCGACAGCAAAACGGGCGGCGGGATCCAGCTCCGTTCGTCCTGAAAGCATCATTGCTTCAGCTCCTCAAACCAGCCGAGCCGTCGCATCAGGTGCTTCTCACCCTCCAGGACGATCATGAGACAGGCGCCGATGGCGACGATCAGGATACCGTCAGTCAGGGAAAGCGGCCGGGACTCGAACAGGGCCTGCATGAACGGCGCATAGGTGAACAGCAACTGGGCGATCACAAGCACTGCGATGGCGACGAGCACGACCGGTGTGCCGAGGGCCCCCTGCCAGGAGAAGGACGTCATGTGGAGGTAGCGGACGTTGAAGAGGTAGAAGGTCTCGCCGACGACGAACATGTTGACCACCATTGTGCGCGCCGTCTGAACGTCCCGGCCACTGCCCAGAGCGAGGAAGAAGAGCCCGAGGGAGGCGGCCGCAAGAAGCACTGAGACGATCACGATCCGCCAGAGCAGGAAGGGCGAGAGCAGCGGCGCCTTGGCCGGCCTCGGGCGGCGGCGCATGATGCCGGGCTCCGGCGGCTCGAAGGCCAGAACGAGACCCAGGGTCGAGGCCAGGATCAAGTTGACCCAGAGGATCTGCGTCGCCGACATGGGCAAGCTGAAGCCCAGCAGGATCGCGAGCACGACCGCGAGCGTCTCGGCCACGTTGGTGGGGATCTCCCAGGAGATCACCTTGCGGATGTTGTCGTGGACGGTCCGCCCTTCGCTGACCGCGTTGACGATCGACGCGAAGTTGTCATCGAGCAGCACCATCTCGGCGGCTTCCTTCGAGGCCTCCGTTCCCTTGATGCCCATAGCGGTGCCCACATCCGCTTGGCGCAGCGACGGCGCGTCGTTGACCCCGTCGCCGGTCATGGCGACGATGTGGCCGTTCGCTTGGAGCGCGCGCACGATGCGCAGCTTGTGCTCGGGGCTGGTGCGGGCGAAAACCGAGACATGCTCGACGATCTTCTGAAGTTCCGTGTCGGACATCCCCTCGATCCCGGCACCCGTGGCTGCCTGCGGATCGTCGGCAAGATCAAGCTTCCGGGCTATCGCCAGCGCCGTGGCCACATGATCGCCCGTGATCATCTTTACGGCGATCCCGGCCGTGCGGCACTGGGCGATGGCCTCGGCCGCTTCTGGCCGGGGCGGATCGATGAACCCGACGATACCAATGAACTCGACCCCATCGGCCACATCGTCGAATTCCAGGCGTTCCTTAGGCTTAACGAGGCGCTTCATGCCGAAGGCGAGCACACGCTCCCCCTCGGCTCCCGCGGCCGCGATGCGGGCGTTCCAGAACGCCGCATCGAGCGAGCCGGGCGCCATGGCGAACAGGACCTCGGCGGCGCCCTTCACGAAGATGACGGTTTCTCCACCGGGTCCGATGTGCAGGGTCGCCATGAAGCGGTGAGCGGCGTCGAAGGGGATCTCGTCCACCCGCGGCAACTCTGAGCGCACATGCGCGGGGTTCAGGCCTGCCTTCATGGCCAGCGCGATCAACGCCCCTTCCATCGGATCGCCGTTGACGATCCAGCGCCCGTCCTTCCGCTCCAGTTCCGCATCGTTACACAGGAGGCCGCAGCGGAGCACGTCACCCGAGGCCGACAGGGCGGCGAGATCGTCCCCGCTTCCGGCTGATGTCAGTTCCCCTTCGGGCGCGTAGCCCGCGCCTCCCGCCAGCACCTCGTGCTCCTGCGTGACGACGCGGCGGGCCGTCATCTCGTTGCGGGTCAAGGTCCCGGTCTTGTCGGTGCAGATCACCGACGTCGCCCCGAGTGTCTCTACCGCAGGCAGCTTGCGGATGACCGCGTTGCGGGCGGCCATGCGCCGGACGCCGATGGCGAGGGTGATCGTGATGACGGCGGGTAGGCCCTCGGGCACGATGCCGACGGCCAGCGCCACCACCGCGATGAGGGCCTCGACCCAGTCGAAGCCCCGGACCAGGACCGCGAAGGCGAACAGCAGCACTGCGCCGATCAGGACTACCCCGGTGAATCGCCGCGCGAACTGGTCGATCTGGCGCAGCAGCGGCGTGCTCAGCGGTTCCACGGCCTGAAGCAGCCTGCTGACATGGCCGATCTGCGTGCCCATGCCGGTCTCCACCACCACGCCCGTGGCTTGGCCGGCCGCCACCAGCGTGCCTGAGAACGCCATGCCGCGCCGGTCCCCGAGGCTGGCTTCTTCGGAAACGGGGGCCTCGTCCTTCTCGACCGCCACGGACT
>Ga0233377_1001118_pt1 | contig 10504 bp, 4 predicted proteins | sample ElkDunMinimDraft_6_FD_191540 | JGI IMG/M metagenome (GOLD analysis project Ga0233377, IMG submission 191540) | Fecal eukaryotic communites from dung pellets of Tule Elk in California, USA - Elk Dung E36 | ecosystem: Host-associated > Mammals > Digestive system > Large intestine > Fecal | place...
GCGTCCCGTGCGTCGACGTCGACCAGGCAGGAGAGCGGGGCGCCTCGGCGGGCGGTGTGCGGGCGGGCCCCTTCGGTTCGGTGTTCCGGAGCCAGCGCGGTGGCGTGGCCAAGTTCTGGGTCGCCCAGGATCCCTACCGGCGGCCGTTGGAGGCGCTGATCAGGATCGAGCACGTGCAGTCGCGTACGGTCGCCTACTACGTCCGCGACGCCGCGGCGACCTCCGTCCCGCTCAACGACGACGGCACGCCCTCTTCGGACCGGATCTACCCCGGCTCCGTCCTGCTCCCCGCCGACGGGCACCTGCGCATCACGATCACCATCGGGGACGCCTCCGCCTGCTTCGCCGTGACGCTGGACCGATGACCATCAGAAGTCGCACTCGCCCTTCTTGGCGCCGTCCACGAACGCGTCCCACACACTCGCACTCACCACGAACGGCGGAGCCGTCACGACGCCATCCGGCCGCGTGCGACCGGTGACCGCTGAGACCTCTTGATGGGAATCGGCTCACTGTAAGCAGCCCGTTATCGAAGTCCCCCGGCTCGGCGGGGGCCGCGATCTACCCTGGTGCACAGCCGCGCAGACCCCCACTGCCTTGGAGATCCCTCACGTGCTAGAAGGCCGTTGGACCACGATCACGCCTTCCCAGTATCAGCACGAGCGAGAGGCCCTGGAACACGTCCGCTCGGGACTGCCCGACGCGGAGCCGTACCGTGCCTGGTCGAACTTCACCTTCACCGCCAACACCGGGCACGTCCGCGAGGTCGACCTGTTCGTGGCCGCGCCCGCCGGGCTCTTCCTCATCGAGATCAAGAGCCTGCACGGGCGGCTCGGCGCGAGCGGCGCCAACTGGGTGCAGACGACCGGCAACCGCACCCGCTATTTCGACAACCCGCTGCACCTGGCCGATTCCAAGGCCAAGCAGCTCAAGTCGCTGCTGCAGCAGGCCGCCGGGCCCCGGGTACGGATCCCCTACATCCACGCCGCGGTCTTCCTCTCCGTGCCCTCGCTGGAGGTGGAGCTGCCCGACCAGCACCTCACCGGGGTCTACGGACCCGAGAACGGCCGGCTACCGAAGATCCTGTCGGACCTGCTCACGGCCGCGCCCCGCGACCAGCGCCGCCGCATCACCCCGGAGATCTCCCGGCCGCTCGGCGGCTGGCTGCACAAGGTGGGGATCGCCAAGAGCCGCTCCCACCTCCAGGTAGGAGCCTGGGAGCTGGAGCCGCGCCCGTTCGACGCCGGGCCCACCTGGGAAGACCACCTGGCCACGCACCGCGACATCAAGACCGAAAAACGCCGCATCCGCATCTACCTGGTCGAGCGCAACGCCGACGAGGACATGCGGGCCAGCATGGGCCGGGCGGCCCGCCGCGAGGTGCTGGCCCTGCACGGCATCAGCCACCCGGGCATCGTGCGGGTCGACACCCTGGAGCAGCACGAGATGGGCCCGGCGCTCATCTTCCGGCACGACCCGCGCGCCATGCGCCTGGACCACTACATCGGCGAGTACGGCCCGCGCCTCGACCTGCTCACCCGGCTCAACCTGATCCGCCAGCTCGTCGAGGCGGTGTCGTACGCCCACGGGCGGCACCTGCATCACCGGGCGCTGTCGGCGCGCAGCGTGCTGGTCACGCCGGGTCGCGCTCCCAGGGACGCGCGGGAGCAGGGCTGGCTCAACCCGCAGCTCCAGATCAGCGACTGGCAGACCGCCACCCGAGGTGAGGACACCGACGGCACGAATCCGGGGATGAGCTCCAGCAGCCACGTCGGCCAGCACATGGAGGCATCCGCCCAGGCGTACCTGGCCCCGGAGCTGAACACGCCGAGCCCCGACCCGGTGGCGCTCGACGTGTTCGGCCTGGGCACCCTGTCCTACCTGCTGCTCACCGGCCTGCCCCCGAGCGATCGGCGGGCCGAACTCCTCGCCCGCCTGTCGAAGGAGAACGGCCTGCGCCCCTCGACGGTCGCCGACTCGGTGACCGGGTTCATGGACGAGCTGGTCCAGGCCGCCACCGCGCCGGTGCCCGTACAGCGGCTGACCAGCGTGGCCGAGTTCCTGGAGATGCTGGAGGTCGTCGAGGACGAGGCGACCGCCCCCGAGTCCGTCCACCCCGCCGACGAGCAGCCGGGAGACGACCTCGATCCGCTGGAGGCCAGGCAGGGCGATGTGATCGGCGGCGAGTGGCGGGTGGAGAAGCGGCTCGGCACCGGCTCCACCTCCCGCGCCCTGCTGGTGACGAACCTGCGGAGCGAGAAGCCGGAGGTGCTCAAGGTCGCCCTGTCGGACGAAAAGGCGGCCAGGCTCGACCACGAGGCGTCGGTGCTGCGCGACCTGCGCGACGACTCGCGCGTCATCAAGCTGGTCCGCCCCGAGCCGATCCGGATCGGCGACCGTACCTGCATCGTGCTGGAACACGCGGGCGAGCACACCGTCGCCCGCAAGATCCGCGAGCAGGGCGCGCTCACCCCCGACGAGCTGGAGACCTACAGCGACTACCTGTTCGGCGCGCTGGACTTCCTGGAGGGCGAGGGCGTCACCCACCGCGACATCAAGCCCGACAACATCGCGATCAGGGTCCGCCCGAACCGTACCCGCCAGCTCGTCCTGTTCGACTTCTCGCTGGCCGGTATCTCGGTCAGGGAGATCGAGGCGGGCACCCCGTACTACCTCGATCCCTTCCTCGGTACGGCGAAGCGGACCGTCTACGACGCGCACGCCGAGCGGTACGCCCTCGCGGTGACCCTGCACCAAATGGCCTCCGGCGAGTTGCCGGCCTGGGGCGACAACGCGACCGAACCCCGCTACACCGAGGGCCCGCCCACCCTGGCCGCCGAGGCGTTCGACCCGTCCGTCCGGGAAGGGCTGGTCGAGTTCTTCCTGCGGGCGCTGCACCGCGAGGCACGGCAGCGGTTCGAGTCGCTCAAGGACATGCGCAACGCCTGGTTCCAGGTGTTCCGGCGCTCGGACGCGGTGCCCCCGGTGAGTTCGGGGCACCCGGGCGACCTGCCCGCCGAGGAGGTCACCGCCGAGGAGGCGCGGGACGCCGCCGCGCTGGCCGCCACCCGCGCGACCGTGCTGGAGACCGCCGGGCTGACCTCCCGTGCGGTGTCGACGGCGCACCGGCTGGGCGCCACCACGGTCGGCGACCTGCTGAGCCTCCCTTCCAAGACCCTCTTCACCCTCCCCGGCCTCGGTGCCAAGACCCGCCAGGAGCTCCAGCGCCGGATCCGTGACTGGCGGACCCGGCTCGACGAGAGCGAGCCGATCACCACCGGCGAGCGGGTCGCCGCCCGCGAGGAGGCCGCCGCGCTGGACGGCGACGACGAGGTGGTGCTCAGCCGGATCGGCCTGGACACCGTCGCCGCCCTGCTGGTCCCCGAACGGCACAGGAACGGCCGCAACGCGGGCGAGGTGGAGGCCATCCGGCTGCTGCTGGGGCTGCCCGACTCCGCCGGTGCGCTGCCCGGCCTTCCGCCGTGGCCGCGTCAGGAGGCGGTGGCCACGGCGGTCGCGGTGACCAAGGGCCGGGTCGCCCAGATGCTCACCCGGCAACGCGACCGATGGCACACCGAGCCGGTGATCCGCAGCGTCCGGGACGAGATCCTGGAGCTTCTCGCCCAGAGCGGCCGGGTGATGTCGGTGGCCGAACTGGCCGAGGCGGTTCTCGCCGCCCGGGGTTCCAGCCGCACCGATCCGGCACTGCGCCGGGCGCTGGCCCTGGCCGCCGTACGGGCGGCGGTGGAGATCGACCCGGTCGTGGAGGAGCCCGAGGAGCCCCGGCTGCTGCTCCGCCGCCACGATGACCGGCACGACGAACGGCACGGCGAACGGGCGGACGACCGGGCGGGCGACCGGCTGATGGTGGCGTTGGAGGTCGGGGCGGACGACTCCCCCGACACCCCGGCGGCCCCGGCACTGCTCGACTACGCCGACGCGCTGGGCGAGGCGGCCGACCGGCTGGCCGCCCAGGAGGTGCTGCCGACCTCGGCGGCGGTCCTTCGCGAACTGCGGGCGGTAGCCGTTCCCGGCCAGGCCCCGGTGCTGGAGGACCGCCGCCTGGTCCAGCTCGCCGCCGCGGCCTCGCTGCGGGCCGCGGCCACCTCCCGGCTGGAGATCTATCCGCGCGACCTGGACCCGGTGCGGGCGCTCCGGCTCACCCAGGCGGGCGTGGTGCCGCTCGGCGGAGGCGACGAGCATCCCACGGGGCTCAGACCCGAGCAGGTACGCGAACGGGTGCGGGCCCGCTTCCCCGCGCTCGCCCCGCTTCCCGGTCATCCGCGCCTGGACACGCTGCTCCGCGACGCCGGTTTCGACATCCGCTGGCGGGACGGCCGGTACGTCCCGCCGCAGTCGCCCGACTCGGTCTCCGGCACGGTCATCCGGCGCCGGTCCACCCGTACCGGGGCGTCCCGCTGGACGGCGGCCACCCCCGAGCTGGCCGAGGCGCTCCGCACCGAGGAGCGGCTCACCTCGGCCGGACAGGGCGGCTTCCGCGCGCTGACCGTGGGCCTGACCGGGTACGAGCGGGGCCGCCGTGAGCTGATCGGCCGCTTCACCGCCCGGCCGGTGAACGTGACCGGCCTCTTCGTCGCGGCACTGCACGAGCTGATCGATCCCCGGCCGCTGCCGACCTGGCAGACCGTGCTCGGTGCCGACCTGGCCGAGCCGGGCAGCAGGGGCGCGCTCAAGCTCGCCGAGTACGCCCGCGACGCCTGGGCACTGGTCGCTCCGCGCCTGGACGCGCTGTTGTCGGCCACCCCGTTCCCCGACACCCCGCATCCGCGGACCTCGGATCCGGATTCCGGGCACCGGGAGACCGGGCACGCCGGGCACGCCGGTCCAGGGCACCCTGGCTCCGGGCGCGCTGTGGGCCCGCTGCTGCTGCACGACGCCGCGGCCGCCGCCCGGTACGACGGGCTGGGGGTGATCCGGCGCCTCGCCGACCGGGCGCGGGCCGGCGGGCCGCCGGTCTGGCTGCTCTGCCCGATGACCGACCCGAACCGTTCGCCGAACCTGGACGGGGCGCTGACCCCGGCCCAGCTGCCGAACGAGTGGATCAAGCTGCCCGACGCCTGGGTGGCCAACCAGCACCGAAGTGGAGCGAGAGCGTCGTGATCGACCGCAAGGCACTGCTGGCCGACCTCCAGAAGCAGGTCAAGAAGCTGGAGAAGGACCTGCGGGACCAGGTGGAAACCGCCTCGGAGATCGTCGGCGCCGGTGACGGCACGGCGAGGAGGGTCCGCGACCGGCTGGACGCCGAGTACCGGCTCGCATTCCGGCTGGGCCGTACGGCGGCGACCTGGGCCGCGTGGCGGGACGAGCGGGTCACCCAGGCGGCGGCGGCCTGGGTGCTCGGCACGGTCTTCGTCCGGTTCTGCGAGGACAACGGGCTGCTGACCTCGCCCTACCTCGCCGGTCCCTCCCCCGAGCGGATGGTCCTCGCCGAGGAGGCGCAGGAGGAGTTCTTCCGGGTCAACCCGGCAGAGACCGACCGGGGCTGGCTGCTCGCCGCGTTCGCCGAGATCGCGGACTCCCAGGCCGGTGCGCTGCTCTTCGACCGCAGGCACAACCCGCTCTACCAGATCCCGATCTCGCACGACGCGGCCAAGGAGCTGATCGGCTTCTGGCGGCGGCGCGGCGAGGACGGGGTGCTCGTCCACTCCCTCGCCACCGACGACTGGGACACCCGCTTCCTCGGCGACCTCTACCAGGACCTGTCCGAGGCGGCCCGCAAGACGTACGCGCTGCTCCAAACACCTCCATTTGTCGAGGATTTCATCCTTGACCAGACGCTCACTCACGCGATTACCGAATTCGGCCACCAAGAACTCCGGATGATCGACCCTACCTGTGGATCGGGCCACTTCGTGCTAGGAGCGTTTCACCGACTGCTGGACGAGTGGACCCGGAACGCGCCGATGCGGGATCAGCGTGAGCTGGTACGGCTGGCGCTAATATCGGTCCATGGGGTGGACCTTAACCCATTCGCCATCGCAGTAGCTCGCTTCCGACTATTTATCGCAGCACTGCAGGCTTCGGGGTTCAGGACATTAAACGAGGCCAAGGGTTATGAATTTCCGCTGAATCTCGCTATCGGCGACTCTCTGATCAAGGCGCGACAACTCGCGATTCCCGGACTAGAGTTCGAAGCAGAGATTCTACGCGAGGCCGAAAAGCAAGGAGAACTATTTGCCGCTCCACATGATCGAGATAACCTCTTATTTAAATCCTTAAAAAAAAGCGGCCCTGCTACGAGGGATGAACTAGCCGAGTTTTCCTACGCCACAGAGGATATCCATCAGTTCCCGGACATTCTAAAACCTGGCAGCTATCATGTCGTCGTCGGAAATCCACCATACATCACGGTCAAAGATAAAAAACTCAATGAACTATATCGCACACTATACAATGCCTGTTCTGGGGCTTACGCTCTTTCCGTCCCCTTCGCTCAACGCTTCTTTGAGCTGGCCAAACATGCCGATAGCGAGAGCGATGGCCGGGGAGCTGGTTACGTTGGTCAGATTACATCTAACTCCTTCATGAAACGCGAGTTTGGTAAACCCCTTATTCAAGAATTCTACGCGAAAGAAGTTGAACTCACCCATATTATTGATACTTCTGGCGCCTATATCCCAGGCCACGCAACTCCAACAGTTATTATTATTGGACGCAATAAAAAATGGCAACGTCGACAAACAATTCGCGCAGTAATGGGAATTCGGGGAGAACCACACGCTTCCGAAGATTTACTTTTAGGTGGCGTTGTATGGCGTGCGATAGTTGCCCAAGCAGACCGCCCTGGCTCGGAGAGCGAATGGGTGAGCACTACAGAAACTGAACGTGAAAATTTCGCCACTCACCCATGGAACCTTACTGGTGGTGGCGCTGTAGACCTTTATGCGTTGATGGAACGCACGGCCACGATTAGGCTCGGAACCCTTGCGGAGATTGGGGCAAGTGCAGTAACTCGCGATAATGATGTGTTCATCGTTGGCAAGGGAACTTTAAGAAGGGCTCGTATCCCCGATAAATATTGCCGTCCTCTGCTCGATGGGGAGAACCTACGGGATTGGAGTTTCAGGACAGAAGAGGTCGGCTTGTGGCCTTACAAACTAGAAACGCTACAGCCTACAAGCACAGGCGATATTATTCGCTTTCTTTGGTCTTATCGTAAGCAACTCCAAAACCGTACCGCATTTGGGAAAACTCAAATTGAACGCGGACTACCTTGGACCGCCTACTCAATGTTCTTTTATAAGAGATTCGGCGGGAGAACCATTGCTTTCTCATTCGTGTCCACCCATAATCATTTTATCCTAGACAGAAATGATCGAGTTTTCAACCGAACCGCACCTATTATAAAATTTCCGACAAACACTCCAGAGTTCAAATATCTAGAGCTGATAGGACTACTCAATAGCTCTTCGGCATGCTTCTTGCTAAAGCAAGTAAGTCAAAGCAAAGGGAACGGAGGTGTTGGTGGAGGGATTTCTGATGAACTCTGGGAACACCGATACGAGTTTACAGGAACAAAATTAGAAAGCTTCCCTCTTCCTGATCGATTTCCATTGGAGCTTGGGCGGCAGATTGATGAGCTATCACAGAAACTTTTCTCATTAACTTCAACGAGCGTAACGATGAGAAGTGTTCCAACTCGAGGGCAGTTGAAGTCGGCACGCGAAGAATGGTATTCAATCCGAGCAAGGATGATCGCCCTTCAAGAGGAATTGGACTGGGAGGTCTACTCGCTCTATGGGCTGCTGGATGACGAGATGACCGCTCCGGCGGAGGCCGTGCCGGAGTTGAAGCTTGGCGAACGTGCCTTTGAGATCGTGCTGGCTCGGAAGATGGCGCGGGGGGAAGCAGAGACGCAGTGGTTCGTGCGGCATGGTTCGACGCCGATCACCGAGTTGCCCGAGCACTGGTCTGCCGAGTACAAGGCCGTGGTGGAGAAGCGGATCTCGCTGATCGAGACGGATCGGAACATCGGGCTGATCGAGCGGCCCGAGTGCAAGCGCCGCTGGGCCACCGAGGGATGGGACTCCCTCCAGGCGAAGGCCCTGCGCAACTGGTTGCTGGATCGGTGTGAGGCGCGAGAGCTCTGGTTCCACTACCTGGACGGGATGGAGCAGCCTCGGATGCTCAGCACCGGGCAGCTCGCCGACCTGCTCCGGCCCGATGAGGACTTCGTCTCGGTCGCCGAGCTGTACGCCCCCGGCAAGGACCTGGAGAAGGTGGTCGCCGAACTGGTCGCCGACGAGCACGTTCCCTACCTCGCGCAGCTCCGCTACAAGGACTCCGGCCTGAGCAAGCGCGCCGACTGGGAGGACGTCTGGGACCGGCAGCGCCGGGAGGACGCGGCCCAGGCCGTCGCGGACGCGGCCAGGCAGGCGGCCGAGGAGCAGCGAAAGGCCATCGACGAGATCGAGAAAACCGAGCGCGAGCGGACAGCGGACGAAGGGGCGAGCGAGGGAGCGGAGCACGAGGCGAGTGGGGCCGCGAGCGAGGCGGAGCGGGAGCAGGCCGCCGCTAAGTGGGCCAGGCTCAAGGACGAGCAGGTCAGGGCCGAGGCGGAGGTGAAGAGGATCCGGGACGCGATCCCGGTGCCGCCGAAGTACGGTTCGGGGGATTTCCTCAAGGTCTCGTACTGGCGTAACCGCGGCAAGCTCGACGTGCCGAAGGAGCGGTTCATCTCCTACCCGCACGCGGGCCGCGATGGTGACCCGGCGCTGGTGCTCGGTTGGGCCGGCTGGGACCACAAGGAGCAGGCTCAGGCTCTCGCTACCGTCATCGTCGACCGGGAGCAGAACCACGGCTGGGACGCCGACCGGCTGACCCCGCTGCTCGCCGGGCTTCGCGAGGTGCTGCCCTGGGTGCGCCAGTGGCACGACGAGTTCGACTACGTCTACGGCGCCAGCCCTGCCGACATCTACGAAGGTTTCCTCACCCAGACCCGCGACCGCCTGCACCTCGGCGACGACGACCTCACCACCTGGCGCCCCCGGAAGACGACCCGCCTCCGCAAGCAGCCCTGACCAGGTTTGCGGGAAACGTGGCGCGCGGTCGCGCCTCCGACTTACGGTGACAGGCAGTCTCCGGGAAACGCTCACCTTTGATCGTCAGTACGGCTTGTGAAAGCACAGCAGGAAATAGTTTTTACCTCTAATAAACCGCAAATCGGACGGGACATTACTCAAATCGATCACATGAATGGCAATCTCATGATGTGATCCTTACGCCGCTCAGCGGTAAGGGTTTCAAAGAAAGCATCGATGGGATTATTTACGTCATGAGTGTCGTCGACCTCCTCGAACGGCCGATCTACACGATGAGACAGGTCGATCGCCTGCTCGGCCTGCGCTCAGGCACCGCGCGACGGTGGATCGACGGATACACCCGTGGTGGTCGCGCCTACGATCCGGTTGTCCGGGAGCGTCACACCGGTGAGGAGATGGCGACCTGGGGCGAGTTCGTCGAGACTCGCTTGCTGGCCGGATACCGCGACGCGGGCGTCCCCATCATCAATATGCGGCCGGCTATAACAAGACTGCGGGCCGAGACCCGATCGCACTACCCCCTCGCACACTCGGCGAACTTCGTGACCTCGCACGGCAAGGAGCTCGTCCAGCGCGTCCAGGAGCAGGTCGGCCTGCGGAGCGAGCTTCTGCTGGTGGTGGTGAGCAGTGGCCAGCTCGTCATGGCCGATCCTGTGGAGACCTTCGTCAACGCGGTGGAATTCGACAACGGAACCGCCGTACGCATGCGCCCCGACCCGGGAGTCCCCGAGGTCAAGATCGACCCATTACGGGCATTCGGCGAGCCCGCTGTCAGATCCGTCCCCACCGAGGTGATCGCCGAGCAGGTCAGGGCGGGCGACCCCGAAGAGCTGATCTCCGAACTGTACGAACTGTCCCTTGAACAGGTAAATGCCGCAGTCCTGTTCGAGAAGCGCCGCAGCGCCTGACCTTCTGGAAAGTCGTGCCCCCCACAGACCCGCAGAGCCTGCGTTTTTTCGTTGACGAAACCTCCCTCGGCATCGGCCGAGCCTTGGCGCTGCTGCGCCGGGACGTCATCCACACCAATCACCGACTCATTCCCGAGGTGCCTCCCGGCACCCCGGACGACGAGTGGATCCCCACGGTGGCGGCCAGAGATCTTGTTGTGATCACGCGAGACAAGCGGATCCGCACCAAGCACGCGAAGACCATGCTCTACGCCGAGAACGGACTACGCGTTTTCTGGATCGCGGGCAAGAAGGACCTGTCCAACTGGGACACCATGTGCCTGCTGACCCGCCGATGGGATGACATCGAGCGGGAGATCAAGGAGCGCGGTCCCGGCCCCTGGTTCATGGCGATCAACGAGACAAAGCTCAGCGACATGCAGATCCGGCTCCGCTGACGGGAGCGAAACCCCTGACCGCTGGAAGCCCTCGGCCACGGCCGAGGGCTTCTGCCGTTTCCAGGAGCGGGGTCAGAAGTCGAACTCGCCCTTCTTG
>Ga0233377_1001119_pt1 | contig 10496 bp, 5 predicted proteins | sample ElkDunMinimDraft_6_FD_191540 | JGI IMG/M metagenome (GOLD analysis project Ga0233377, IMG submission 191540) | Fecal eukaryotic communites from dung pellets of Tule Elk in California, USA - Elk Dung E36 | ecosystem: Host-associated > Mammals > Digestive system > Large intestine > Fecal | place...
AAGGTGTGGAGACAGTTATCGCTGCTTTAGCTGAAACTGAAACGGATTTGATTAACGAGGCTTCGGATTTGTTATTTCACTTGATAGTGTTATTACGTGAAAAGGGGCTTACTTTAGAGACAATTGCTAAAAATTTAGAAAGTAGACATCAGTAAGACATTCTTACGATGATATTCTTACAAAAGTGCCGTATCTTCGTACGGCACTTTTTTTTATTGATATGGTAGAAGTTACATTAGAAAATACGTTGATTGGACATCAAAATCCTATTTACACCTTAGCTGTGGATGAGCAAAATGGTTTGTTATATTCAGCAGGGAATGATAAAGGGATTGTGGAATGGGATTTGAATACATTGAAGTTCAAGCGTGTTTTGTGTACAGTTCCATCATCGGTTTATAACCTGTGTTATATAGCTGAGAAAGATTTGTTAGTCGCAACATTGCGAACAGGTGGTATCTTGGTTATTCGGAAATCAGAACCTGAATTGGTTGCGAAATTAGCAGTTGAAAAAGGTGCGGCTTTTGTTGTTAAAGCAATTCTATCCAAGAATGAGTTGCTGGCAATTGACGAATACGGAAAAGCTTATGTGTGGCATTTAGAAAATTTTGAATTGCTTTATTCTTTTCAAGCAACCAATACAACTGTCAGAAGTTTAGAAATTGATGAAGAGAAACATTTAATGGCTTTGGGTGATAAGAATGGTTTTGTGCATCTTTTGGATTTTAGAGATTACCATACATTGTTATCAGAAAAGATTCATACACAGTCTGTGACTAGTTTGTCATTCGTCGATGGTCATTTGATTTCGGGAGGAAGAGATGCCGAAATGTACAAATTATCAATTACAGATCTTTCTGTGCTTGCAGAAGTCACACCGCATATGTTTACGGTTTATGGCATAGTGTCTTTGGGAAATTCCTATTTCGCGAGTGTGAGCCGAGATAAAACGTTAAAGATTTGGGATTCGGAATTCAAATTGCAGAAGAATGTTTCGCGCGATCGAGGTATTGACTCACATCATTTGTCTATCAATACTGTGGTTTACAGTGCCAATCAACAACTTTTGTGCACAGCAGGTGACGACAAAATGGTAAAAATTTGGAAGATTAGTTATTAATTTTCTACTCTAAGGACATCAGTATCTTTCTTCGCTTGAATAGCAGATAAAATATCGTCAATATCGCTAAAATCAATAGGGTCAAAAAGCTATAGCGCATGATAATATAATAAACGTCTTCTTTACCTTGACTAACATTGTAATAGTAGGAGCCCAAGATTCCAGCGGTGTATCCTACCATGATCGCTGGTAGATTACACACAAGTGATTTGTACAACGTAAAACAAAAACTTCCAATCAGAAATAAAATAGCTACATAGAAAAATACAGGATGATCAGCTCTTTCATTGAACATAGAACTTAGTGTAGGAATTCCATTAAAGCCCAATAAATAAACAAACCAACCGCTATAAAGTCCTAAAGACGTACGTGTGAAGACATGTACGAAAGATGGGTTTTTGTGATCACGTATACTGAAAATAATATTTAGTTTATGGAGCGTATAATAGGTTGCGATGGTAAAAATATAAGCAGCAATCAAATAATTATTCACCTTGAGCACCATGCTTATTCCAAGTAATAGCTGATTCAATATCATCAAATTACCAGCATCTTCGATTTTCTGAGCTAATGGTAAATCTTCTGCATATTCTCTCTTGAGGACAATGCAGTACAACACAGCTGTAAAGACTAAGGTAACAATAATGATTTTCCAAATGTTAAATGTCGCAACATGTGGTGTCAGAAATGACCAATTATCAAAAAAGGTATCGTATATGGGTAGCCCATATATTTTTTTGTCGTCTACAATAATAATCCAAAACGAATTTATAATTATAAACAACAGATTTAGAAAAGCTAATTGATGTGCACTTTTCATCCTTGGTTAATAAGAGTTATGTAGATATCAGTTAGTTTATTAAAGATAATATTTCTTTCAGATATTTCTCATCTACTGCTGTAAAATGATTGATATGTTCACTATCTACATCTAATACACCTACCAATTTATTGTCGACATAAAATGGGAGGACAATCTCTGATTTGGAAAGTGAACTACATGCGATATGACCTGGAAATTCATCCACGTCAGGAACAATAAGTGTTTCTTCTTTCGCCCAAGCGGTGCCACAGACTCCACGATTGTACGCAATTCTTGTACATGCGACAGGTCCTTGAAATGGTCCTAATACCAATTCATTGTCTTTGATTAAATAAAAGCCTACCCAAAAAAAGTTGAACTGTTCTTTCAATGCGGCACTGATATTTGCAAGGTTGGCTATTAAATCTGTTTCGCCCGTCAAAAGTCCTTTAATCTGTGGAACTAGACTCTTGTATTGCTCTTCTCTTTCTCCTGCAATTATTTTTAAATCTTCTGCCATGTGCTGTTTTTCATAAGTATGTACAAAACTTCGTCAACCGCAATTTTGCTAAGCAAATTTGGGAATTTTTATTGAAATAATAATTTAAATGTGAAGCCAAAATACGTGTAAGAAGAAGCAAAAGTTTGTGATGTATAAGGTCGTGTTGCATTAGAGTTGTAAAACAATCGGATGTTGTAGAATCTATTGATTGTGAAATCCACGGAAGGATTTAGTGTTATATTTTTGTTGCCTCCAGTTGTTTCTTCATACTTTACTCCTGTACGGTACAATTGTATTTTTCTGTCATTCCATGCTAAATCCATCCGCACGTTAAGATCACTCTTCCAATTCCGCGAAGCGAATAGTCCAAAAGGCAAACGTGTATTAAGCTTTCTGTAGCCAAATCCCGCAATGTAGGACTGTTCATGCATGGTCGATAGCTGGCTATTTTCTAAACTCAATGCTAAATCGCGTGATTTTCTATATTCCGTCGTCACGCTCATATTATTGTCAAATCTCAAATCTAGCCCTATTAATGGTAAGAAACGATCAGTTAAGGTCAATTGACTGTATTGGTATTGCGGACTGAAGTTATTGTTTTGGTCGCGCACATACGGGAAATTTTCTTCCACCGCATACTGCAGATTAGAAAAATAATTGGAAATGCTGTACGTAGATTGGTAATTGTGATTGATATTAATTGAACGGATAAAATCTTCAATACCTAAAAGTTGTGCGAGTCCTGAATAATTGAGTCGCCAATTCGGCAGAGGGAAAGTTGGTTTATTCGTTTTGTTAAGCTTAAAATCTTTATTTAGGAAAGTTTTTAGGAAAGCATTAACAATCACATCCTGTTGGTTTTCATTGTAGCCATCGGCAAAAAAATTAGCATCTCTTCCCGATGAATTGGGGTTAAGATCACCCAGCAATTCAGAAACCAATTGCTTATTTTTCTCAAATTCTTGAAACAAGGAAAGTGAATTTTTGAAGGAGGTTTTGATGCCAATTTGTGAAACAGCATAACTTCCGGTTTCGTGAAAAGTTTGATTTCCCAAAACTTGCAATGGTAATAGACTGTTTCTATTATCAATTTTAGTTGATGTAAAATCGAGTCGCAAACCTTTGATTGGCTCTGCGTGTGCTATTGCAGATAGATTTTCAGCATAAGACCTAGTATATGCATTGTTCTGAAGACTATCCGTAGACAACCATTGGTTACTTTGCGCACGACTCAACATATCCACTTGTGCACCCAAAATAAAATCCCATCCCGGTGCATTCTGATTGAAACTATGCCCCAGAATATTCGAATTTGGCATATAGCCTGGTAAATACGTTCCTTCCACGCGTGTATATGCGGCATTCACACTTCTGATTCCCGTCAACATACGTACGAAAAATGATATCAAATCTTGATTCGTTGGTCCTGTATTATTGCGATAGAAACTGAATTTATTGTAAAGACTGCTAAAATTTAGAGATGGGTTTATTTGTATAGTTCGGTTATTTTGAATGCTATTTCCCAGATTAATACTTTCATTCTTAAGAAGATTTAAAGGTTCGCTTTGCCAATTGAATTGGCTTCCATAGCGTGTCGTAACATTAAGCCATTCCAAATATGGGATTTTGTTTAATGGTAAGGTGTACGTGAAATTGAGCATATGGTTGTAGTCCATATTTCTTCCCATTCGCCAAAAATTATTCCATAAGGTATCTTTTCTAGCGCCATCAATTCGCCCGTTAGGCTCGTCAATGATGGCATAATTTGTCGCGTTGAAATCCACCCGCAACGATTTCGTCAAATCCCAACTGATGCCGTAAATGCGATTTGTATTGAAGTTTTTATTGTAATAGGTGGGCAAGACATTGTTTGAAGCATTATCCCGAAATGTATTTTCTTGATATATTCGATTGACTTCCATGCGGAAACTGAGTAAGGAAGGCATCAAATTATAATTAAGGAATTTCAACAGATTACTTTTTTTGAAAGGCTCTCGGAAAGTGACGGATGGATTATTGAACGTATAATCTAGCGAACCTCTATAATTTTTTTGCATCGAGTTACTTGTATATAAGTCGCGGTGTTCGTATTCATTATAAAGATAGGAAAGCGCGAAATTCTCTATATTCCATGGTTTCAATTGCTTTTCTGCAGATCGGAATATTTTACGCGCATTGACAATACTAAAGTTTTTACGGAGGGTATAGTCTTGAATAATTTGCATCAACGAATCTTTTCCATATTCAGAAAGATCTTTTAAGGTTTCCTTAAGTAAAATGTCACCTTGGAAGGGATTATATTCGGGTGTGCCGATTTGCTTGGAAAAATTAAAATAGAGCGGAATAGAAATAGCGTGTTTGGGATCGATAAATTTGCCCAATTCGGCATTCGCCATAAAATCTAAAGAAAGGCGTTCAGTTCTGTTTTGTTCTGAAATACGTTGCGAAATATCGCCAAATCCAGCTGACATTTTCGTTCCCGAAAGGGATATATTGGCTAAATCTGCTAGTTTCACGTGTAACTGACCCATGGCTGCCCATCTGCTTTTATTTTCAAAATGTGTAACGCGTAGCTCATTAAACCAAAATTCACCACCAATCTCATTACCGTTGTCAACGCTATTACCCGAATCTCTACTTTGCAAAGGATTTTTAATGCCTAACATATAAAATCGAATTTTGGACAAATCTGGTGCGCCTTTGATTGTGATAATATTTTTTCCATCGCTGTATTCAAAAGGTTCGTCAAGTGGCCAAGGAGCACCATTTTTGAACGCTTTATCTCGAGCCATTTTCGCGTCACGAAGGGCATTCAAATTGACTACTATATTATTTTCGGCAGGCCAAATGATTTGAGGAGAGCTACTACCTGCTGGTGTCACTTTTAATGCAGATTCATATTGATAATAGTGCTGCTGATCATCTGTGCCTAATCGAATGAAAGCGTGTGCGTGATCATCGCGCAAGGTTTCACCTTCAGCATGAACAAAAAACTCAATGTTGCCATAAGGTCTGAGGTCATATGAAGCATTTTTGAAAGCTGCACGACCATAACCATCTTTCAAGTTTTTTATTTTCAAACTTAGGGATTGTTCATTGAGTTCCACTTCGAGATTATTATTTGAATAATCGACTTGACGATTGATGTTTGGCGGTACGACATAAGGAATTGGCGTTCGTTTTCCGTTTTCTTCAATATTTACGTTTGCGATTTCTAGATTGGATTGATCGGCTGGGGGATTCAACCCTAAATTTGGATCTGCAATGGTCCATTGGGAGGAGTTTTCGGGGTTATACTGTCGCCAATCGCTTTTTACAAATTGCATTTGCGCAAAACGCAGTACAGTAGTATCCGAAAAATTAGTAAGAAAAAGTCGTATAAATCGTATCGATTTGAAGTCGTTGATATTACCATATTTGCTTTCAAAATCCCGAACAGGAATACGTAATTTATACCATTTTACATCTTTTTTTCTGTTCAATACAACTGCTTGGGTCGTGTGTTCGTCCACAATATAATTCGAGCCAATCAACATATCTTGTCGTCTAAGCGAGATCCGATATTGGTAATAATTGTCCGATTCATTCATACTGTTATCTCGGCTGATGTCTTCGGCATCCGGAAGTAAGGAGCGAGCTCCAGTTTCGACGCCATATTCTGCTAGTGATTGGTTTTGTGTTTTCGAGTTTCCTTCCGTACCGTTTGTGTATTGATACCGCTTCAGTATTCCCTCATCCTTACCAAAATTCGCACTGCGGTAATAGTTGTAATCGTCTCCTGCGGGATCTGCTGCTAAATTTGCGTAAGCGTCTGGTGACAAAATGTTACGCATTTGATTCAAATATATGCTGTAAAACTCGGCTTCTTCATCATTCGAAAGACCATCCAAGCCTAAATCTTGATTTTTGCGACTTTCGTCTGAATTTTCAAAAACTGTGTTGATTGGTTGCAAACGGCTCGCATAACCCCAAGAGGTCTTGTCCATACCTGATTTATCACCATTTGCCGGTATCGCATTTTCCATTGATTTCCGTCCGTCCTTGAGAATATCTTCCGAAATATTCCCCAAATTGATGTAGATATCGCCTTCTGCGAGATTGGGATTTGTCAGCGTTGGATCCATCATCCACATTTCGAGGTATTCGATATTGTTGGTTTCAAAATCTGTTTGCTCCAATTTCTTAAACATCCCGCCCCAGCGTTGTTTGGGTTGCAATAACTTCCCTTCCGAGTCAATTGAGCTTGTGCTAAAGTTATAGGGTCCACGTAGCATTGGATAGAAAGCTAAATCTAAGGTCGGCAAGAAGGCGTCTGTTCCCGTTTTGATTTCTTTGAAAGGAAAAACTTCTTGTTCAGTCACGCGTCTCGTACGGTGATCTGTCAAAAACTTCGCATCGATATTGGGATTCAAGCTCGAAGATTGGTAAAATATAGGGTCAATATTATAAAAAGCAAACTGCGCTCTGTTATATCCGTAAGCCAGGTCATTACTTAATGTGTGTTCAGGAAATAGTTGTGGTGTACTTGAAATTTGCCATCCCTGTTGGTTTTTGATATTGATGAAACTAAAATTATGTTCGAAATCATCTAAATAAGCTACACCACGGCTGTCATTTTCGGTATTCAATGCTTTCGCGTAGCCAGGTTTTGAATGTGCTATTTCGCCATAAAAATTAATTGTAGATTCTTCATTTGTCTTGATAAATGGCAGTTTGTCAACCATACGCGTGAGCCAAGTGGACTTGGTTGTATAGTTGATGTCTGCGCCAATCATTGTGTTGGAAATGGATTCTGAACCGACAAAAACTTTTTCTGAGAAAGGACGTTCATTCAATTTCATAAATGTCGCTCCCAACAATAGTTTATCATTCGCGGCATAATCTATTCGACCTCCAATAAAGGTCTTCTGCTGCGCGCCAAAAATTGAATTGTCTTCAATTGATACTTTTAAGGTGTTATTTGAAAGTGACAATGCAGGATTTAATATTCGTAAAGTGCCCGATTCGTAATCAATAGAATAATCTGCGTTTTCTTGGAGCATGATCCCACCCGAATAGACTTTTACGGTATTGGGTTTTAGGTCAAATATGCCCAATTGGTATTCTGACGCACTATTTGATTGGATTGAGCCACGAAGTCGATACCTATCTTTGTTGCTGTACTTCTGTTTTGCTTCGACTTGCTGTAATTGATAGAGCTCTGGAAAGCTGTATTTTTCTTTTAGATCTAGTTCTGTCGTTGAAAATTTCGCTTCTAGGTCTTTTCCGAAAGGTTCGACAACTGGAAATATCAATTTACCCCTTGCATTGTCAATGGTAATTCCGTCAATAAAATCCAAGAGTCCATCTGCACTTGCTGCGTTATTTTGTGCAAGTCGATCCAGCCCTGTTAATTGTAACCAGGATTGATTGGTAGTTTGTTGTCCTTCAAAAAGTATAGGATTTTCGGTCGCATTTCGTGTATCTGTTCTTACTATCTGAAGTTGTATATCCTGCTCACTGAAATTGTTTCCCCCGAGAGTATAGATGTTTTTCATCATCAGATCCCAATTGGGAAGACTCGTATTTACGATTTCATTTTTCAGCAATTTGGTATACAGCATTTTGGGCGATGTCGCATCAAAAGGCACATCGCTTGACAATTCGCCCACTTGATATTCTACTCCATTAGCGATGTACCTATAAGAAACGGCTAGCACTTGATCTTCGTGTAAGGGAAAACTTAAGGATATATACCCCAACCGCCGATGTACTGTGAAATCTTGTCCTTCAAGCAGTTTTCGGGCTGCGCTCAATTTGGCATAATTATCAGTGTCTCCAGCATTAGCAAAAAAGGACTGAACAAAATTGCTATTGGGGTTGCGACCATTTTCACCGAGAAATTCTAAAAGATTATTGGAACTACTGGTATTATTCCCATTTGTGAGTCTCGTGTGCGGATAGAGAGCTGTTGTATTTCCTGTTATGTTGGGATTGTACGTATTTTTCTCCGCCAAATCTAATAAAGCTAGAATATCTCGCGCACCTTCTGTTTTATTTGTGCGATTACTTAACCAAACTTCGATGGCGGTTATTTGAATCGGTGAATTAATTATTGGTACGGTTTGTAAGCTTTTGTTGTAGTTTTCGCGAAAATATTGCGCTAGGAAATAATGCTGATTGGCTTCGTAATTACTGAGTGGAATGTTGAGTTCGCGTTTTGCCTTTCCATTCGAAAGGATAATCTCTTGGTGATCAGATCGCTTTTGAGAAAGTACCCCAGTAAAGTTTACTTTCCCGATTTGCAATTGTGTTTTTATACCAAAGAGTGCTTCTGTACTTCCCATCAATTGCGACCGTGTGACAAAATTGACATTACCAATTTCTAATCGCTGTAAAATGTCATCTTGCTTACCCACGTAATCAAATTTGATTTGATTTTCGAAATCAAACTCCGCATCCGAGCTAAAATTTGCCAATACACTTCCACGTTCACCAATTTTTCCAACGAGATTTAAGTTGAAATTCTGATCAAAATCTAATCCCCATAGTTTACGGTGACGTTCATTTAGCAATGGATTTTCGTTGGTATTTCGCTGTCCCATGATGGAAACGTCGACGCTACCTTTTGGAGTTATTTCAATTTTATTACCTCCGAATACTCGTTCAAAAACAGGACTATTGATAATAATAGGTTGACTATAATTGCTATCCTTCCTTGTTTGTGTGTGTATAGTTGGATTATTCCAATTTCGTTTTACCGCTAACCGATTAGTTTGCGTGACATATTGTGTACGATTCAGGTAGTGTTGAATGTTGCTTCCGTTGTTTAACCTATTTTGAATGGTAAATAATTGGGTGGACGGATCATAACCAGATTCAAATTTAAAATTGGACGGGTCTTGTCGTTGTGTTTTGAAAAAACTTTTAAGCGTTTTAGCTTTATGTAAATCATACCAAGATATTCTTAAAGAATCTCCTAAAGACCATAGTGACTGTGCCTCACTAGGAATAGAGAGCATAAGAAACACCACAATCAGGTTAAAGAATCTAAGATTCATCTAGGTTAGTGCTGGTTAGAGCTATACGTTGTGTATTATTTACTTATAAGTATACGATTTCTTTTAAGAATAACAAAGCTTTACAAAATCCTCCCAAAGTATTTTGCAAAATAAGGTTTTGTCTTCTTCCTAAAAAGAATAATGGGATAACACTAGTTTGTGATTTATCCTGCTTGTACTTGAAATGATTTTGTTGAAGTATGGTTATAAATACTACCTTTTGATTTTAGATGAGAGTAAGAGCGTCTAGTAATTGGAATATTTCTACAGTTAACAAAAGGTACCTAAAATAAAATGCGGATATTGAAACATCCGCATTTTATTTCTAAAGCTTTTTTAAGGCTAATTTAATAATTTGTTCGACGGTAAGCGCTTCATTGGTTTGGACAATAGAAGCCAACACTTTTTCGACTTGACTTTTGCCAAATCCCAACATTACCAATGCTGATAATGCTTCATCAGGAACAGATTGTTTAGCTATTGGCAACGGTAATAACGCATCGTCACCTTGCTTTTTCAGTTTGTCTTGCAATTCCAAGATAACACGCTGTGCAGTCTTTGGGCCTATGCCTTTTATCTTTTGAATCAAAGCAACTTGACCATTGACAATCGCAGATTGAATTTCTTCAGGTGTACTCGAAGAAAGCATCATTCGCCCAGTATTTGGTCCGATTCCGGAAACGGAAATCAAATGATTGAACAAATGACGTTCGCCTTCTGTCGCAAAACCATACAAGGTGTGTGCATCTTCTCTGACCTGAAAAGATATAAACAGCTTGCAGTTTTCTTGATCTTTAAGTAGTGTATACGTTGTCAAAGAAATATGGATATGGTATCCAATCCCACCTACTTCAAGAATGACATGCGTAGGTGCTTTGAATACCAATTTACCGTTGAAATAATCGTACATTTTTTATTGTTTATCGTGTGACTGTGCGTCTACCACGGCTATTGTTACCATATTCACAATCTCGCGAACCGAACTATCCAATTGCAATACGTGAACTGGCTTGTTCATTCCCAATAAGATTG
>Ga0233377_1001120_pt1 | contig 10476 bp, 11 predicted proteins | sample ElkDunMinimDraft_6_FD_191540 | JGI IMG/M metagenome (GOLD analysis project Ga0233377, IMG submission 191540) | Fecal eukaryotic communites from dung pellets of Tule Elk in California, USA - Elk Dung E36 | ecosystem: Host-associated > Mammals > Digestive system > Large intestine > Fecal | place...
CGCACGACACTGGGTGAGGAGGCCGCTCGGTGAGACGAGGCGACGGTGGACGACCTGTGCGGTGGAGACTACGTGTCTTCGCCGCTGTCGCCATTTCCGTCGCTGCGTTTTTCGCGACGGTGGACGTCGCTGCACACGGACGGACGACGGCGAGCGGCAACGATCACGCCAAGCGGACGCTCGTGTCCGTGAAGGTCGCCGGAGACGCTCCGTCGACCAGCGCCGTGCTCGAGGTCCTGCGCGAGCGCATCGGCGCCGTGGAGGCGGAAGCGTCGTTCGAGGTGGTCCCCACCATCGAGCGCGCGAGCATCGTGACGCCGGGGCCTCCCGACGACCGGCAGCTCGCGCGCATCTGGATCGATCTCACCGAGGCCCCCGGACGGAAAGGCGAGCGCGAGCCCGTCACGCTCTACGTGGTCGACGGCCAGTGGGAGCGCGTGCTCGTGCGGCCGGTCACACGGCAGCGGAACCCGGAGGTGACCTGGGAGGAGATCGGGCACATCGTCGAGCTCGCGCTCGGAGCGCTTCGTGCCGGGGAGAGCATCGGCGTCGGGCGCGCGCTCGCCCGCGAACAGCTCCTGCCTGCCCCGCAGCCTCCCCCGCCAGATGCGGACTTCGACGACAGCAAGCTGCCGCCCGAGCTGATGTACTACCCCCCGCGTCCGCGCCCGGAGATCCGGCCCCGCGTGGGCGCGTTCTACACGACGACGGCGTACGGGTCGGAGCTCGAGCTCTCGAGCGGTCCGGGGGCGATCTTCGACCTCCACGTCCGACACTCGAGCTTGCTCGGCGGCAAGCTCGAGCTTGGCGCGACGGTCAGCGGCGAATATCGCTTCCCGTCGACCGTGGATCGCGCGAGCGCTCTCGTGCGGTTCGAGAGTGCAGCGTTCCATGCGCTCGCGAGCGCCGGCTACCACTTCACCGCGCGACATCATCTCATTGTCGGCGTAGGTGGCGGGGCCGACCTCGTCCACGCCCGAGGTCAGAGCCCGCAGCTGAACAACATCCGATTCGTCGACGGGAACTTGGATCCGATCCCCGCCGCTCGCCTGCTCGTCCGATACGCGATGGTCATGCCCAACGCCCGCGTGTTTGCGGGCTTGGGGCTCGATCTTCCATTCCGCAATCCGCGCTACCTGCTGTCGCGCGAGAACGAGCCCGTCATCCTGTTCGAGCCGTGGGTGGTGCGCCCGTTCCTGATGGTGGGGCTGGAGACGAAGTAGCCGACCCGGCGGGCACGGGGGCCGGCCGTGGGGAGGCGTCGCCTGCGAACTAGCAGCGATCGATTTGATCACCGCGGCGTGACCCGAAGCAATCGGGGCGGCGACATAAGGAACAGTGCGGAGATCGACATCCGCACATTCCCGCCGGGGGGAACGTCGTGCTCCGCGCCACGTCACTTGCGCCGACATCGCGGCGCGACGCTCGAGGCGCTTTCGGTTGCATCGTCACCGGTTGAGGACCGCCATGAAGCTGAGTCTCTGCCCGAGGTCGTCGTTCCCTGCGCCCATCGCAGAGCCCGTAGCTCCGAGCGACGAGGTCATCGAGCCTGCGGCATTGCTTCGAGTGGACCCGCTCCCGCCTCGCAAGGATGCAAAGTCCAAAGGCTGGCTGCATCACCGGGTGCGTCGCGACACCGACTCCGACAACTGAAGCCATGCTCCGTACAGCGTCGCGTGAGGACGTCCGCGACGAGAACAGCTCGTGAAAGTCCACGTCGTCGTCGCATACATGAAGGACGCGAACCGACGAGGAGACGACGTTCGCGCTCGCTCATCTTCGAGTGAGGTGGTGTCCGACCGGGCTGCGCTGGCAGGGCGATTCTTCGACGAAAGCCGCGCTCGACGGCCACTCATTCAGGTGCGAACGGTGCGGCGACCTCGGCGTCGACTCGGTCAGGGGAGCTCCATCGCGATGCCGACGCCGACAGCAGGCACCACGGCGGGAACGCGGTACGCCTCCTCGGCGCCGAACGCGTACCGATCGCGGGATACCGGCACGTCGAGCGCTGCTTCGACCTCGAGGCCGAGCCGCGACGTGAGCGCGATGCGCGCGCGGACCGCGCCGCGCGGAGCGATCCACGCGCGCGTGAAGCTCTTCGGACTCACCACGCCGCGAGTCGGCGCGCTCGAGAGGACACCCATCGCCACGCCGGCGCACGGGGACAGCGATACCGGGCCGGCATGCACCCGGAGAGGACACACTTGAGGAACGAGAAACGCCCAGATCAGGTTCGCGGCACGCGTACCTTGCTCGACGCTGGCGCTGTACGTCGTGAGCGCGAGGCGGAACGTGAGCGTCGAGAGCTGGCGGTCACGCGCCATTTCGCCCACGATGCTGGCTCCGAGCGGGAGCTCGTCGACCGTTGCGGCGACGCCGTGGATTCCGAGCCTAAACCGCCAGCGCTCTGCAGCGGGCGCTGGACGGAGTGGTGAGCCGCTCGAAGGCGGTCGCACCGGAGGCGCAGGCGGCGGCGGTGGTTCCGATGCGGGGGGAGCCGGCTCTGTCAGTCCTGCTTCGGGGTCGAACGTGAGCACCGCGACGAGGCTCAGCGCGTCGGCCACCTCTTCGCAAGTGGCGCCCTCGACGTGCCGGACGGACTCACCGACGCGCATCGTCCCTTCGATGCGCTCACTGCCAGTGGCCGGTGCGATGGTGACCGCGACCAGCGTCGCGTCGGCGGTGGCTCCGGTCGCGTCGATCCGGGGAGAACGAGCCTGGATCCGCCCGGCGAACTCAGCGCTGTTCGTGCACTCCGCCTCCACCTCGAGCCGGAGGCGCGCCGGCGTCGGCCCTTCGTCCGCATGGGCATTCGCGGTGAGAAGGCCGATGGCCACCGTGATCGCCCCCATGACGTGCGCGCGCATCACGAGCCCAGCCAGCGTTGCATTTTGGCGATCGAACGTCGAGCGCGGGCTGCCATGAGCGTTCCGAGTCGAGCTCGTGTGGCCGACAGGGACCCGTTCGTGCAAAGATGCGCGACCCGCATGGATGGGCACGAACAGCCCTGGCGCGAACCTCGGCACTCCTCTGCTCGAAAACCGAGCGCCGCCGGGCGAAGAACTACGCACAAGGACCGACGACCGATGGTCAGCGAGTACACGCTCAGGCTCCACTCGATCCGCTTTCGTACGAACATGGGCGCGTCGCGGTCGGAGCGCTCGATCCCCCAGGAGATCGTCGTCGACGTCGAGCTCACGTTGCCCGTCGCTGCGTTGCCGCGGCGCGACCTCCGCCGTGACGCCGTGGACTACGGCGTCATCGCGGACCTCGTGGTCAAGGAAGGGCTTGCGGAGCCGTACCACCTGCTCGAGACGTACGCGCAGAGGCTCGTGACCCGCCTCCTCGAGGAGACGCCCGCGCTCCGCGTCCGCGTCGGCGCCACGAAGCTCCGAGTCCCGACCTCCCATAGCGTCGATCGCGCCGTGGTCGAGCTCGTCGCCTCGCGGGAGTGAGCAAGCTCTGCCGGAAGGCGGGCTCGCCCTCGACGTGAGGTCTGCGCTTCTCGACACGCCTCGCTATTCGGGCCGCGGCTTCTTCGCGCTTCGCAGGTACGAGACCGCGTGCGCCACGTGGATGTCCGAGAACATGTGTCCGACCTTCTGCTCGTCCACACGGCTCGGCCAGCCGCGCGCGGCGAGCAACCCGCCGAACGCGCGTGAGTGGGCGGCGGTCTGGCGATCCGTCGCGCAGACGCCGACGTAGACCGGCGCCTTGAACGGAACGTCCACCCCGGAGTGCCACCCGCCACCGCCGGCGAAGGTCGCATAGCCGTCGAACTTCACGCGGCCGCGCGCGACGAGGGAGCTCACGTAATACGCTCCGCTCGAGAACCCCATCAGGAAGACCTCGTCGTACGGCGCGCCGCTCCGCTTCTCGAGGAACGTCCGCGCAGCGTCCCACCCGTCGACGAGCTCCTGCTCCGACGTCTCCTGCGCCGAGGCCGTCCCGGGCCAGACGTAGCCCTTCGGACCGAGCGGCGCGCGCGCGAAGACCGCCTCGAACTTGCTCTGTTTCGCCTGGCGGGCGAGCGCGCGCTCCTGGAGCCACTGCCAGTCGACGCCCTTCGCGATGGCGCCGTGAAGGAAGACGACGAGCGTGCGTCGCCCGTCCTTCTGGCCGCCGTCGATGTGACAGAGGCCGTTCGGCAGCGCCTCGAATTCCTCGGCACACCACGGCAGCGGCGCCTCCGTCGTCGAGACGGACGAACGTGGGGCGCTCTTGGCCGTGCGCTGCGGCTTCGACTTCGTCGTCTTCGGGCCAGCGTGTGCGGCGCCCGCAACGGTCAGGGACAGCGCGATCGCGCACAGCGTTGCGATCCGGAGATCGAGCAGCCTCTCCATGGCGCGCGACGCTACCACGGAAACGTCGATGGAAAGCCGTCGCCGACCCGCGCACGCGAAGTGTGCAGCATCAAACCGGAAGATCGCTCAGCCGAACGCGGCGAGCGTGTCGTGCGCCTCGCGCGCGAGGTCCTCCACGATCTGTCCCATCGGCTTCACCTCGTGGATCAGCCCCACACCCTGACCGGCGCTCCAGATGTCCTTCCACCGCTTCGCGCCGTCGGGGCTGCGGTCCGGCGTGAAGCCCTCCGGCACGGTGTGCTTGATGAAGCTCGCATGGATGCCGGAGACGGCGTCCGTGTACACGATGTCCTCGGGGCTCGAGCTCACGACGCTCTCCTTGTACGCGTCGACGGCGCCACATTCGGTCGACGCGATGAAGCGCGTCCCGATGTAACAGAGCTCGGCGCCGAGGCTCAGGCTCGCCACGACCTGGCGCCCGTCGCTGATGCAACCAGCGGCGAGGATCGGCACCTTCAGCTCCTCCTTAAGCCACGGCACGAGGACGTAAGGGGAGATGCGCCCGGCATGTCCGCCGGCGCCTGCCGAGACGGCGATGATGCCATCGACGCCGGCGGAGACCGCTTTCTTGCCGTGCGCCAGGCCGATGACGTCGTGGAAGACCAAGCGTCCGTGATCGTGCGCCTGCTTCACGAGCGCCGTCGGGTTTCCGTAGCTCGTGAGGATGACCGGGACGCCGAACTCGATGCAGAGCGCCATGTCGGCCTCGACGCGCTCGGGAGCGGTGAGACCGATGGTGATGTTGATCCCGAACGCCTTGTCGGTGCGCTGGCGGATCCACGAGAGGTCCTCGCGCAGCTTCTCCGCCGTGCGTGCGTTGAGCGAAGGCATGCAGCCGAGGATGCCCGCCTCCGCCGCGGCGACGATCATCTCCTTGTTCGAGATGATGAACATCGGGGCGGCCACGAACGGATACTTGAGGCCGAGCTTCTTCGCGAGCGGGGTCGAGAGCTTCATCGGCGGTTGATGGTAAACGACCGCGCGCGATTGTCGAACGGCGATGAGCGCGCGTTCCGCGGGCTTCCGTCAGTAGACCTGCGGGACGTACATCTCGTCGGCGATCGGAGCGCGGAAGTAGTCCGGGTTGTGCACGCGCGCTGGCAGGACGATCGGCTCTCGCGGGACCTCCTCGTACGGCAGCCGACCGAGGAGGTGATGGATGCAGTTGAGGCGAGCGCGCTTCTTGTCATCCGCCTCGACCACCCACCAGCGCGCCTCGGGGATGTGCGTTCGCTCGAACATCTCCTCCTTCGCCTTCGTGTAGTCCTCCCAGCGGCGTCGCGACTCGAGGTCCATCGGGCTCAGCTTCCACTGCTTGAGCGGATCGCGCATCCGCATCGTGAAGCGGAGGTGCTGCTCGTCGTCGCTGATCGAGAACCAGTACTTTACCAGCGTGATGCCGGAGCGGACGAGCATCTTCTCGAACTCGGGCACGGTCCGGTAGAACTCCTCGCACTCATCGTCGGTGCAGAAGCCCATCACGCGCTCGACGCCCGCGCGGTTGTACCAGCTCCGATCGAAGAGGACGATCTCGCCTCCCGCCGGGAGATGGCTGACGTATCGCTGGAAGTACCACTGCGTCCTCTCGCGCCCGTTCGGCGCAGGCAGCGCGGCGACTCTGCACACGCGCGGGTTGAGCCGCTGAGTGATGCGTTTGATGACGCCACCTTTACCGGCAGCGTCACGGCCCTCGAAGATCACGACGAGCTTCCGATCGTTGTCGACGATCCAGTCCTGCAGCTTCACCAGCTCGGCCTGGAGTCGAAACAGCTCGCGGAAGTAGAGCCGGCGGTCGATGCCCGGGGTTGTCTGCGGCACGCCGCTCTCGCCGAGGAGCTCGGAGATGCTGCCGTCATCCATCTCCATCTCGAGCTCTTCGTCGAAGCTGTCCTCGAGCTCTCGTCTCAGTCGAGCCCGCGTGGTGTCGGCCGTGGAGATCGTCCCGCTCTCCCGGGAAGGGGCCGGCTGGCTTCGAGCATCCTCGTCTCGCGTGTTGCCCATCGGGGGATCCGACATGCCGCGCCCGTGCCGGCGTGGTGCCCCGACCGCCAGCCAAGGTCGTGCATCGGATGCACGCTGCGTGTGCGGCGCGCAGGAGCCTGGCGGCCGGCGGTGGATGCGGCGTTCATATTCGCCAGCGCGAGCATTCGGACGCAGCGCGAACGAGTCACATTGCCACGAGCGACGAAAACTCGACGTCTCAGGGAGCGCCGCCGTCCGGACAGATGCACGTCGCCTCGATCCCGCCATCGCGGAGGACCGGCTTCGGCTGCGCGATGCAGCGCGGCGGACAGAGCGCGTTCACGAGCGTGTACGTCACGTCGACGTCGCGTATGCACGAGACTGGCTTTCGCGGCAGGGTGCAACGGACCGCGTCCGTGTACTCCGACCGCACGTTCGCGACGATCCTCGTCGGGCCGACTTCGCGGATCTCGATCTTGCGCGAGACCTCGTAGGCGCACGTGCGATCGGGCCGGATCACCGAGTCCGCGACATGCCCGACCTCGAGGAGGACGTCGTGCCGATCGATCGCGGGCGAGCCGACGCCGGTGTTCACCGGCAGGTTTGCGTTCCATCGTCCGCCGGTCGCCGGCCGGATCGTGACGAGCAGCGGCTGGTTCGACCACGAGCCCGCACCTGCGTCGGCGCACGTGTTCGAGCGATCCGACATCGCGATCGCGTACGTCCCGGCCGGAGGCGGATCGACCAGCGGCGTGACGCTCGACGTCGAGCCTGCGTTCGCGACGAGACCGGCCTCTCTGGCCGCCGCCGGAGTGCTCGTGCTTGCCGGCTCGGTCTTCGCGATCTCCATCGCGGCGGGCGGCGGGGCAGGCTCCGGGCTGCGGCAGCTCGCGAGGAAGAGGAGCGGGGCAGGGCTGAGCGCGAGCAGAAAGAGCGGCTTCACACGCGGAGCCTAGACGGCAGGGCCGCGCTTGCGAAGCGGTGAGCTCGAGCGCTCAGCGGAACCAGCGATCCGCGAGATCGTCGCCGATCGGCGGCGGGGGCGTCGTCGGCGAGTGGCGGAGCGGACGCTTGCGGTCACGGCCGTGGTCGCAGAACCACTTCTCCTCGTCCGACTGGAAGTTGGGGGCCTGCGGCTGTTCGTTGACGCTCGGAGACATGACGACCTCGGCGGTAATGGCGGGAAGCGATGCGCTTCGCCGTGCGGTGGAGCACGCCGGATGCCAAGACCGAGCGGTGCGCTGCCCGACGCCGCTCGTCGTGCGATCGCTCGCTTTTCTCGGCCCGGAACCTCGAGCATTCGCTGCGCGGCGGGACGCCGAGCAGACGGTGCATCGGGGTGTATCGGGGGGGCGCGCGCGGGACGTATCGCCGGCGGCGACCGGATACACCCGAGGTCGCGTCCTACCGCCCGCCCGAGGTAGCTTCGGGGAGATGAAGCGCTCCACGATCGACCGGGCCATTTGCATCGTCGACCGGCTGGGGATCTCGCTCGTCTATCCGATCGACAACAAGCCGGAGCCGCGCTCGCTCTGGAGCGAGCTCCATCCCGGCGTCGAGATGGAGTGGTCGTGGGACGAGGGCGCCGATCCCCGCGTCGCCGACCTCTGGCACCTGCGCGAGCGGCTGGCGCGCTCTCACGACGTCGCGTACGCGAAATGGTTCCGGGGCCGCGCGACGTTCTTCTCCCTGCCGGTCTTCCACGCGCTCCTCGGCAGGCTCGCTGAGGCAGGCGATGTCTTTGCCGGCATGCCGCGCGAATCGCTCGAGATCCTCGAGCTGCTGCGTGAGCGCTCGCCGCTGTCGACGAAGGAGATCCGCGCGCTCGCGGATCTCCGTGGCAAGGAGCAGGAGGCGCTCTTCAACCACGCGATGAAGGCGCTCTGGACGCGCCTCTTGGTCGTCGGCACCGGCGAGGTCCCCGACGGTGCGTTCCCTTCGCTCGCGGTCGGAGCGACCGAGCTCCTCTTCGAGGACATCTGGAGCGCGCGCCGCCAGGTCCCCGAGGAGGCGACGCGGAAGCTCGATGAGGTCCTCGCGGAGGCACCGGGGTTCGCCCGGGAGCTTCGTCGAGCGCTCGTGGACGTCGCCGAAGGGCGCGCAGGACGCGCTCGCGAGTCGGCGCGCGCGGCTCACGCACGGATGGACCGGGGACAGGCCGCCGCGCTGCCCTTCTCGACGAAGCCTCATGGCCGGAAGCGGCGCGCCGCGGACGACGGCCCGCCCGCCAGCGACGATCTGGCCAGCGCACCCTTCGGCGAGCCGACACCCGGAGAGGTCTTCACGGGAAGCCGATGAACGCGGCGAGCACGCGGACGCGCTTGCGACCAATTCGAACCCGCGGCCGAGGTGGCACTCGAGTTCGCGATCGGCGCGACCTATGAGGCTGTCCGCCGGCGTTCGTTCCCCGAGCTGCTCGATCGTCTGGAGCACGTTCGAGCCATCTCCCGCTTCGACGCGTCAACGTCGTCATCAACGAGCGCACGCTGCCCGACCTCGATGACGTCGCATGAAGCCGAAGCGCCCGAGCCCCTCGCGCATGAGCGTCGGATGCGCGGTCGGCGGGCGACACGTTAGCGCCAGATGACGAGGGTTGGTACACGAGCTGCGCGGTCGGCTCGTCGACCGCTCGCGAGCTCCGCGATGCAGCGATCTCCCCGACGTCAGGGCTCGTGCAGGGTGAATCGATCCAGCCGTCGGCAGCGCCAGGGCTGCACAAGACTGGATCGATCTCGCTTCTGCAGACCGCGGGGCTGCGTTTCGGTCGATGGATCGCGTTCTGCCCGCCGTGCCTGTACGTCAGTGGGTACTCTCGCTTCCCTTCGAGCTTCGCGCGCTTGCCGCGTTCCCTCAACTTCGCCTTCGACAGCCGCGATCTACTCACCCTCTGGCTCGTCGGCCTGCCTCACCTCGCGCGGCGCCTTCACATGCAGCAGCATGCTGCTCTCCGCACCCGCGTCACCGTCGAGATCCGGCTCGAGCCGCTCGATCGCGAAACCTTCGTCGCCGCGATCGAGCACGGCCTCAAGCCCGCCGGCGCCTCGCAGAAGATCGTCGCCGATCAGGCGATGGAGATGCTCTTTCGCTCGAGTCGCGGCATCCTCCGCGTCGCCTCCAAGACCCTCCGCACCGCCATTCGCATCGCCGCCGATCGCGGCCAAAGCTTCCTCGACGAGCCCGTCCTCCAAGCCGCGCTCGACGACCTCGGCGTTGGGACCTCATGACGACCCTCTCCGAAGACGACGCCTTGCCGGTCGTTCGTGCCTCCGAGCTCGACGATGGCGACCCCCTCGCACGGTGGCTCGTTGATCCCCTGTGGGCACGCGCCCCCGTCGGTGTACTCGGCGGAGCTCCCAAGTCCTGCAAATCCTGGCTCGCGCTCGACCTCGCCGTCTCGGTCGCAAGCGGCACTCCTTGCCTCGGCACCTTTGTCGTCGACGATCCGGGGCCCGTCCTCGTCTACATGGCCGAGGACGCCGCTCCCGTCGTCAAGGCGCGCCTCGAAGGCATCTGTCGCTCCCGTCGGCTCGATCTCGCCGCCGTCCCGCTCCACGTCATCACCGCCACAACCCTCCGTCTCGACCGGGGGCGCGACCAAGCGCGTCGTCGCGAAGCCGTTCGCCGCTGCGCGCCCCGCCTCCTCGTCCTCGATCCTTTCGTCCGCCTTCACCGCATCGACGAGAACGACGCCGGTGAGGTCTCGGCCTTGCTCGGATACCTCCGCTCCTTGCAGCGTCAGCTCGACCTCGCCATCCTCGTCGTGCACCACGCCCGGAAGAATGGCGGATCGGGCGGGCAGGCTGGTCTTGCGCTCCGCGGCAGCGGCGACTTCCACGCCTGGGGCGACTCGAATCTCTACGTCCGCCGACAGAAGGACGCGATCGTCCTCACCATCGAGCATCGCGCTGCGCCAGCCCCAGACCCTCTCCGCCTTCAGCTCGTATCCGCCGACGATGTATGCCTCTCGATCCTCGATGCCTCAGCCGAGACAGACACTCTCGGCGACGACCAGAGCGATCTCGATCGCCTGGTGCTCGCGAAGCTCGCCCACGCCGACGGACCGCTGACGCGCGCCCAGCTTCGAGCGCAGCTCCGCGTCCGCAACGAGCGTCTCGGCGACGCAATGCTCCGCCTGGCGGCCTCCGGCGCC
>Ga0233377_1001121_pt1 | contig 10467 bp, 10 predicted proteins | sample ElkDunMinimDraft_6_FD_191540 | JGI IMG/M metagenome (GOLD analysis project Ga0233377, IMG submission 191540) | Fecal eukaryotic communites from dung pellets of Tule Elk in California, USA - Elk Dung E36 | ecosystem: Host-associated > Mammals > Digestive system > Large intestine > Fecal | place...
GGATGCGCGTGTTGTGATAGCCGAAGTGCTCGTAGGGATCGTTCATCCACCTTTCGGCTTCGCGTTCGATCGTCGCGTCACGCGGTGGTGCGCTGGTCGCCATGCGGTCTCTCCCAACCTGTGTCAGTGCCGTTCAGGCCGCCTTTCCCGGCAGCTCGAATCGCAACATGAGCCCATCGCGCCGCTAAAGCAACCAAATGGTTGGTTGTATTGCTGGACGGCTGTGTTAGCGATGTTGTCCAGAACGGCAGAGAGGATGCAGGCGACGGTGGCGACGGGCGACAAGGCTTCGAAGACCAGGGAGAAAACCGAGGCGCCGCGCCGCCGCCGCACCTACATGCCGGCCGCCGAGCGACGTCAGTCGATCATCGCCGCCGCGCAGCAGGTCTTCGCGCGTTCCAACCTCAAGGGCGCGCGCACCCGCGACATCGCCGCCGCCGCTTCGGTCAACCAGGCGACGATCTTCGAGCACTTCGAATCGAAGGAAGCCCTGTTCCAGGAAGCCGTCGTCCAGCCGCTGATCGATGCGATGCGCGGCATGCACGCGCGGCGCGAAGCCTATGAGGGCGCCGCCTCGCCCGACGATCTGGCGCGGATGGCGCAGCCTTCGGCCGACCGCCACGTCGCCGACATGGTCGACATCTTCCCGCTGCTCACCGCCGCGCTGTTCAGCGATCCCGACCTCGGCCGCGAGCTCTACCGCGAACACCTCGCCCCGCTGATCCGCCAGCGCGGCGCAATTCTGGAAGGGCTGACGCGCGACGGGCTCGACCTCGACTTCGTCGGCCTCGCGATCTTCGGCATGACGCTCGGCATCGCGCTCGACCGCCATTTCGGCGAGCCGCACGCGCAGGGCGACTTGTCCGAGGTGGCAAGGCAATTCACCCGCATGTCGACAGGCGGTTTCGCCCGCGACAGGACGGAAACGACAACCGACGGCCAATAAGAAATTCATGGCAATAAGAATTCATGGAGAGAGATGATGCCGCAACTTGACGACTATCGCCTGCTCGGCCGCTCGGGCCTGCGCGTCTCGCCGCTGGCGCTGGGCACGATGACCTTCCGCGTCGGCGCCGGGTCCTGGGGCAGCAGCGACGAGGAAGCGCGGGCCATGGTCGACATGTTCATCGACCGCGGCGGCAACTTCATCGACACGGCCGACTTCTACGGCCAGCACGGCGGTTCGGAAGAACTGCTCGGCGAACTGGTCAAGGGCCGGCGCCACCCGCTGGTGATCTCGACCAAGTATTCGCTGACGACCGAGCCCGGCAATCCCAACGCCAGCGGCAACCATCGCAAGAACATGGTGCGCTCGGTCGAGGACAGCCTGCGGCGGCTGGGCACCGACTACATCGACCTGCTCTACCTCCACATGTGGGACTTCCGCACGCCGGTCGACGAGATCCTGCGCAGCTTCGACGACCTCGTCCGCTCGGGCAAGGTGCTCTACATCGGCCTGTCGGACACCCCCGCCTGGCAGGCCAGCCGCATGCAGGCCATCGCCGAACTGCGCGGCTGGACCCAGTTCTGCGCGCTGCAGATCGCCTACAGCCTGGTCGAGCGCACGGTGGAGCGCGAGATGATCCCGATGGCCCGGGAAATGGGCCTCGGCGTCTCGCCCTGGGCGCCGCTCGGCCAGGGCGTGCTGACCGGCAAGTACACGCGCGACGATCTGGTCCCCGGCGACATGAGCGACATCTCCTCGCGCAAGGCGATCAATGCCGTGACCGGCAAGCTGACCGAGAAGAACCTCGGCATCGCCGACACGGTGGTCGAGGTCGCCCGGGAAATCGGCTGCACCCCGGCGCAGCTCGCCGTCGCCTGGACGCTGAAGAACCCGGCGGTCGCCTCGCCCGTGGTCGGCGTCCGCACCCCGGCGCAGCTCGAGGACAACCTCGGCGCGCTGGCGGTCGAGATCTCCGACGCGCAGCTCGCCCGGCTCGACGAGGTCAGCGCCGTGCCCAAGGTCTTCCCGATCGACGTGCTGAAATCGCCGGCCGAGGGCATGATGTTCGGCAACGTGAAGGTCGAGGAGCGGTAGCCCGCAAAGCCACCCGCCATTCCCGATGAAATTCGACCGTCCGCGCCGCAAACCGGCTACGCCACCGGGCGCGGGGCTCCCGGCCCATCGACTTCGCGCCGCAAGCTGGGCTATGCCCCGCCGATGAAACTTACCGTTGACCAGGCCCTGCGGAAGGCCGCGACCTTCGCTCTCAAGGGTCAGAGGGCCGAGGCCGAGACGATCTACCGTGCCGTGCTCGAGCAACTGCCCGAGGAAAGCCGCGCCATCGAGGGACTGCGGGCGCTTGCTCCCGCGGCGGCCCCCGACCAGGGGCTGCCGCAGTCCGACATCGACCTGCTCTTCGCGCTGTCCGACGGCAGCCGCCCGCAGCAGGCGCTCGAATATGCTTCGTCGCTGATGGCGCGCTATCCCGACGCCGCGCTGCTCTACAGCGTCGCCGGCATCGCGACCGCGCAGCTCGGCCGGTTCTCGCAGGCGCTTTCCAATTTCGACAGGGTGCTGGCCCTGCTGCCCAACGACGCCGCGAACAACCGCAACCGCGGCAACACGCTGCGCAGCCTCGACCGGTTTGAAGAGGCCATCCAGAGCTTCGACCAGGCGCTGGAGATCGAACCGCGGCTGATCGATGCCCTGATTGGCCGCGGGCACTGCCTGAAGAGCCTTGGCCGGATCGAAGCCGCGGTCGCCAGCTACGAGGCGGCGCTGGAGGTCAAGAGCGACCAGCCCGATCTCTGGTACAGCAGCGGCAATCTCCTGCTGGACCTCAAGCGCCCGGACGAGGCGCTGGCCTGCTTCGAGCAGGCGATAGCCCATCGGCCCGATTGGGCGGAAGCGTACAGCAACCGCGGCAACCTGCTGCGCGAGCAGGGCCGGCTCGATGAGGCGCTGGCCTCCTACGATACCGCCCTGCGGCTGAAGCCCGATCTCGGCTCCGCCCACAACAACCGCAGCGTCGTGCTCAAGGACCTGGGCCGGACCGAAGAGGCGCTGGCCGCCAATAACCTGGCCGTGGACCTCGCCCCCGATTTTAACGCGCACAACAATCGCGGCGTGGTGCTTCACGAGCTCAAGCGGCTCGACGAGGCGCTGCTCTGCTTCGACGCGGCGCTGCGGCTCAAGCCCGATGCGCCATCGGCCTACAACAACGCCGGCAACGTGCTGCAGGATCTCGGCCGCTACGAGGACGCGGTCAAATGCTACGACATGGCGATCCAGGTCGGTCCCGAGCTGGCCGACGCCTTCGCCAACCGCGGCAACGCGCTCGACAAGCTGGGCCGGCCGGCCGAGGCGGTGGCGAGCTATGCCGAGGCGCTCAAGCGTCAACCCGAGCATACCCCGATCGAGGCGCTGTGGCTCTACCAGAGGGCTCATATCTGCGACTGGAGCGATCCGGTGTCCGACGCCGACCTGGCGCGGATCGGCATCGTCGGCGAAGGCGTCGGGACTTTCACCATGCTTGCGCTGGAGGACGATCCCGTCCGCCAGCTCGAGCGCGCGCGCAACTATGCCCGGGTCAAGCTGCCCGAGCCAGCGCCGCCGCTGCCCCGGCCCGAGGCGCGGCCGGACAAGCTGCGCATCGGCTATTTCTCGGCCGACTTCCAGGATCACGCGATGATGCTGCTGATGGCGCGGGTGTTCGAGCTGCACGATCGCGAGCGGTTCGAGCTGCACGCCTTCTCCTACGGCCCCGACCAGCGCGACAACATGCGCAAGCGCGCGATCGCCGCGTTCGATCACTTCCATGAGGTCCGCAACCTCACCGACACGGCGCTGGTCGAGCTGGCGCGCGAACTGCGGATCGACGTCGCGGTCGATCTCAGCGGCTACACGCGCGGCGCGCGCACCGGGATCTTCGCCCATCGCGTCGCCCCGGTGCAGATGAATTACCTCGGCTATCCGGGGTCGCTCGGCGCCGACTACATCGACTACGTCATCGCCGACCGCATCGTCCTGCCGCCCGAAGCGCGGCAGTTCTGCGACGAGAAGGTGGTCTACCTGCCCTGGAGCTACCAGGCCAACGACAGCAGCCGCGCCATTTCGAACCGGGCTTTCACCCGCGCCGAACTGAACCTGCCCGAGAACGGCTTCGTGTTCAGCTGCTTCAACAACAACTACAAGATCGGGGCCGAGGAATTCGGCATCTGGATGCGGCTGCTCGGCAAGGTCGAGGGCAGCGTGCTCTGGCTGCTCGAAGGCAACGGCACCGCGCGCGTCAACCTGCGCGAGGAGGCCGAGAAGCGCGGCATCGATTCCGCCCGGCTGGTCTTCGCCCCGCGCATGCCTTCGGGCGACCACCTCGCCCGCCACCGCTGCGCCGACCTGTTCCTCGATACCTTCAACTACAACGCCCACACCACGGGCAGCGACGCCCTGTGGGCGGGACTGCCGATCGTGACCCGGCTCGGCCGCAGCTTCCCCGCCCGCGTCGGCGGCAGCCTGCTCCACGCGACCGGGATGGACGAGCTGATCACCGGATCGTCGGCGGAATACGAAGCCCTGGCGCTCGCGCTCGCGACCGATCCGGCGCGGCTCGCCCGGGTGCGGGCCAAGCTGGCGGCGCAGATTCCCACGGCGCCGCTGTTTGACAGCGAGGCCTTCGCGCGCGATCTCGAACAGACTTACGAAATCGCCTTCGCGCGGCGCGTCGCCGGGCAGCCGGCCGATCACATCGACCTGGCCGCCGAACGCGCCGAAGCGCTGGTCTGAGTCAGATCAGCCGCCCGGCCCTTCGAAATCGGCCATGATCCGCGCAAAGCGGCCCTCGACCGCCACCCGGCGCTCGGGATGGGTGAAGATGTAGGGCCGGTTCTCGGCGATCCCTTTGACGACGATCGCGGCGACCTGCGCCGGCTGCACGGGGAAGCCCAGCAGGCTCCCCTCGGGATCGCGCAGCTTGCCGCCCAGCTTCACCGTGTTCGCCATCAGGTTGGTCGCGGTCGTGCCCGGACAGAACAGCGAGACGCCGACCCCGTAGGGCTCCATCTCCATCCGCAACACCTCGGTCATCGCCGCGACGCCGAACTTGGAGGAGGCGTAGCTGCCGAGCCCCGGCCAGTCGGCTGTCATGCCCGACATCGACGCGGTGTTGACGATCTGGCCCCGGCCCAGCGCGCGGAAGGCCTTGCCGAAGGTCGAGACGCCGTTGAACACCCCGGTCAGGTTGATCGCGACGACCCAGTCGAAGGCGTCGGGGTCCATGTCGGCCAGTTCCATCCCATCGGGCGCCACGCCCGCATTGTTGATCAGGATATCGACCGGCCCGAACGCCGCTTCCGCCTCGGCCCTGGCGCGCGCCCAGCCGGCGCGGTCGCGCACGTCGAGGACCTGGCCGCGAAAGCGCGCGTCGCGTGCCGCGAGCACCACCGCAAGCGCTTCCGCGTCGACGTCGGCCAGGGTGACCGGCACGCCTTCGGCCGCGAGGGCATCCGCGATGGCGAGGCCAATGCCGCTGGCGCCGCCGGTCACGAAGGCATGGCGGGCGGCGGCAAGGTCCACGTCAGGCGCTCAGGCGATAGTCGCAGGCGGCCTTGATCGCCGCCATGCGCGTCTCGACGCCGGGCCAGACGTTCTTGTGGGTGACGACATAGGCCGCGTCCTGCTCGATCGCCTCGGCGATCATTTCGCCGACATCGGCCGCCGTCACCTCGATCGGCATGACCACGTCGCTGTACTTGCGGATATCGCCGCCGACCCGCTGGGTATTGGCGGCAAGGTTGGTCTGGACATAGCCCGGGAACAGCACGGTCACGCCGACGCCCTGCGGCGCCAGTTCGGTGCGCAGCGCCTCGCCGATCGCGGTGACGCCGAACTTCGCCGCCGAATAGGCGCCGACCCCGGTCACCGTCGTCGTCAGCCCCGCCTGCGACGAGGTGCAGACGATATGCCCCTTGCCACGCTCCGCCATCTCCGCCGCGAAAGCCCAGATGCCGTTGTAGATGCCGGTCAGGTTGATCGCGATGATGCGATCGAAGCTTTCGGGGTCCATCTCGGCGAAACCCTTGCCGTTGGGGGCGATGCCGGCATTGTTGACGAGCACGTCGACCGGGCCGAGCACCGCCTCGGCCTCGGCCTTGGCGCGCAGCCAGCCCTCGCGGTCGCGGGTGTCGAGGACGACCCCGCGCAGGCTGTTGCCACGGGCGGCGACGACGGCGGCCAGCGCCTCCTCGTTGACGTCGGCGATCGTCACGCCGACGCCGCGGCTGGCCAGGGCATCGGCGATGCCGAGGCCGATGCCGCTCGCGCCGCCGGTGATGAAGGCATGGCGGGCTTCAGACAGTTGCATGGGTTTTCCTCTCCGCTTTCGGCAAGACTGCCCAAGCCCCCGCCGCCTTGCAATCCCCACCCCCGCAATCCATGACTACGCATTCACGGCCCGGACCATTGGGAGAGATAACGCCGTCATGACCGTCGACGACATCATCGCCGCCGCGCGCGCGCAGACCGGACTTTCGGACTACGGCGACCCCGCCATCCTCGACGGGTTGCAGCGGCTGCTGACCGGCTATGCCGGCGAGGCCCGCTTCACCGAGCGCGGATCGCAGATGGCCCATGCCGATCTCGTCACCGCCATGGCGATCCGCATGAAGGTCGAAGGCTGGCTGGCGGAGCGCCCCGAACTGCTCGAGCGGCCGATCGAGAAGCCGCTGTTCGTCTTCGGCCTGCCCCGCACCGGCACGACGCTGCTGATCAACCTGCTCCATTCGGACCCGGCGCGCCGCTCGTTCCTGCGCTGGGAAGCCTACGATCCGGTGCCGCCGCCCCGGCCCGAGGAACTGCACGCCGGTCCGCGCTATCAGACGATGCAGGACAAGTCGGAGATGGCGGCGAAATACATGCCCGAGATCGTGGCGATCCACTACGAGGACGCCGACAGCCCGACCGAGTGCCAGTTCCTGATGACGCCGAGCTTCTGCTCGCAGGTCTACGAATCGCAGGCCGACGTGCCGAGCTATCGCCAGTGGCTGATGCACGAGGCCGACTATGGCCCCGCCTTCCGCTTCCATAAGCGCTTCCTGCAGCTGCTGCAGGCCGAGGCGCCGGGCCGCTGGACGCTGAAGAACCCCTGGCACCCGCTGTTCCTCGACACCCTGACCGAAGTCTATCCCGACGCCCAGCTGGTCATGACCCATCGCGATCCGGCCGACGTCGTCGGATCGATTTGCAGCCTGATCAAGCATGTCCGGCGGATCTACAGCGACGACGTCGACCTCAAGGGTATCGGCGAGAGCTTCATGGATACGTTCCAGATCATGATCGACCGCGCCCGCGCCTACAAGGCGAAGCACGGCAGCGACGCCATCCTCGACGTGCAGTACGCCAGTATGATGCGCGACCCGCTGGGCACCGTCCGCACCATCTACGACCATTTCGACGAGGAACTGACGCCCGCGGCCCAGGCGGCGATGGACGCCTACATGGCCGGCAATCAGCAGGGCAAGCACGGCAAGCACAGCTACGCGCTGGAAGAGTATGGCCTGAGCCGCGACATCGTTCACGAACGCTTCCGCGACTATATCGAAACCTTCGATATCGCGGTTAAGGCCTGAACGCCGCTGACTTGAGCCGGGTTATCCGTTCTTCCCGACCAGCCGGGCGAGCATGTCGACCATGGTCTGCGCGCTCGCCGGCTTCTCGCATTGCGGGACGTGGGCGAATTCCCTGGGGACCGCGCTGGCATCGAAGCCGCTGGTGAACAGGAACGGCACGTCGAGCCCGGTCAGCGCCTCGGCCACCGGAAAGACCATCTGCGACTGCAACTGGATATCGAGCACGGCCACTTCGATCTCGTGCTTGTCGATCAGCTCCAGCGCGCCTTCGACCGACGACGCCGGACCGACGATGACCGCGCCGTGATCCTCGAGATCGTCGGCCAGCGCGAGAGCGACGATATGCTCGTCCTCGACGATGAGCACACGCAGGCCTTGCAGCATTCGGGTCTTAAGCTCGTCCATCCGTCCCCGCAGTGCTGCCAGCCGATGACTTACACGGCCGGACCGGCTTTGCCATTAACCTGTGTTATCGGGAAGCATACACGCCGCTCACCGTGTATTCAACGTCGAGTGCTCTGGAACCAGACCTGCGCGGGGGTGTTTTCGCGAATACTGCCCATTGCCTTCGGAACTTGGATGCCGCGTTTTTTCTTTCACATGTACAACGGGCACGGCGATACGCCCGACGAAGTAGGGTCCGATTTGGAAGACCAGGCCGCCGCGCGGCGACTGGCAATCGACAGCGTCCGGTCGATGATCTCCGAAGATGCGCGCCGGGGGACCATCGATCTCAAGGGCAGGATCGACGTCATGGATGGCGCCGGCAACGTGCTCGTCACCGTGGAATTCGCCGAGGCGTTCGAGGTGCGCCTGCCCGACGGGACGCGGTTGTGATCGAAAAGCTCCTGCTCAAGCTGCGCGCCCGCGATGTCGTCTCGCCCGAGGAGGAAGCGGCGATCCGCGACACCATCGCCGAGGTCGAGGACGTTCCGGCGCGCAAGACCGTGGTCAAGCGCGGCGAGACGCTCAATCGCTCGGTGCTGCTGATCGAGGGGCTGATGTGCCGCTACAAGGACCTGCGCAACGGCCGCCGGCAGATCACCGCGCTGCACGTGGCGGGCGATTTCCTCGACCTCCACGGCTTCACGCTCAAGCATCTCGATCACGATGTCATGTCGCTGAGCCCCTGCCGCGTCGCCTATGCCAGCCACGAGCGGCTGACCCGGATCACCGAAGACTATCCGCATCTCACCAGGCTGCTGTGGTTCTCCACCAACCTCGACGCCGCGATCCACCGCGAGTGGGAACTGTCGCTGGGCCAGCGCATCGGCGCGGTGCGCGCCGCGCACCTGATCTGCGAGCTGCACACGCGGCTGCAGATCGTCGGGCTGGTCCGCGAGCACGACTTCGAACTGCCGCTTAACCAGACCGAGCTCGGCGAATGCCTGGGGCTGACGGTGGTCCATACCAACCGCGTCCTGAAGGAACTGCGCGAACGCGGCCTCGCCCACTTCAAGAAAGCCGTGGTGACGATCCACGACATGGACCAGTTGAAGGCCTTCGCCGAATTCGACCCGACCTACCTCTACCTGGCGAGCCAGGCGCGGTAGAACGGGATCGGATGCGCGCAGGGATAGATCGCAAACAGCGGTTTCGGAGCCCCGCAGGATCCTCCCCCATAGGGGGAGGGGGACCGCCGGCGCAGCCGGTGGTGGAGGGGTATCCCCCAAGCGGTTACACCCCTCCGTCAGCCCTACGGGCTGCCACCTCCCCTTCCAGGGGAGGATCATGACCCCAGGGGGCAAGCTGCCTGCAATCCCAACAACCGCTTTTCCTTTGGCTCCGGGCGGACGATCGGCCACTCTCCGGTCCAAACGGGATAGGAGAGGCTCATGGATTCACCGGCAGACACGTCCGGGCAGCAGATGGTGCTCGCCTACCGCGACCAGCCCGGCTTCGACGCCACCGCCGAGGCCAACCGCAAGCGGATCACCGAAACGCTCGACGCCCTGGCCGCCGGCGACGGCGAGGCGCTGTGGCGGATCTTCGATCCCGACGTGACCTTCCACGAGGCATCGTGCCTCCCCTATGGCGGCGCGCACCGCGGGCTGGAGGCGACGAAGGCCGCCTATGCGCAGCTCTGCGACTGCTATTCGGCGATGCATGCGGTGATGGAGGCCGTGCTCGCCTCGCGCGATATCGTCATCCTCTACCAGACCATCACGTTCACCGCGAAGGCGACGGGCCGGCCCGGCACATTGCCGGTCTGCGAACTGTTCCGGTTCCGCGAGGGCAAGGTCGTCGAATGGCGCGCGAACTACTTCGACGCCTGCCTGGTCGCGAAAGCGCTCACGCCCTGACGGCGCGCCTGTTTCCACCAAACCTATTTGCGCCAAACCTATTTAAGACGGCCCTTCCCATTTGGGGATGACAATCGCCGGCCCGCTCCCGCATCATCGCGCAAACGGATCGGGAGAGAAGATATGACAGTGCAACTGGGTGGATTCCTGCGCACGACCCTGCCGCTGGGGCTCGACGCGCTGGCCGACTTCGACAGCGGCCGATACCATTCGGTCTGGCTGCCCGACCATATGGTCAGCTTCTGGCCGGATTCGATCTGGACGCCCGAATTCACCGACCTTGCCGTGGCCTCGCCCTCGCCGCACCGGCATCTCGATGCCCTGGCGGTCGCGGGCGCGGTGGCGGTGATGACCGAGCGCGTGCCGATCTCGACGCTGGTCGTCGATACGGTCCGCCGCCATCCGGCGATGCTGGCGCAGACCGCGCTGACGCTGAGCCACCTGTCGAAGGGCCGCTTCATCCTTGGCCTCGGCTCGGGCGAGCTCGAGAACACCGTGCCTTACGGCTTCGACCATTCGAAGCCGGTCGGCCGGATGGAAGAGGCGATCAAGGTCATCAAGATGCTGTGGGAACGCGAAGGCACGGTCGACTTCG
>Ga0233377_1001122_pt1 | contig 10457 bp, 9 predicted proteins | sample ElkDunMinimDraft_6_FD_191540 | JGI IMG/M metagenome (GOLD analysis project Ga0233377, IMG submission 191540) | Fecal eukaryotic communites from dung pellets of Tule Elk in California, USA - Elk Dung E36 | ecosystem: Host-associated > Mammals > Digestive system > Large intestine > Fecal | place...
CAAGGATGATCGAGACCCCGTCAGCGCCATCGCCGCCCGAGCCGCATCTGGCGGACGCTCCGTATGTCGCCCTGTGCGCCGTCGTTGGCGTCATGGTCGGCGCGATCGGTTCGGTGTTCCATCTCGCCTTGAACGCCGTGCTTCATTGGCCCTCGTCTCTGCGCCAGGTCCTGGACGGGCCCCTGCTGGTGGCATGTGCGGCGCTGCTGACCATGGTGGTGACGGTCGCGGTGTATGCGGTGGTCCGCCGTTCCGCCCCCGAGGCCGGCGGCAGCGGAATCCAGGAAGTGGAAGGCGCGATGGAGGGCTTGCGGGAGGTCCGCTGGACGCGGGTCCTTCCCGTCAAGTTCTTCGGGGGCATCGCCGCCATCGGCTCGGGCCTGGTGCTGGGGCGCGAAGGTCCGACGATCCATATCGGCGCTTCCGTCGCCGCCATGTGTTCCGGCTTCCGGCCGGTGGGCAGGACCGACCGCACCGGGCTGCTTGCTGCTGGCGCGGCCGCGGGGCTTGCCTGCGCGTTCAACGCTCCGATCGCCGCCGTCCTGTTCATCACCGAGGAGACGCGCAAGCAGTTTCCATACAGGTTCCGGACCTATATGGGCGTGATCACCGCGTCGCTGCTGGCGACGGTCATGACGGAAGTGATCGGTGGCAAGGCGCCGGATCTTTCCATGTCCGCGACCACACCTTCGCTGCATGCGTTGCCGCTGTTCGTACTGCTGGGCGGCCTGCTGGGCGGGATCGGGGTCCTGTTCAACCGGGCCCTGCTACGGGCGCTGGCGTTCGCGGGCACGGCCCAGGCGAAAGCGCCCTATGTCTATCCTGCCGCGGTCGGCCTGGTCGTGGGCGCGCTGATGGTGCTCTACCCGCACGGGGTCACCGGGGGTGAAGCGGTGGTTCGCACACTGGTGGCGGAACAGCCCGGGCTGGCCGTCCTGCTGCTGCTTGCCGTGATCCGCTTCTGCACCACGGTCGCCAGCTACTCTTCCGGTGTGCCCGGCGGCATTTTCGCGCCGATGCTGTCGCTTGCCGGATGCGTCGGACTCGCGTTCGGTTCGGCGGCCCATGTCCTCGGCCCCGATTGGGGCGCGACTCCCACCGCCTTTGCGATCGCGGCCATGGGCGGCCTCTTCACGGCGTCCGTTCGTTCGCCGCTGGTGGGGGTGGTCCTCACCCTGGAACTCACCGGCGCTTATACGCTTGCCGTGCCGCTGCTGGCGACCAGCCTGGTCGCCAATCTCGTCGCCTGGTCGCTGGGCGGCAGGCCGATCTACGAGCAACTGCTCGCCCGCACCCTGTCCCTGTCCGGGATTGCGGACAGGAAATAGGGTGCCGCGCCCTGCCCCGGTTCGACACCATCCGGAACGCCTTCCGGGGGCCGGAAACGAACACGACCGCCTGCCGGCGGGCACGCTGCCTTTTTGACCGGGATGGGCGCATATTCGGCACTGCCAGGCCGCAGGCCGGTCGTGAGGTGAGATCAGGATGGACGTCCCATGGTCCTCTTTCTGCGGCCTGCTCTTCATGACGATGGGTCCCCTGCGCTGGATCGCGGTCTTTGCCAACGTCGGAACCGACGACAAGGCGCCCGAGGTCAGGCGACTCGCGGCGCGATCGGCATTCCTGGCCGCGGTGGCCTTCGTCCTCGCAGTTTTCGGGGGCACCTCGTCCCTGACCGGCTGGGGCGTCTCGCTGCCCGCACTGATCGCCAGCAGCGGCGTCGTGCTGCTGGCGCTTTCGCTCCAGTCCCTTCTCAGCCCGACCGCTCCGCGCACGCCGCCCAAGGATCCACTCACGACGCGGGCGACGACGATCGTCTTCCCCGGCCTGTTCCCGCCAATCGCGGTCACCGTCCCGATCATCTTCGCCGCGGCGTTCCCCGACCTGCGCACGCGCCTGGCGATCATCGGCGTGGGGCTCGCCGTCATCCTCCTCAACTGGCTGCTCACGCTGCGGGCGAAGGCGATCATCCGCGCGATCGGCTCGGTGCCCCTCGAGATCCTCGGCGCGGTCTTCGGCGTACTCCAGGTGGCCTTGAGCCTGCAGTTCATCGTGAATGCGGTGTCGATGCTCGTGGCCCGCCATTAGGCCCGGTGGTGGCCGTCCGCCCTGACAGGTCCCGGGTGCACTTCTCCTGCGCGTATCGTCCTCGCCGAACGAAACGGAAACACGCGACGTCATGGAAGCAGCCGCAATGAAGCGGCGCGACATGCGCGGCTCGCGCGACATCACTTGAGCCGGTATGACACCTTCGTGCCCTGGACGGAAATGAGCTTCCGGTCCACCAGGGTTGCAAGGACCCGCGACACGGCGGGTGCATCGAGCCCCGGCAGGGCCCAGGAGGTCAATGACGATTGCAAGGTCTTGAGCGTCGCTGGTTTGGCGGCCTTCAGCCCCTTGAGCCGCTCGATGACTTTCTCAGTGAACTTGGCAACGTCTGCGGGCGCCGGCTTCGGGGGCGCTGTCTGGGCGGCCGGTGGGGCGAGTACGGTGACCTGCACAGTCTTCGCCTGCTCGACCGGCTGGGCTTTGACAGGTGCCGCTTTCTGCACGACGGCCGCGGACGGTCCTGGCTGAGGAACAGTGGCCGTGGCGGGCGTCTGCCGCGCAGAAGCGGCATCGGCCACGACGACCGCGGGTACTGCGCCCACCTTGACCGAGGCTGCGACTGTCTTCTTCGCCGCAGGGTCACCGGGCAACATGGGGATTCGCCTGCAGGCGATCCCGGGCGCTCCGGTGAGGTGGCGGACCAGGGGATCGAAACCCGTGTCGCCAGAGACGATGGTGAAGCGGGCGCATGGATGCCGCTCTGCCAGATGGCCGATGTAGTACGCGATATGGAAATCGACGGCATTCGGCCCGGTGCCGGAAATACTCAGCAGTTCGACGTCAGACCCGAACGGCAGCAGGGCACGGCCCAGCTCGACCGGAATTTTGGTCTGGTTCTGCCCCAGGAACAACTTGAGCTTGCATGAGCCAGGTGCCAGCCGTCCCAGGCTGGCGGGCTGCACGTTCTCGAAATCGATCAGGAAGATCTCCAGGTCCAATCCTTGCCCCCATCCGCCCTGCGGAAAATGTATCCGACCGTGCTGCTCCTTTGGAAGACGCGGACGGCGCGCATATGTGACACGTACTGGGCGACGGAGGCAGCGCTTGGAGGACGCTGTCGAAATCAACTCGCGCTTGATACCGCGCCGCCTGGAAAGGAAACTGCCTGCTACCTCGCACCGTGCGGGAGGTGGTCGCCCGCGGAAGGCACGACGGCACCATCCATGGCGTTCCGGGCGTCGATGGCGTCGCGCGCGTGGGGCACCGCATCATGTACCCGCCCCATCATCGCCAGAATCCGCTCCTCGCCATACCAGGCGCCGATGGAACGGCGCAGCGACTCGGCGATTGCGTGCTCGTACTCGTCCAGGCCCCGCCGATGGACACTCTCCGGCGCGGTCGCCACCGCGCGCTCCGCCCGTGCGTTCGGATCCACCCGCAGCAGTGTCACCTGCTGCCCGTTCTCCTCAAGGCGGATCTCCGTCGTTCCGTCGGCGTTGCGAACGCGCGTGAGGCTATCCGTCGCTACCGCGCGCCATCGCCCGCTCACGTAGGCCCAGCCTTGCCCGTCCCGGTTCCAATGCACAAAATCATCGCCAGAGGCGTGAAACCCCGCCTGCCGGCTTCCGCCGGCTCGAGACCGCGGATCACCCTCGGCCAGCGAGCCGCCGGTATCGAGCGCGGCAATGAATCGGCACGATGCCTCGGGCGTGAGAAAGAGCGAACGGATGGTGTCGTACTCGAACGCGAGAACAGGCCGGGCTGCGTCCGCGCGTGCCGCGACCGGCCCGACAAGCGGGTCTGCCAACACGTCGGCCCAGGCCCGGGCAAGCGGATTGCGGGCGTCCGCATCGCGTAGCGCGTTAAGCACGGCGACACCTCGCAGGGTATTGTCCGCCCCGCTCTGCAGATAATCCGGCTGGCCATTGGGCTGATCGCGCAGCAGGCCGTCGATGGCATCCTTCACCTCGACCGCGGACGCCGCCTTGCCCGCCTCCACCTGATCCATTACGCCGGGCCAGCGCGCTGTTCCTGCCTGGTTCTGCAGCTTCATGAACATGCCCGCCAACCGTACTTGTTCGCTGCTCGCCGCGTAGCGATACAGGCGGGTGCGCTGCAGGCGATCCATGACCGTGTCCGTGTCATCCGCCGCGGCGACCCTGGCGACGTGCGCGGAATCGAGCGCATGCACGAACTGCTGCCCATCGCCGGAGGCCAGGAAACGGTCGATGCGGGAGCGGTCGATGTCGACCGCGCCGATGGCACGCATCTGGCGGCCCGTGCGCTGCAGCGATGCCAGCGTTTCATCGAACTGCCGCGGGTCCAGCACGAGTACGTTTCGGTCCGGCTGCACCCGTGCCCATACCTGGTAGTTGTCCAGCAGTTCGCGCGCAATGCCCGGATGCTGCCCGAGGTCGATCTGCAGCGTGCCGATGGAGTAGCCGCTGTTGGCGACCGGTTCCATGCGTCGCCCGGCCCCGACGTTACCGGCGAAGCTCAGCCGGTACGATACATCGCGGCCTGCGACGCTCCCCTCCGAGGTGACGCCAACGGCGAAGTAGGCAACCGCCCGCAGCTCATCTGCGCTCAGGGCCGCCGGATTGGTCACCATCCGTCTCCCACCCGATGACCCGCGAGACAGGCGCGGATCCAAGGCGTGGACGCCAGGACATCCAGGGCCTCCTCTGCCTCTGGGACCCGGTCGTAATCGGCATGGCAGACACCGCCAGCATCGGGAAGATCGCCGAGCCTTCCGTCGCAGAGCAGCAGAGGCTTGTCGACTGGCTGCCAGCCGGCAGCGCATGCGGTGTCGGTCTCGCTACCGGGCCGGCCGCAGACATGAGTGCGCCGCGCCTGTGTCGGCGACATGGCTTGGGCAATGACCCTTCCCTCGTATGCTTTTCCGGAGGCCACATAAGACCAGACGCCACAGATGCGGCTGCCGCGTTGTAGCAGTTGGTACCGGCTGCACTCCTGGGGCGCCGGCGCGCCCTGGCAGGCCCGCCATTCCCCGGCGAACGGCGTCGTTTCCGTCCCGTGAGGCCCGGCGGCTGCACCCGCCTCGAGACCTGCAGTCGACTCCGAACATGCGGCAATACCCAGCAGCAGCGCCATGGCAATCGTACGCATTCAGATTCCCTCCCGAACGTCCTTCGCACACTAGCGCGTGTGAAGGATCGCAACAACAGGCGCCGGCCGCCCAGAATGCCGGGGGTCGAACCGGTGTTGCCGACGCGATCCGCGGCAGTTGCTCCGGCGCCGCGACATCGTGGGAGTTCGGGCTTGCGGCGCTACGTACGGGCCGGCGGTCGCCTGGTTGCCGCGTTGGGCCCAGGCCAGGCCAGCGATGCACTTCGCCGGCAGATTCGCCTTATCGTTGCGGCCTGGCCTCTTTGCTGGAGTCGGTATGCCCCTCGTCACCCTGACCGTGCAGCGTCCGAAATCGGCCGAGTTCAAGAGTTCCGTCTTCCAGGCGGTGCATACGGCGCTGGTCGCGATCGGCGTGCCTGCCGACGATCGGTTTCAGCGCGTGCTGGAGCTTTCGCCCGAGGACTTCCGCTTCGATCCGGCGTATCCGGATGTCCGCGGTGCCCGCAACGCGGACTTCGTGCTGATCGAGGTGCTGCTGTCCGCCGGGCGCAGCGTCCGGATCAAGCGGCAGTTCCTGGAGACGCTGATGGCCGAGCTGGCGGCGGCAGGCCACGATCCGGAGAACGTCATGCTCGTCTTCAGGGAGACGACATGGGAGAACTGGGCCTTCGCGGGAGGGCGCCAGCTGCACGTGTGATCCACCGCGAACCTGCGTCGCAGGCAGCAGGGGCGCATCTCCGCCCCTTGGCTGCGCGTAGCGTGTGGTGCCTACTCCACCCGCACATCCGCGTCGATGCGGGCGTAGTCGCGGTTGGCGAGATCGCCATCCGCACCACTCGATATCTGGAACAGCCGCTCGGCGAAGCCGTAGTTGTCGCCGCCCAGGTTGCGCGCCATCGCCACCGCGAAGTCGAGCGTGTCGCTCACCGGCATGCCGTCCTCGCCGCCGGTCAGCAGCCGGAGCGTGTCCAGGCCGCTCTCGTCCGCGGCGGCCGCGGCGGTCGTCTGGCCGTGCAGCGCCTGCATCTGCGCCTCGGTGAAGGTGATGACCATGGTCTCGCCGGGCTTGGCCGGCCCGCTGTCGTTGCCGCCGGTGAACGCCCAGTTGAGCAGCTGCGCATGCGATGTCTCCAGCGAGGCTTCCGCCTCGGCATCGCTGCGGCCCCACATGTTGTCCCACCAGCTCAGGTCGACGCTGTGATCGGTGCTGACCTTGAACTCGTAGGTCCGCTCGGACGTCACCTCGGCGCCGGAGGCGTCGAAGCGCTGCGTCACCTGCAGCGGCACGTTGCCCGAGTACTGCAGCTCCGAGGTCGCGGTCCAGGATCCGTCGGGATAGGTGGTCCTGACGAAAGTGCCGGTGTTCTTCGCCCCTGCCAGATCGGCCTGCACCGGGCCCAGTTCCACCTGCAGGCGCTGCTGCGAGGAATAGTCGACGCGCTCGATGGTGGCCACGCCGCTCACGCCCGGGGTTTCATGCGCGACCTGGCCGGTGGCGACGAAGTGCGCGTAGGCCGCCTGTCCGTCCGGATTGGAGAGATCGAACGTGGCCGTGCCCAGGGACGAACCGCCGAGGTTGTCCTGCCGGCCGAGCATCGCGGTGGCGATTTCCGAGCGCAGGCCCAAACCATTGAAGGCCTCGACCGCCTGGTTCGGGCCCATGGTCACGCGCACAGCGTTGCCCTCGCGGGTCACCGCATAGGTCACGCCGGCCGCTTCGGTGACGTTGGTCTGGAAGCCGATGTGCCGGAACGACGCGGCCAGGCTGCCCTGGGTGAAGTTCTGCCCGTCCATCATTACCGTCGCGCCGTCCGGGATCGTGGTCGGATCGAAGGGGTTCACCCGGGCCGCGGCCTCGACGCTCGCGTTCTCGCCCGGCAGCAACACCTTGTAGCGGGCACGGGTCCCGGCGCCGACGCTGGCCTCGCCTTCGACCACGCCGCGGCTGGTCTGGCCCCGGGCTTCGGCGGTCATCGACTGGGTGAACTGCACCTCGACCGTGAACTCGACGTATGGCTCCCCGTCGATGGTCTTGTCCAACCGGCCACCGGTCACCGCAGTCTCGGTGCGCGCCGAGTACTGCACCGGGGACTGGTCGGTCTGTCCGGGCGGGGTGGTGATCTGCGCGGCGGTGACCTTGACGCTGCCGTCGCCCGGGTTCCAGGTCACGCTGCCGGCGGCGTTCGGCCCCTCGGCTCCGACGGTGTACTCGCTGTTGGTCGACGGGTAGATGGGGCTGGGAACGCGGTCGCTGGAGGCCGGGTCCTGGACGATGCTCTGCGAGGCGGCCGGGATGTGGATCGTCTCCCCGGTCAGCAGCGGGTTGCCGTCGCCCTGCGCCTCGTGGCGGCGCAGCGGCGACGGGTCCCGGAACACGTCGGGATTGGCCGCGCGCAGCGCCTGTGGCGTGACCCCATAGCGGTCGGCCAGCGTCTGGACCGTATCGGTGGCCGCGACCACATGGGTCTGCGGCTCGGCCTTGGGCGGCGGGATGTAGATGCCACCACCGCCATCGGTCGCCATGACTGCCATCGCACCACTCCCGGACTCGACGGATTCGCGAGGCGGATGTTGCAGCAAGACACCGGCGCTGGCACCTCGGGCAAACCCGAGGCGCGGGGCGAAGCCGGGCCGGGCGCGGGGCGGCGTTCATCTTTGCTGGCGCGCCGGGGATTGCCCCCGCGCCGGGAGCGGATTCAATCCGCCCGGCCGCCTGCAGGCTCCGGCTCCAGATAAGGCAGCACGTCCTCGGCCTGCCGCTGCCCGTCGATCGCGAGCAGATCCCGGAGGATGGCCGTGTGGCCGGAACCGGCGATCACCAGGACGCGGCGGCCCGGGCCAGCCGCCGCCTGCACGTTCGCGTACATGCGGAAGTTGCGGTGCCACCAGCTGGCCGATGCGTCGGCGCCGATGAAGCCATCACCAGCACCGACGGCATTGGTCAGCAAATACAGGCCCTTGTTCTCGCGGTCGCGTCCGGGGTCATTGGCCAGGCGCAGCAACTCGGGCAGCCCCAGCGAGGCCTGCTCGCGGCTCTCCCGCCCGGACAGCGACGCGAACATCGCGTCCATTTCGGCCTTGAGGCCGGGCTCGCGCGCGGCGATGTACTCGAGCATCGGCCCACCCTGCCAGTGCACCTCGTCCTCGTCGAAGCAGGTCACCGCATCGAGCCCCGCTTCCCGCGCCACCCGGTAGCCGATCTGTTGCGTCTCGTTGACAGCCAGCTGCGCGGTGCCGCTTCGGTAGGCCGCATAGGCCGCGTCGTGCCGTGGCTGCGCGCTGCGCACGCACTCGACCAGCACAGCGGTCGGCCGGAACGCGGCCAGCCGCGTGGCCAGTCCCGCCAGGTAGGCCTGGTTGCCGGCTGTCGTCACATCGGCGACCGTCGCCTTCACCATGTCGCGGCCTGGATTGGCGAAGTGGAACACCCCCAGCATCATCACCTTCGCCGGCTCCGACGGCGGGCCAGAGGCGCGGACCAGTGTCGGAAGCGCGACGATGCCCAGCAACAGCAGGCCATACCAGGAATTGCGGAAAACCATATCGAGCCCCTTGCCGGGATGGTGGCGACAGACCTGCTGGATGCGCCAGGGACCGCAAGGGTTTACAGGGCCGGCGGAACCCTGCTGCAGACCTGGGGCAGTGGACTTCCGCCCCCCCCCGCACGGGCGCAGCCTTCGTGACCGACCTGCCGCACGGCGCCCAGGCCTACCGACACCGGAAGGACGCGCCTGCCTCCGCCGATATGCACCGCGCCCGTGACCAGCACGATCTGCGCGAGATGACCCGTCGGGAAAACGGCATCCTGCGATCGCCGCACGCCGATGCGTTGTCCGACGGCCACCACCGGACGGCTCTGGCACCGAAGTTGCATAGAATCTGTCCAGGCACCCAGAGACACGGACGTATGTTGATCAAGCAGTCGGATGACTACACCCCACTCCTCAGCCGCCTTGAACACGAGGCAGCCGGATCCGGAAAAAGCGCCCAGTTCGCCGCGGTGGAGCTGCGGCGCCGCAAGGCAGGCATCAAGGGCGAGCGGGAGTCGGCCTATCTCATCGACTTCGACTTCGGCGCATCGTCCAACTGGGCCGTCATCCATGACCTCAGGCTGGTCCACAACGGCCGCACTGCCCAGATCGACCATCTGCTGATCAATCGCTGGATGGATGTCTACGTCCTGGAGACCAAGCACTTCCATAGCGGGATCAAGATCACAGAGGAAGGCGAGTTCCTGCGGTGGAACGACTTCCGCAAGACCTACGAAGGCATGCCGTCGCCTCTCGAACAGAACGACCGTCACATCCTCGTGCTTCGGGATGCAATGGCATCCCTCACCCTTCCGACGCGCCTGGGCTTCTCGATACCGCCCGCTTTCCAGCAGTTCGTGCTGGTCGCGCCTGGGGCCAGAATCAGCCGACCCGAAAACTTCGACACCCGCCGCGTCATCAAGGCGGACCAGCTCCGCAAAGCCATCTGGCGTGACGTCGACAACGAGAACGCGCTACTTGGCATCCTTCGGACCGCTGCCAAGCTGGTGTCGTCTGAGACGGTCGAGGCCGTGGCACGCCAGCTGGCTGCAATGCACCAGCCGGCAGCAGACGCCACACCTGCAACCGAGGTGGCGGTGCCTGTCCTGACCAGCCCGATCAGGGCATCTGCCGCCGTCCAGGCAAGGATCGAACCCACACTGCCGCCAAAGTTCCCTGAGCCGCAAGCGTCCGCCCTGCCCGCTTGCAAGGCATGCGGCGGCCGAAAGGGCGAGATCTGCTATGGCAAGTTCGGCTATTACCTGAAGTGCGACGCCTGCCAGGCCAACACCGCAATCCGGTTCACCTGCCAGCCGGGACATGCCCCGCGCCTACGCAAGGCAGGCCAGGAGTTCTATCGAGACTGCGCCCAATGTGGCAGCAGTGACCTGGTCCACCGTAACGCAGGGAACCAAAGCGCGTGATCCTCACCACTGCCGTCCTGCTCTACCAGCTGTTCTTCGTCGTGGTCATGTTCATCGCCAGCCGATTCGGGCGCGTGCCGCTGACGATAGCGCTGGTCGCATCGCTGGCATGGACGGCCACGCATGTGTTCATGCCACCGCTGGCAGTCCTGCAGGCAACGGTGATTGTGGGCAGCTATTTCATCTTCCGGCGCCGGCGCGGGGCCAGCACGACTTGACTCCGCCACACAACGGGGTCCGCACAACGGGGTCAGGTTCACTTTTCCTGCGGGATTGTCCTGTCCCTGTTTACAACCCACTCCCCAGCAGGCGGATGCCTTGGTCGGGTCGCTGGGGCTTGGGCCATCGACCTGTGGATGCCCTT
>Ga0233377_1001123_pt1 | contig 10457 bp, 22 predicted proteins | sample ElkDunMinimDraft_6_FD_191540 | JGI IMG/M metagenome (GOLD analysis project Ga0233377, IMG submission 191540) | Fecal eukaryotic communites from dung pellets of Tule Elk in California, USA - Elk Dung E36 | ecosystem: Host-associated > Mammals > Digestive system > Large intestine > Fecal | place...
AAAATTTAGAAAAATATTTGGAAGTTTAAAAAATATTCTCTATCTTTGCATAATAAATCATCCTAAATGGGTGATAGGAATTGCCCACTGGTATATCGGTCTGATTACTCAGGTTTTTGGCACCTGCAAGCCACGTTCGACTCGTGGGTGGGCAACAAATTATGAAAAAGTATAATTGATCACAACAAAGAATTGAAGAAGCCGTCAAACAAAACAAATGTTATAATGATGTGCTTCGAGAATTAGGTATTCCTACAATAGGAAGAAATGCAGATACTTTAAAAAGAAAGATTAAAGAATATAATATAGATGTATCGCATTTTACTTTTATATCTAAAACAAAAAGTCAGAAATTATATAAAAAATCAACAGAGTATTTAACAAAAGATTCTAGTATATCATCTTATAAATTAAAAGAAAAATTAATCAAAGATGGTATAAAAGAAAATAAATGTGAAATATGCGGAATCTCAGAATGACAAGGAAAAGAGTTAGTTTGTCAACTTCATCACATTAATGGTGATCATCATGACAATAGATTAGAAAATCTTCAATTATTATGTCCAAATTGTCATAGTCAAACAGATACATATTGTGGGAAATCAGAAACAAAAACACATCATTGTTTAGACTGTGGACGAGTTGTTACAAGACCAAATTCAAGATGTATTAGTTGTGCAGCAAAAGTAAGAAATTCAAATCGAAAAAGTTCTATTCCAGATAAAGAAACTTTAGAAAAATTAATACATTCTAAATCATTTGTTGAAATTGGTAAAATGTATAATGTTTCTGACAATGCCGTTAGAAAATGATGTAAATCGTATAATTTACCACATTTAAAATCTTTATTAAAATAATACAACCAATGGTCTCATAGGGTAGTGGTTATCCTTCCACTCTGTCACAGTGGAGACACGAGTTCGATTCTCGTTGGGACCGCGAGGATACTTTTATTAGTTATAAAAGAGATGCAGGTTCAACCCCTGTACCACGGGTAACACTGTGGTTAGTTTAATGGTAGAACAATGTCCTATATATAGTAGTAGTTCAGTTGGTCAGAATGCCACATTTGGGATGTGGATGTCGCAGGTTCGAGTCCTGTCTACTATACAAAAACGAAAATCGTACGTAGATAATGCTGAAATGGTCACTATAGCATAGGAGGCGATCAACTATCTTTTTCTCTTCAAGAAAGAGCTTTGGGATAGACATTTTGGGTCTGTAGCTCCAATTGGTAGAGCACCTGATTTGCACTCAGGTCGTTGAGAGTTCGAATCTCTTCGGATCCACAAAATGGGGAAGTATGCAAATTGGTTTTATACCATTGTAATATTCTTCGCAAGATAGTCATACGATGGTTTCATCGCAATTTATCTGTCACATAAATGTATGGAGGTTCAAGTCCTACCTTTCACACTATTGGGAGAGTACCAGAGTGGTCAAATGGGCCGCACTGTAAATGCGGTGCTTCGGCTTCGGATGTTCGAATCATCCCTCTCCCACTAATGGGTTTATCGTATAAAGGTTTATTACGAGTGACTGTTAATCACTATATCATGGTTCGAGTCCATGTAAACCCGCTAATAGGAACGTAGCTCAATGGATGAGCAAGAATCTTCTAAGTTCTAGGTTGCAGGTTCGAATCCTGTCGTTCCTACACTATGAAAAAGAAGAATTTTGAAAAAGACTTTATTAAGTCTATAAAGAAAGTTATGAGAGAAGAAGTTGGACTAATGCCAACAAGAATTTCTAAAAATAAAAAGAAATACTCTCGCAAGAATTATAAAATTGAATTAGAATGATAGATTTTGTAATTGGCTTATTCATTTTATTAGTATCTATTTTATCAGTTGCATTTATAATGATACTAATTACTCCTTTTTTGATTCCTATATTCTTTTGTATAGGTGTAATCGCATTAATTAGTTTAATAATTGATTTAATAATGCCGAGATAACTCAATTGGTAGAGTAACGGATTTGTAATCCGTCTGTTGCAGGTTCGATTCCTGTTCTCGGCTCTAATTGGAACTGAAGCTAACTTAGTAGAAGCGCCAGACTGAAAATCTGGAGGATGTAGAGCGTAACTACACTGTTCCACAAGACTATAAATTATTTTACATAGAGTTGGGGGTTTAAAAGTACCCACGCAGAAGAGCAGAGTCCTGTAATAAGGAATTTCTCGTGAAACGGAATGTAATTGTCGGTAATTTATGTAAAGTATACTGCAGTATTTATAGTCATTTCCGGATGTGTCGTAACTGGTAGCCGAGCAACACTTAGGATGTTGTGCCATAAGGTGTATGGGTTCGAGTCCCTTCATCCGGACAAATGGGCAAATAACTCAGTTGGTTAGAGTACCTCTCTGATAAGGAGGAAGTCGGAGGTTCAAATCCTCCCTTGCCCACAATAAACAATTTTCAAGGATATTCACTAATTTTGGCAGGTCGGTGGAATCCGATAATTAGAATCCTGATTGCACGGGATGTTGAATATTTAAGATTAGATTAAAGGAGGTGGAGGCTAGTCCTTTTCTACCAACTTGCAATATGGTTGGAATTGTTTAGATATGGTTTATAATACAGCCGCACCAAGTACAAGTGCCACACCTTTTCCTTAAAAGGTTATTACTTTCCCTAGGGTAATTATAAAATAGTGTAGTAGGGTCGTATGCGAGTATAGCACAATGGTTAGTGCTACAGCCTTCCAAGCTGAAGATGTGAGTTCGATTCTCATTACTCGCTCTAATAAAATTTTGTTATGAATAAATGTTTAAATTGTGGAAAAGATGTAAATAATAAATTTTGTAATACATCTTGTCAAAATCAATATAGAAGTAAACAAATTAGATTAAAATATGAAGAAAATCCAAATGTTTGTCAACATTGTGGTAAAGTATTAAGTTGAGAACAAAGGAAAAATAAATACTGTTCTAATAGTTGTGCTACAATTGCAAATAATATTGATACAATACATTCAGAAGAAACAAAAAGAAAAATTTCAAATTCGGTAAAGAAACATACATCATTACTTAAAAAACAACGAGTTTGTAAAGTTTGTAAAACAAAATATGTTTATTCAAAAGGAATTAATACCAAACAGGTGTGTTCTAAAGAATGTTCAAATTATCTTAAAACTCATAGAAAAGAATTTTTATCCGAAAAATCTCGTGAAAAAATGAGTGAATCAGGAAGAAAAAGTGTTATTTTACAAGGAGATAGTCGTCGTTCTAAAAATGAAATATATTTCTATGAATTGTGTAAAACTAAATTTAACAAAGTTTTAAATAATGAATTAATGTTTAATGGTTGAGATGCTGATATAATTATTGAAGATTATAAAATTGCAGTTTTATGGAATGGTCCTTGGCATTATAAAAAAATAAAAGAAACACATTCTGTAAAGCAAGTACAAAATAGGGATAAAATAAAAATTAATGAAATTCAGAAAGTTGGATATATACCATATGTTATAAAAGATATGGGAAAATATAATAAAACTTTTGTTGAAATTGAATTTGAAAAATTTAAAAAATATATTGCGGGTTGTTAGAAGTTGGTATCTTGCAGGTCTCATAAGCCTGTCCGAAAGGCTCAGAGGTTCGAGTCCTCTACCCGCAACAAATAAAAACAAATAATATGATTTATATAGCTGGTCCGTTCTTTAATTCAGAAGAAAGAACAAAATTATTACACATGATTGATTTGGTGAAAGAAGCTTATCCAAACGAAGAACTTTTTATTCCTATGGAACATTTCGTACCAAATGGAGAAAACATGCCTAATTATCAATGGGCAAAAGAAGTATTTAAAACGGATGTGGAAGCTTTAAATAAAGCAGATCGTGTGATTGCATTATACTTAGGTCATTATTCCGATACAGGAACTGCATGGGAAATAGGTTATGCTTATGCAAAAGGTATTCCTGTAACAATTGTTCCAGATGGTATAATACCTAAAGATTATAGTATAATGCCTATTATTTCATCAGGTTCTATTTATGGAACATTTATGAATCTAAAGTAATTTATTCGCGCTATCGTCTAGAGGCCTAGGACATCACCCTTTCACGGTGGGGACACGGATTCGAATTCCGTTGGCGCGACAAACTTAAATTAACAAAATATGGATTTTATTTTTACAATTCTAATTGCCATTCTTTGGGGATATATTTGTTATAGAATGGCGGAAAAAAGACACAGAGATACAACACTCGCAGCTATTCTTGGTGCGTTGTTTGGAGTTTTTGCAGTAATTGGCTACGCTATTGCTGGAGATAAAAACTAAAGAAAGGAAAGCTACTCAAATTGGTGAAGAGGATGCTCTTGAAAAGCATTAGGTCGGTGACGAGCTGGCGTCAGGGTTCGAATCCCTGGCTTTCCGCAAAAATAAATTTGGAAGTGTGGGTGAGTGGCTTAAACCAGCTCTCTGCTAAGGAGCCGATCCTTTTGGGTCCCTTGGTTCGAATCCAAGCGCTTCCGCAAACATTTAATAATTAAAAAATATGAAAGAAAGAATTAGTTGGCTCCAGAAGGGCTCAGAGTACACAAGAGTTGAAGGTAGTATATCAAATGTAGATACGCCTCCAAAAGGAATTTATAAAATTACACTTGATATGCGGGGTTTTCACCTTGAATACTATGACAAAGAATTTACGTTCGATTTTAAAGTTTATGGTATCGAACATGACTTTGTTGAACATGTAATCAAGGCGTATGAAAATACTTCAGGAAATTTTGGAGTTCTTTTAAATGGAATTAGAGGAACTGGTAAAAGTGTAACTGCTAAAATTCTTGCAAACAGACTCAATCTTCCAGTAATTATTGTAAAATCAATGGGAGATCAGAATCAATCAATGATCGAGTGGTTTGCTGATTTTAATTTTGATTGCATCTTTTTATTTGATGAATTCGAAAAGAATTTCTCAGAAAAAGATTCATCAATTCTTCAAATTATGGATGGAATATATACTTCTGAACATAGAAGAATTTTCCTTCTAACAACAAATCAAACAACCATTAATGAAAATCTAATTTCTAGACCATCTAGACTTAGATACATTAAAGAATTTTCTAATCTTGATAGTAAGGTTGTAAAAGAATTTCTTGATGATACACTTAATGATAAATCTTGTATCGATGATCTTATAAGTTATATTGATACTTTAAAGATTTCAACTATTGATATTCTCAAGAGTATTGTATCGGAAGTAAATATATTTGGTTTTGCCGAATTTATTAAATCAAAAGACTTTTTCAACGTTCAAACAGAATCATATACTTATTTGACTCGTAGAATTGAAACTAATGTTGGATTTATTGAGCGAAATGACTATACAGTTGATAAGTTCCTTATTGATTGTAAGAAAGCTGATGCTAAATACGCCATTAACAGTCCAAAGAGAGATAATTTCAAATCAGGGGATGATTATCAGGCAGCATATGATGAGTATCTTGAACTTACAGTAGGACTCACTAATCCATGGACACATACTCTCTATGGTGTTGAAAAAGCGTTTAAGAATTTGAAGATAGGAGATACTGTCAATGAAGGATATGAAACCATTATTGGCATTGATTATGATAAATCTGTTTTAATTACAAAGTGGGCCACTGATCCAAGTGAGGTGTATTTCTATCTCATTAAGAATCCAAACGAAAAGCCATCTTTGTACAAGTCTCAGAGTCAGTCTCCTTCAATGTTATCATTTACACTTTAATGTCTAAGTTTTTAAGAAACGTCGATTTCGACAAATTTGCTGATGAATCAAATGTACAGCAAATTAAAAAGAAAGGATCTAATCCTACTAAGAAACACAACAAGGATAAGAGTAAACGTAGAAAAGGATTTGTAGATCCATCAGAAATAGACTGGTAACGTCTTTGAGGGATTCATCGCAATGCGGTGGATCCCTTATTTTTTTATTATGAAATTAATTGATAAAATACGAAATTGGTTCCGCATAAAAGTTGAGGAAACTCAACCTAAAGAACTAAAAACAATCCAAACATTAACTGTATTTGACGATGTTTGGGTTTGGAAAGAACAACAGATTCATAAAGGTTGGGTTTATGAAAAAACAAAAAATAGCATTGTTGTTATTTATGATGGATTGGCTGAAATCAAATTTCATTACACTAGACCTTTATCACAAACAATTATTACTAATGGAACAAACAAATTAATTTTAAATGAAACAGATATTAACAGCATTCAAACATTTGAAAACAATACTGATTCATAAATATTGGGTTGCTAAATACTGTTTTCAATTAGGATTGTATTGGAGAGGAGTAACTCATGATTTTTCTAAATTTCATCCAATTGAATTTTTAGAAAGTATCAAATATTATACAGGTACAAGTTCTCCAATAAACGAATGTAAAAAAGATAAAGGTTACAGTCTTGCTTGGCAACATCATAAGGGACACAATCCACATCATTATGAATATTGGACAGATAATTATGATGGAAATAATCTAACTTGCCATCCAATCCCATATGAATATTTAATGGAAATGATGGCAGATTGGTTTGCTGCTGGAAGAACATATAAAGGCAAAACATTTAAAGTTCAAGATGAAGTTGATTGGTGGGAATGGAAGAAGACTACTAATCCCGCTATTAATTTACAGACTATTAAATGGATTGATTGTTTTATGGAGGAAATTAAATTCTTTGGAAGTTTATCATTCATAAAAGATCCAATAAACCAAGCAGTACTAAAATTTAGATTATTTGATTTATATCGTAAATAATATGAAGGCAAGACACATAAAGGAATTGCGCAAAGTTATCGCAAACTTTAAGGAATACGAAGTTAGCTATTCCTCTGGGTTGTTTGGAGATTTCGGAGTTAAAGCAGGAGAATGCTGCAAGAAAATCATGGCAAGAAATTCACAAGAAGCGGTTGAAAGATATTTGAAATGGTATTTTAGAAAGTATAAGTGCCGTAATCGACACCATACTAACAATCTTGTAGAAACATCAAGGTGGTGGGGAAAGTTTATGGTAGTTGATTCAAAAGGTTACACAAGATATTTTATGTAAAGAAGGAATAGTATGAAAATGTGGATAGCAAGAACAATCGGAAGGAACTTACAACTCTTTCCAGAAGAGCCTTTTTACCGAGAGGAATATGATATGTGGTACTACTGGAAAACGTGGGCTCCATCAAGTCATATATTGAGTGAAGGTTCGTTGATAGACCCAAGTCTTTTCCCCGAAGTAACCTTCGAGAACTCACCACAGGAAGTTGAACTTGTCTTAAAGAAATAGTTATGAATAAGTGGAATACCGAAATTTCAGTGGAGTTTTGTAAATATTATAGCTTTGTTTATGATCCTCAATTCCAAACTTGGTATAAGCAGTTTGATAGTTTTTCTATACAAATAGAATATTTAGGGGGAATGAATGAGCGTTTACGAATAAACATCTGGCATAGATTTCTATCATACCATATGATATATACTTGTAAACAATGGGAAATGACACTTCAACATCTTAACGAATTAATAGAAGCGATGGCTTTAGTTAGTCCATTTGAGATTGTAGATTAACTTATAATAAAAAAGTAAGATGACACAAGAAGATAAAGAGCTACTTCTTGATTTATACGAACAAGACACTTCAATGACTGGGTTTTTAATAACAAAATGGGAAGCAATCCAATGGTTCATAGGGTTTTTACGAAATCCAGAATACAAAAGAATTACATTTACTAAACCAAAAGAAAACAAAGATGATTACACAAGAAGATAAAGAACTCCTTTTGAAAGACCTTTGCTCAAGATTGCCTTATGGTGTAAAAGTACAATTTAGTTACATTATTACGTCTCCAGCAATATTAAAAGGAATTAATAAAGATCTTATTGAATGTGATATCGCGGTATGTGAATTAGAAGATATCAAACCTTATCTCTTCCCTCTTTCAAGTATGACGGAGGAACAGAAAGAAGAATATGAAGAATCTCTTGTATATCATGATAATGTTCCAGGTGGCTGGACTATTGCAAAATCATTTGATGACGAATATATTATACCTTATTGGTTTGTTGATTTTTGTAATAAAAATCATTTAGACTATAGAGGACTTATTTCAAAAGGACTTGCAATTGATGCAACAGGATTAAACATTTATTAGGAGAATAAATATGACACGAAGAGAAGAAATAGAACTTGCTTGGTTTAGAAAAGAGGTTCAAAGTAATCATAGATATGATGAAAAAACATTCAAAGAAGCAGTAGAATGAGCAGATAAAACTATGATTGACAAGGCTTGTGAAATTCTTGAAAATGTCACAGTGACATATAATAAAAGATTCTTCGGTAAGTGTGAAGAAAATGCCTTTGATGCTGATTTTATTAAAAAATTTAGAAAAGCAATGGAGGAATAGTTATGAAAGTAAGACACGTTGTATTCTCTCGTTATGAGAAATTTAGATGGTTTTTATAGATACTTTAACAAAAAGAGAATATTTTCTTTCTGTTAATCCATTGGATGTTAAGTATTTGATTTATGGAATCAATATACTTTTACCTCCGTTTAGTATTAAACATATAAAAGGTCATTGGTAAGGAGTTGTTGTAATATGGAAGATGATAAAAAAGTAGAGATTCTAAAAGAGTTTACCAAAAAGATTATTGAAGAACAAGTTGATGTGTCTCCTGAAATAATGGAAATAGTAGACAAACACTTTTTTGAAATGTTATAATTATGGCAATAGTAGTAATAAAAGAAAATCCAGTACCTCGACAACAGGTTACTTGTGAAGGTTGCGGTAGCATATTAGAATATGGCAATGCTGATTTAGAAGTGGCACAAAGATATTTAAGCGGAACTGCTGTAAATTATAAAATAAAGTGTCCTGTATGTGGCGTGTATGTAATATGTGAATGGATTAAAAATAAGTAACTATGCTAACAGAAAAAGATTACTGCGACTATGAGACTTGTGTCGCACTTAATGAATTAGGTTGTCCAATTACTAAATGGATTTCTGGCGATGTTGTTAGTACTTTTACACTCTATGAAGCTCAGAAGTGGCTGAGGGAAGAGAAGAACATAGAAGTTAACGCATCTTTTGATAAAAAAGATGATGGATGGATTGCTTTTATACAAAGATTAGATTATCCAGACTTGTATGGTACAGATGTATTTAGTACTGTATATAATACTTATGAATCTGCTCTTTTGGTAAGTATTAAAGAAGCTGTTAAAATTTTGAAGGAGGAATTAAATGAAGAAACTTAATATCGCTTTAGTAGCACACGATGCTAGAAAACAAGAACTTGTAGAATGGTGCACTCATAATGCAGAATGGCTTAATAAACATAAATTGTATGGTACAGGTACTACAGCAAAATTGCTTAATCAAATCATGATACCTATAACACGTACTGATCCTGGACAAGTTTGTTCAGATTGTTTAGCCCTACCATTATCCGTACAACCATTACTTTCTGGTCCTCTTGGTGGTGATCAGCAAATTGGCGCGATGATTGCACAAGGAGAAATTGATATGCTTATTTTCTTCTGTGACAATCTTATTACACAAGGACACCAACAAGATGTTGGAGCTTTAACTAGATTAGCATCATTATATAACATCCCTTTTGCAACAAATAGAACAACTGCAGATATGCTTGTTACAAGTCCATTGATTTGTGATGAAGAATATGAAAGAATTATTCCGCCTGCTATTGAAAATTATAAAAGAAGAATGTAATGAAAAGAATAATATCATTTGTTTTAACTATAATAACTGTTTTGTGTTTAAATAGTTGTTGTGAACAACCTTCTAATTCTTATGGATCTCCAAAAAATACATTTGTTGAAGATCTTACCAAAGCATTAGAAGAATCCAATAAGGCTATTGATAGTACGGTTTCAGAGATGGGAAGGTTTAAACTTTATGATGTTTTACCAGATAGTACTAAAATTTATCGAAATATGAGTTTGTATATAGTTGTTTCTACAACTGGAGATGTTGCTGTAGCACGTTATTAATATGGAAATAATATACAAAAATGGAAATCTTTTTGATGCAACAACAGATGTTATTGCACATCAAGTAAATTGTCAAGGAGTAATGGGCTCTGGAGTTGCTAAACAGATTAAAGATAAATGGCCTAATGTATTTGATGAATATGAAGAGTATTGTGCAGATCCTTGGTCTCATCAAATAATTGGTTCTTGTCTACTTGTTACAATTAATAATCAATATGTTGCAAATCTATTTGGACAAGCTAAATATGAAAGAGATGGAAAAAGATATACTGATTATGAAGCTCTTTACGAATCGTTAGAAAGTCTTGTTGCGCAAATGATTGGTATTAATAAAAAATCAGTAGCATTTCCATATAAAATGTCTTCAGACAGAGGCGGTGCTGATTGGAATGTTGTTTTAGCAATGATTGAATCTGTTTTTAAAAATACTGATATAACAATTGAAATTTGG
>Ga0233377_1001124_pt1 | contig 10457 bp, 6 predicted proteins | sample ElkDunMinimDraft_6_FD_191540 | JGI IMG/M metagenome (GOLD analysis project Ga0233377, IMG submission 191540) | Fecal eukaryotic communites from dung pellets of Tule Elk in California, USA - Elk Dung E36 | ecosystem: Host-associated > Mammals > Digestive system > Large intestine > Fecal | place...
ACACGTACCTCGACTTCGCCTCGCTCGTGGATCAGGGCCTGGCGTCGAGCGGCTACGGCGACCAGGAGCTGGCCTTCCAGACGATGGTCGACGCCCTCAACGAGGACGGCGGGATCAACGGTCGGCAGATCGAGGTGGTCTACGAGGGGTACACCCCGCTCGGCAGCGAGGACGCCGAGGCCGCCTGCCTGCGCCTGACGGAGGACAACGAGGTGTTCGCCGTGCTCGGCGGGTTCCTCGGCCCGGCCGAGCCCGCCAACACGTGCGTCGCCGGCCAGCAGGAGACGATCCTGGTCGGCGGGGTGCAGAGCAGCGAACGCCTGGCCGAGGCCCAGGCGCCGTGGATCACGGACCGTGCGACCCGCACGCGTCAGGCCGACATCCTGCTCCGCCTCCTCGACTCGGAGGACATGCTGGAGGGCGCCGACGTCGCGCTCGTCACCAACGTCGACGCCGAGGACACGCACGATGCGGTCCTCGACGCGCTCGACGAGCAGGGGATCGAGCCGGTCGACGACATCTCCCTCGACGCTCCCATCGGCGACATCCCGGCCGAGGACGCCTCCTGGTCCGCCCTGGGCGAGCGCGTCAACGCGTCCGGCGCCGACACGCTCCTCGTCGCCGGCAACCCGGGGTCGACGATCCGCAACCGCGCCGCGCTCGACCTCGACGTGGACATCTGGGCGCTCGACCAGGAGACGCTGCTCAACCTCGGCACGAGCGTCAGTCCCGACGACGCCCGGGGCGTGCTCTCCGCGGCGCCCCAGGGCGACCTGCTCGAGGCCGAGTCGTTCGCCGAGTGCCGGGACGCGTACGCCGCCGCCAACCCCGACGTCACGATCCTCCCGCCGGAGGAGCTGGAGGAGACCGACGAGGACGTCCTGGCGGGCCTCGGGCTCGCGTGCAACTTCCTCGACCTCTTCGAGGTCGTGGCCACCGAGGCCGGCGCGGAGCTGACCAACGAGAGCTTCGCTGCGGCGCTCGAGGGCCTGGACGACTTCTCGATCGCCACGCAGCCGTTCGCGTCGCTCGGGCCGGACAAGCTCGACTCCAACGATTCGTTCCAGCTCGTGTCGTTCGACCCGGACCTGGGGCCGACCGGTGGGCTCGACCCAATGACCGACGTCCAGGACCTCACCCCGTAATGAGCGACGAGGTCGGTCGGGCGGCGTCTCTGACGAGCGGGATGCTCGCCCGCGAGGACGAGCTTCACGGCAGCCAGGACCCGGTCCTCGACCGGGACCGGGTCCTGGGCGCCCGCGAGGAGGACATGACCCTCCGCCAGGGCCTGGCCAAGGGAGGGCTGACCACCTTCGTCGTGCTGCTCGTCCTCAACTCGCTCGACGAGCTCGAGAGCGCGGCGCTCGTGGTCCTCGGCCCCGACATCGCCGAGACGCTCGGGATGAGCGACGGCGCCATGGTGTTCGTCAGCGTCGTGGCGGCGGCGTTCTTCGTGGTGGGTGCGGTGCCGCTCGGCTATCTCGCCGACCGCTGCCGGCGGGCGCCGATCATCGGCGTCTGCAGCCTCCTGTTCTCGGCCATGGTGTTCCTGTCCGGCCTCGTCGTGAACGCGTTCATGCTGTTCTGGGTCCGCTTCGGCGCGGGCATCGCCAAGGCGAACACGATCCCGGTGCACAGCTCGCTGCTCGCGGACACGTACCCCGTGACGGTGCGGGGGCGGATCGGCGGCGCGGTGGCGATGTCGGGCCGGGCCGTCGCGGCGCTGAGCCCGCTGGCGGTCGGGGCGATCGCGGTCGCGGCCGGCGGCGTGGACGAGGAGGGCTGGCGGTGGGCGTTCTACCTCCTCGGCCTGCCCGTGGCGGTGGCGGCGGTGTTCGCCTTCCGCCTGCCCGAGCCGGTCCGCGGGCAGTGGGAGAAGCGCGATGTGCTCGCCTCGGTCACCGAGGACGCCCACGTGCCGATCTCGATGGAGGCCGGCTTCGCCCGCATCTGGCAGATCCGGACGATGCGGTCGGTCATCGTCGGGTTCTCGGCGCTCGGCTTCATCCTCTTCCCGCGCGAGTCGCTGTCGAGCTTCTTCCTCGAGGAGGAGTTCGGCCTCGACGCGCTCGGCCGCGGCCTGGTCGCGTTCACCACCGGTGTCTGCATGGCCGCCGCGCTGCCCTTCGCCGGCCGGGCGTTCGACCGGCTCTACCGGGACGATCCCGCCCGGGCGCTGGCGATGGTCGGCTGGCTGATCCTGCCGGGCGCCGTCCTCGTGCCTGTGCAGTTCAGCATGCCGAACGCGGTGCTGTTCACGATCGCCGGCATCCCGACGACGGTGGCCGCCGGCGCCGCGTACGCCATGGCCGGTCCCGTCCTGCAGCAGGTCGTGCCCTACCGGCTGCGCGGCCTCGGCACCGCGCTCGGCACGCTCTACATCTTCGTGGTGGGCGCGCTCGGCGGCGCCCTGCTGTCGGCGCTCCTCGTCGGCAGCTTCGGCGAGCGGACCACGGTCATCGTCCTCGCCGTACCGTCGACGCTGGCCGGCGCGGTGATCCTCGTCAACTCGTCGCGCTACATCCGCTCCGACATCGCGATGGCGGTCGACGACCTGCGCCGCGAGCACGCCGAGCACGAGGAGATGGCGGCCCACCCCGACGACGTCCCCGCCTTGGCGGTGTCCGGCATCGACTTCTCGTACGGGCACGTGCAGGTCCTGTTCGACGTGAGCTTCCACGTCGACCGCGGCGAGACCCTCGCGCTGCTCGGCACGAACGGTGCCGGCAAGTCGACCGTGCTCCGCGTGGTCGCCGGGCTCGGGACCCCCTCCCGCGGGACGGTGCGCCTCCACGGCGGGAACATCACCTTCACCACCCCCGAGCAGCGCGCCGGCATGGGCATCCAGGTCCTGCCCGGCGGGCGCGGGGTGTTCCCGTCGATGTCGGTCCGCGAGAACCTGGAGATGGGTGCGTACCTGCTGCGCGGGGACCGGGCGCTTCAGCGCGAGCGCATCGCGCGGGTGCTGTCGGACTTCCCGGTGCTGGCCGACCGCCTCGGCCAGACCGCCGGCCTGCTGTCCGGCGGCCAGCAGCAGCAGCTCGCACTGGCGAGGGTGCTGCTGCACGAGCCCGAGGTCCTGATCATCGACGAGCTGTCGCTCGGGCTCGCGCCGGCGATCGTCAGCGAGCTGCTCGACGTGCTCGACCGCATCAAGGAGCAGCGGGGCCAGGCGATGATCGTCGTCGAGCAATCGCTCGACGTGGCGCTGCGCATCGCGGACCGGGCCGTGTTCATGGAGAAGGGCGCGGTCCGCTTCGAGGGGCCGGCGTCCGAGCTCGCCGCGCGCGACGACCTGGCCAGAGCCGTGTTCCTGGGCACCGAGGGCGGCTGACCGTGGTCCTCGCCACCTGGATCACCGAGCAACTCGTCTTCAACGGCGTGGTGACCGGCCTCAGCACCGCGCTCGTGGCCCTCGGCGTCGTCCTCACGTACCGCTCGACGCGCGTCATCAACTTCGCGGTCGGCAACATGGGCCTGCCCGCGGCGGCGGTGATGGCCCTGCTGTGCATCAACTACGGGCTCGGCTTCTGGCCGGCGCTCGCCGTGAGCCTGCTGGTCGGCGCCCTGTTCGCCGCGGCCGTCGAGCTGCTGGTCGTCCGGCGCCTGTTCCGGGCGCCGCGGGTGATCGTCCTCGTCGCCACGATCGGCGTCGCCCAGCTCGCCCAGGCGATCACCCGGACGTTCCCCGACATCGAATCGCGCACGACCGCCCGGTACCCGGTACCGATCGGCGCGGTGTGGGAGGACGTGGCCGGACTGCGGGTCACAGGTCCCCAGGTGACCGTGCTCGTCGTCGTGCCGGTCGTGGCCGCTGCCCTCGGCTGGCTCCTCAACCGCACGACCTTCGGCCGCACCGTGACCGCGTCGGCCGACCAGCCGGACCTCGCCCGCCTGTCGGGCATCAGCCCCAAGATCGTGTCGACGTTCGTGTGGACCATCGCCGGTCTGCTGTCGAGCGCGACGCTGATCATGTTGTCGGGCATCTCGGGCTCGCCGAGCGGCATCGAGGGCCTCGGCGCCAGCACGCTGAACCGGGCGCTGGCGGCCGCCGTCATCGCCGGCATGGCGTCGTTCCCGCGGACGGTCGTCGCCGGCGTCGGGCTCGGCATCGCCGACGCCGTGCTGCGCTTCAACTTCCCCGACCAGGCCGGGCTCATCGACTTCGTCGTGTTCCTCGCCGTCGTGGTCGCCGTGTTCCTGCAGACGCGGGCGCGTGACACCGAGACGGCGACGTTCTCGTTCGCGCCTCGGGTGCGCCCGGTGCCCGAACGGTTGCGGCAGATCTGGTGGGTGCGGAACCTCCCCGGCCTGGCGGGCGTGCTGGCGTTCGCCGTGGCCGCGGCGGTGCCGCTGGTCGTCAGCGAGCCCTCGCGCCACCTGCTCTACACGCAGATCCTGCTGTTCGCCGTCGCCGCCATGTCGCTCGCCGTCCTGACCGGCTGGTCGGGCCAGCTCTCGCTCGGACAGATGGCCTTCGCCGGGGTCGGTGCGATGTTCGCCGCGGCCGCGAACCGGGGGATCGAGCTCGATGTCGGTTGGGGCGACGCCCGCCTCGACCTCCATCTCGACGGCGTGAACTGGGTCGTGTCGATACTGCTGGGGTCGGCGTTCGCCGCCCTGGTCGCGGTGGTCGTCGGCGCCGGGGCGCTGCGGGTCCGCGGCTTGCTCCTCGCGGTGTCGACGTTCGCGTTCGGCCTCGCCGCCCAGCAGTACATCTACCGGCGCCCGTTCCTCTCGGACGGGCGGACGACCTCGGTGCCGTTCGAACGTCGGCCGTTCCTCGGCATCGACCTGACCGACCAGCGCAACTACTACTGGTTCTGCCTCGCGGTGCTGGCGGTGGTCGTCGTCGTTGTGGCGCGGCTGCGCCGCTCGGGCGTCGGCCGATCGATCATCGCGGTGCGCGACAACCCGGACGCGGCGGCCGCGTACACCGTCCGCCCGGCACCGGCGAAGCTGCTGGCGTTCGCCGTCGCCGGTGCCCTCGCCGGGCTGGCCGGTGGCCTGATGGCCGGCGCTGTCCAGAACGTGCCCCTCAGCGAGCGGTTCTTCCAGGTCGACGACTCGCTGCAGCTCGTGGCCATGGTGGTGATCGGCGGGCTCGGCACCGTCGCCGGCCCCGTGCTCGGCGCGCTGTGGGTCGTCGGGCTGCCCGCCTTCTTCCCCGACAACGACGCCATGCCGCTGCTCACGTCGAGCGCCGGGCTGCTGATCCTGCTGCTGTACTTCCCGGGCGGCCTCGTCCAGATCGGCTACAGCGCGCGTGACGCGCTGCTGGGGTGGCTCGACGCCCGCTCCCCCGCCCCGGCGACCATGCGCACGCAGGCGGTGCCGATCTCGGTGCGGCGAGACGGCGGGCGGGCGCGCCCGCCCGAGGGCACGGCGGCGCTGGTCGCCGAGGACGTACGGGTGCGCTTCGGGGGCGTCGTCGCCGTCGACGGGGTCACGATCCGGGTCGCCCAGGGCGAGGTCGTCGGCCTCATCGGCACGAACGGCGCCGGCAAGTCGACGCTGCTCGACGCCGTCGGCGGCTTCGTCCCGGCCGAGGGTCGGATCGTGCTGCTGGGCGAGGACGTGACCGGGCTCGACGCGGCGCGGCGAGCACGCGCCGGGCTCGGCCGGACGTTCCAGGCGGCCAGGCTCTTCCCCGAGCTCACGGTGCGCGAGACGGTGGCGGTCGCCCTCGAGGCGCGCGGCCGTAGCGGGTTCACCTCCACCGCGCTCGGCCTCCCGGCGGCGCGCCGGCGCGAGCGCACGCGGGCGTCCGAGACCGACGAGGTGCTGTCGTTCCTGGGGCTCGGCCGCTACGCCGACAGCTACATCGCCGACCTGTCGACCGGCACCCGGCGGATCGTCGAGCTCGCCGGCCTGCTCGCCGTGGGCGCCGACGTGCTGTGCCTCGACGAGCCGACCGCCGGTGTCGCCCAGCGAGAGTCCGAGGCGTTCGGTCCGTTGCTGCTCGAGGTCCGCCGGGAGCTCGGCGCCGCCATGATCGTGATCGAGCACGACATGCCGCTGATCACCGCCATCTCCGACCGCATCTACGGCCTCGAGCTCGGCCGGGTCATCGCCGAGGGCTCGCCGGCCGACGTGCGCCAAGATCCTCGTGTGATCGCCTCCTACCTCGGAACCGAGCGCGCCGTGGGAGCCACCTCGTGAGCGACGAGACGCCCACCACGAAGGACCTCCTGCTCGACGCCGCCCAGCACCTCTTCGCCCGCGACGGCGTGCAGGGCGCGCGCATCCGGGAGATCAACGAGCTCGCCGGGCAGCGCAATCCGTCGGCGCTCCACTACCACTTCGGCTCGCGTACCGCCCTGGTGCGGGCCGTTCTCGAGCGCTACCAGCGAGCGGTCGACGTCACGGCCGCCGAGGCCCTGGACCGGTTGGAGGACGCGGGCCACGCGCCCGACGTCCGAGAGATCGTCGAGGTCGTCGTGCGCCCCGAGGTCCAGACCCTCGGGACCCAGGCGGGCCGCGACTGCGTGCGCATCATCCCCCAGCTCCTGCCCGAGCTGAGCCGCAACCTGCGGGCCGGCGTCGTCTACCCCATCACCCCCGTGACGCGCCGGATCATGGCCATGCTCGACGAGCGGATGGCGACGCGGTCGATCCCCGAGCGCGTCCGGCGCGAGCGGCTCGTCAGCTACGCGATCGTGTTCACGACCCTGCTCGGCGAGCGGGCGCACCAGGTCGAGGCGGGCGGCGACCTCCTCCTGACCGACCCCGAGTTCGCCGTGCACCTGGTCGACGTGCTCGAGGCGGTGCTCCTCGCGCCCGCGCCCCCGCCGGGGCAACCCGGGTGACCGACCGGCGGGCCGCGTTCGCACACGTGCTCGCGCCGGGGCGCATCGGGCCGCTGGAGCTGTCGAGCCGCGTCGTGCTGCCGGCCATGGACATGAACCACTGCGACGACGGCGTCGTGACCGACGCCGAGATCGCCCACTACCGCGCCCGGGCGGCGGGCGGGGCGGCCCTGATCATCACCGGCAGCGGCGCGGTCGACTTTCCGGTCGGCGCCGCGTCCCGCAAGCAGCCAGGGCTGTCCGATGACCGGTTCACCCCCGGCCTGGCCCGGCTCGCCGCAGCCGTGCACGCGGCGGGCAGCCTCCTGTGCGTCCAGCTCACCCATCACGGCAAGACCGCCCGGGTCGACATCGCCGAGGGCCGGCCCGTCCTCGTGCCGTCCCGCCCCGTCGGCACGACCGACATGTCGGCGCTGCGCGACAACACCCCCGACGAGATCCGGCGCCTCGCCGCCACGACCGGCGGCAAGCTGCCGACCTACCGGGAGGCCGACGAGGACGACCTCGCCCACGTGGTCGGGGCGTTCGCCGACGCGGCCCGCCGGGTCCGAGAGGCGGGCGCCGACGCCGTCGAGGTCCACGCCGCGCACGGCTACGTGCTGTCGACGTTCCTCGCCCGCGCCGACAACCACCGCCAGGACCGGTGGGGCGGCCCGCTCGAGAACCGGGCGCGGCTCACCGTCGAGGTGCTGCGCGCCGTGCGGGCCGCCGTCGGCCCGGACATCGCCGTGCTCGTGCGGGTCGCCGGCCGCGAGTTCGGCGAGGAGGGCGCGCTGACGATCGAGGAGTCCACCGCGGCGGCGCGGCTGTTCGTCGAGGCCGGCGCCGACGCCATCCACGTCACCGGGTGGGGCCGGAACTCGTTCGCGGACTTCACCGACGGGCCGCTGCCCGACACGGTGGCGGCCTACCGCGGCGACGCCCGGGCCATGCGGGCGGCTGTCGACGTCCCGGTGATCGCCGTCGGACGCGTGCTGCCCGAGGTGGCCGAGGAGATGCTGCGGACCGGCGACTGCGACTTCGTCGCCCTGGGTCGGCAGCTCCTCACCGACCCGGATCTCGTCGTCAAGCTACGCAGCGGCCGCCGGTCGTCGATCCGCCCGTGCATCAACTGCTACGTGTGCGTCGAGCAGAACTTCTACGACGAGCCGCCCCGCTGCGCGGTGAACCCCGCGCTCGGCGACGAGGATCTCGCTGTGCTGCCGTCGGCCGAGCGGCGCCGGCACGTCGTGGTGGTCGGCGGCGGGCCCGCGGGGGCAGAGGCGGCGCGCCTCTCCGCCGAGCGCGGGCACCGGGTCACGCTGCTGGAGGCGGCCGACCGCCTCGGGGGCACCGCGTGGTTCTCGCAGCTGACCACACCGGCCAACGGACCGCTCGTCGCATGGCAGGCGGCCGAGATCGGCCGGCTCGGCGTCGAGGTGCGCCTCGGGACCGCCGCCACCGTGGACGCCGTCGTCGCGCTGCGACCCGACGCCGTCGTCGTCGCCACGGGCTCGACCCGCGGCCGGCCGGCGGTCCCCGGGGCAGACCTCCCCCATGTGTGGACCGGCGACACGTTGAGGTCGGTCATGACGGGGCAGGGCGACCTGCCGCGGGATTTCGGCCGCCGCGCTCGCGCGCTGGTGCGCCTGGCACACGCGGCGCGCCTCACCGGCGCGGCGGCGCGCGTGCGTCGGCTGTCGCGCTGGTGGCTGCCGCTCGGCCGCCGCGTCGTCGTCGTGGGCGGCGGCCTCGTCGGCATCGAGCTCGCCGAGTTCCTGGCCGAGCGCCGCCGCTCGGTCACCGTGCTCGAGCCCGGGCCCGCCGCCGGCCTGCCGATGGCCGCGCCCCGCCGCTGGACCGCGATCCGTACGGCCGCCGCCCACGGCGTGCACGTCGAGCGCGAGGCGACGCTGGTCGCGATCACCGCCGACGACGTCGAGTTCGACGTCGGGGGCGAGCGGCGCCGCGTCCCGGCCGATGCGGTGGTGGTCGCGAGCGAGGTCCGCTCAGGCGCGCCCCTCGCCGACGACCTCCGCCGGCGCGGCGTCGAGGTGCACGTCGTCGGCGACGCCGCCGACGTGGGCTACATCGAGGGGGCCATCCGTTCCGCCTGGCGCACGGCGCGGGCCCTCTGACCCGAGCCGGGGCCGCGGGATCACCGCCCCGATCGCCGAGGCCTCGGCCGCGTCGGTCACGGCGCCGCCGTCGTCGTGAGTCGGATACCAACCTTCGCTACTTCGGCGAGGTGGGCGGCACGGTGACGCCGCCTCCTCACGCTCCTCCGTGCCCGCCTCACCTGCCACCCGTCGGGGCAGCATGCCGTCGCACAGGGTCGTTACCGGCTCTCCTCCTGCACGTGGAGCGAGAACGTCGCGGTGAACGACTCCCCTGGCGGGACGAGCGGGTAGCCGCCATCGACGAGCGCATTCACCGGTGCTGTCATCGGTTCCAGGCACACGGCGTCGCCGCTCGGCGGTGTGAACACCTGTGCGTAGCCGTAGCCCTCACCCACATCCAGAACGAGGCGTCGACCTCCACCGGAAAGGGCGAGTACACGATCGTCGCCCAGCTGGTAGAGGTCGTCGAAGGACCGGCCGCCCAGCGGCTGAACCTCGTGCTCTTCGACGTGGACGTCGCGGGTCGGGAGGCCTCTGTCGTCGAGCCGAACGTGCCGACGCCTCGGCAGCCGAAGGCGCACGTCCGCCCGGGGCACGCCCGGGAGGCAAAGGTACGGGTGGTAGCCGAAGGCCACCGGAACCGGCCGGTCGCCGGTTGGCGTCAACGTCGTCTCGATCCGGAGCGTCGCCTGCTCCACCTCGGCGTCGATGCGGAGCTCGTGGGGGAACGGGAACGAGGCCAGCAGGTCCGGGTGGGAGCCGAACTCGAAGCGGGCGGTCAACGACCGCTGTCGCACCGTGACGACCTGCCACCCCGGACGGGCCGTCATCGTGCCGTGGATCGGGAGGCCGTGCTCGTCAGTCATGAGGTCCAGGCCATCGAGGGCGACCGACACGCCCGACACCGCGTAGCGGAAGGCTCCTAGGCGATTGGCCCACGGGGCCAGGAGGGGCAGCCCGGTCAGCTTTCCGGCCCGATACCGATCGATCCCACCGGGGAGTGCGAGGAACTCGTCGCCGTTGTGGCGCAGCGAGATACCGATCATCCCGAGGTCCGGGAGAAAAGTGGTGTCGAGGCCGTGCCCGGACGACAGCGTCACTCTCCGTTCCACCTGACCGGTTCCTCCCGCCACATCGACCATCCGACCGTCGCCCTGCGCCGCGGTCATCGTCCCGACGGCATGAAGTCGTACACGCCCTCGAGCGCCGCGTCGATGTCGTAGCCGATCGCCAGCGCCAGGCCCGGTACGGCGGGGACGACCCGGGCGAGCCCCACGGTGCGTCCGGTCCGGCCATCCAGGGCCCTGAGCCCCCCTCGTGGCACCGTCCGGCGCCCGCCGCCGGCGGTCCGGGCGGCAACGACCCCCGCAAGCTTCAGGAGCATCTGTCGATCGGTCATGGAGACCCCTTCCGCCGGTGCGTTCGTCCCCCCGCATCTGTACCCGGTCACATGCCAAGCCGAGTCCCCGACGCGCGACAGCGCCCGTTTCGACGCCCACCCCAGCCGGAGGTCGACGGCCCGAGCGGCCGAGCGGCCCTCGGCCGATCA
>Ga0233377_1001125_pt1 | contig 10445 bp, 4 predicted proteins | sample ElkDunMinimDraft_6_FD_191540 | JGI IMG/M metagenome (GOLD analysis project Ga0233377, IMG submission 191540) | Fecal eukaryotic communites from dung pellets of Tule Elk in California, USA - Elk Dung E36 | ecosystem: Host-associated > Mammals > Digestive system > Large intestine > Fecal | place...
CGTGGTCGTACGAGGCCTGACGCGGGTGCGCTCGGGCGTCCAGGTCGGCACCGACGTCGTGGAGATGAACCAAGCGGAAGCGAGCCTCATTCCGGATGGGGGTGCTCTTTGAGGCTCGCCCGCTTCTTCGTCGATCGACCGATCTTCGCTGCGGTCCTTTCGATCCTCATCTTCGTGCTCGGAGGGATCTCGGCGTTCACGCTGCCGATCTCCGAGTATCCCGAGGTCGTTCCACCGACGGTCGTCGTTCGCGCGCAGTACCCCGGCGCAAACCCGAAGGTGATCGCCGAGACGGTCGCCGCGCCGCTGGAGCAGGAGATCAACGGCGTCGAGAACATGCTCTACATGCAGTCGTCGTCGAGCAGCGACGGCGCGATGGTGCTGACGGTCACCTTCCGGATCGGCACCGATCTCGATGTGGCGCAGGTGCAGGTGCAGAACCGCGTCGCCCAGGCTCTTCCGCGCTTGCCGGACGACGTGCGCCGCCTCGGCGTCAACGCCAAGAAGAGCTCGCCCGACCTCACGATGGTCGTGCACATCGTCTCGCCGGACAACCGCTACGACGACAAGTACCTTCGCAACTTCGCCTTGCTCCAGGTGAAGGACTCGATCGCGCGCATCCCGGGCATGGGCGACGTGCAGCTCTTCGGGTCCGGCGACTATTCGATGCGCGTCTGGCTCGATCCGGGCAAGGTCGCCGAACGCAACCTCACGGCGGGAGACGTCGTGCGGGCGCTCCGCGAGCAGAACGTGCAGGTCGCCGCCGGGACGCTCGGCCAGCAGCCCGCGCCGACGGGCGCGAACTTCCAGCTCAGCGTCAACACGGAAGGCCGTCTCGTCACCGAGGAAGACTTCGGCGAGGTGATCGTCAAGGCCACCCCCGACGGCGGCACGGTCCGCCTCAAGGACATCGCGAGGATCGAGCTGGGCGCCAGCCAGTACGCGCTCCGAAGCTTGCTCGACAACAAGACCGCCGCCGCGATGACGATCTTCCAGGCGCCGGGCTCGAACGCGCTCGAGCTGTCGGAGAACGTCCGGAAGACGATGGCGGAGCTGTCGAAGTCCTTCCCCGAGGGCGTCACCTACGAGGTCGTCTATGACCCGACGCAGTTCGTGCGCTCCTCGATCGAGGAGGTCGTGCACACGCTGCTCGAGGCGCTCGTCCTCGTCGTCCTCGTCGTCATCCTCTTCCTCCAGACGTGGCGCGCCTCGATCATCCCGATCGCCGCCGTGCCGGTGTCACTCGTCGGGACGTTCGCGGTGATGAAGCTGCTCGGCTTCTCGATCAACGCGCTGTCGCTGTTCGGCCTCGTCCTCGCGATTGGCATCGTCGTCGACGACGCGATCGTCGTCGTCGAGAACGTGGAGCGCAACATCGCGCTCGGCTACTCGCCGAAAGAGGCGACGCGGCGCGCGATGGACGAGGTGAGCGGACCGATCATCGCGATCGCTCTCGTTCTCTGCGCGGTGTTCGTGCCCATCGGGTTCGTTCCGGGTCTCACCGGCCAGTTCTATCGGCAGTTCGCGCTCACGATCGCGATCTCCACCGTCATCTCCGCCATCAACTCGCTCACGTTGAGCCCGGCACTCTCGGCGGTCCTTCTTCGCTCACACCATGCGCCGAAAGATCTCCCGACGCGCGTGATGGACCGCGCGTTCGGATGGTTCTTCCGGCCGTTCAACCGCTTCTTCGACGCGACGTCGCGCGGCTATGTAGCCGTCGTCAGAAGTGTCCTCCGTCGCTCCGTGCTTGCCCTCGCCGTCTACGTCGGGCTTCTCTTCGCGACGTGGGGTGGCTTCGCCAAGGTGCCGGCGGGGTTCGTGCCCACGCAGGACAAGCAGTACCTCGTCGCGTTCGCGCAGCTCCCGGACGCCGCCTCGCTCGAGCGCTCGGACGAGGTGATCCGGCGCATGTCCCAGATCGCGCTCGAGACCGAAGGCGTCGAGCACGCGATCGCGTTCCCCGGTCTCTCGATCGCCGGTCTCAACAACAGCCCGAACGCCGGTGTCGTCTTCGTCGACCTCAAGCCGTTCGAGGAGCGGAAGGCGAAGCACCTCCACGGCGAGGCGATCGCCGCCACCCTGAACCAGAAGTTCGGGAGCATCCAGGACGCCTTCGTGGCCGTGTTCCCGCCTCCACCGGTGCAGGGGCTCGGCACCATCGGCGGCTTCAAGCTGTATCTCGAAGACCGCGGCGACCGCGGGCTCGAGGCGCTCTACGGCGATACGCAGAGCTTCCTCGAAGCTGGCCATCAGAGGCCGGAGCTCGCGGGCCTCTTCACCGGCTACCAGGTGAACGTGCCGCAGCTGTTCGCCGACCTCGATCGGACCAAGGCGAAGAGGCAGGGCGTGCTCGTCACGGACGTCTTCGAGACGATGCAGGCCTACCTCGGCTCACTCTACGTGAACGACTTCAACCGGTTCGGCCGCACCTTCCAGGTGACGGTCCAGGCCGACGCGAAGCATCGGCTCACGCCCGAGGACGTCCTCGCCCTGAAGACGCGCAACGCCTCTGGCGGCATGGTGCCCCTCGGCAGCCTCGTCACGGTCAAGGCTGCGAACGGCCCCGACCGCGTCACGCGTTACAACGGCTACCCCGCTGCCGAGGTGAACGGTGGCCCGGCTCCCGGCTTCAGCTCGGGCCAGGCGCTCGCCGCCATCGACGACCTCGCGCGCGACCTGCCTCCGGGCATGAAGTTCGAGTGGACGGAGATCACCTACCAGCAGCTCCTGGCAGGAAACACGACGCTCCTCGTCTTCCCGCTCTGCGTGCTCCTCGTCTTCCTCGTGCTCGCTGCGCAGTACGAGAGCTGGGCGCTCCCGCTGAGCGTCATCCTCATCGTCCCCATGTGCCTCCTGGCAGCGATCGCGGGCGTGTGGCTCGACGGCACCGACAACAACATCTTCACTCAGATTGGCCTTTTCGTCCTGGTCGGCCTGTCTTGCAAGAACGCGATCCTCATCGTCGAGTTCGCGAAGGACAAACAGGAGCAAGACGGTCTCGATCCCGTGTCTGCGGTGCTCGAAGCTTGCCGTCTTCGCCTTCGCCCCATCCTGATGACCTCCATCGCGTTCATCATGGGCGTGTGGCCTCTCGTCTCCTCCCAGGGCGCCGGCTCGGAGATGCGTCACGCGATGGGCGTCGCGGTCTTCGCCGGGATGATCGGCGTCACGTTCTTCGGCCTGCTGTTCACCCCCGTGTTCTTCACCGTCTTGCGTCGCAAGCGGAAGCCGAAGGCGGACGAGGACGTCCTCGTGCCCCCGCACGGGGAGGCTGCCGCCGCGGAATGAGCAGCCGCCCCGCCAGGGGCGTCGGTGTTCGCGCTCTCGCGGCCGTCGTGCTTTCTCGGCACGGCGGCCGCGACGTCCCGGCCATCGAGGGCGCACGTGTGCAGATGGACGTGGAGATTCAGGCTCGACCCAAAGCCCTGCACGAAGGTCCCGGCGCCAGCGTGCAGCTTGCCCGTCTCGCCGCTCTTCTTCGCAGCGGCCTTGTAGTAGCGCGCGAGCTCCTCACGTCATTCGCGGCCGCTCCCGAACGGGAACCGCGCTCCGCGTCCGCGCTCGGCTTCTCCCGCGCTTGCACGTAGGAGAAGCCGCGCTCGCGGGGGGATCGACCGATCTACGCCGTCGGCACCCCCGGCGCCTGCCCCTTCGCGGGCGCCTTGCGGCGCCGCCGGCGCTCGTAGGCGCTCGTGACCTCGCGGACGATGGCCGGGTCGCGCCGGAACACGAAGCGGGCGGCGGCGCGGACGACGCCGACGCGCCGCTGGAGCAGCGTGATCAGGCGATTGCGCTCGTCGAGCGCGGCATCGGCGTCGGCGCTCTCGACCGGACCGCGCGCGCGCAGCTCGCCGACGAGCTCCTTCGCTTGGTCGATGAGCGCGACGTCGAACCCGCCGAGGCCGTCGAGCGCCCCCGCGGACCGACAGGCGGTCCCTCGACTGCGCGTCCTGTGCGAGCTCCGTGATCGCGAGGATCTCCGCTCCGGTCGACGCGGGCAGGCGATCGCCCACGCTCTCCAGTCCGTACCGCACGATCGTGTCCCCGTCCTCGATCGTCTTCCAGTACTTCGCAAAGAATCGCGCGACGTCGACGGCCTCGCCGAGGAACACGTGTACCGGTAGCGGCGGCACCGGCACCCCGCTCTCGAGCGCCTTCATCTCCTCGCGAAAGTCGGCGAGCACATACTGCTTCGACTTCTTCACGTTCATATCCCCTCCTGGCCTTCGCACGGTCGTGGGTCGTGCGAGCGGCGATCGGCGTATCGGAAGTGGACCTGCATGACACGACAGCCCGCGACATCGCGCGCGACCTTCCAGGCGGTCGGCCACAGACGACGTGCGATCCTCCTCCCGGTGCTCGGCGTCCGGGGACCGCAGGTTTCCGTCCGGGAAGGTCGACTTCCCGTCCGGGAACGTGGAGCCCCGTCCGGGAATGTGCCGAGCGTTTCGCCGGTCGAGGCACGCCTCATGATCCGAAAGGATTCGGTGAAACGCGGCGGAACGAAAAGGCGCGAGGGCGGCAGCACGCTGCCCCCGTTCGTCTTCGCGCCGAGCGGCGGGAGGTAGGAGACCGAGCCCCCAGGCCCCCCGGTTCGAGCTTCACCCGGCGACGCCGTGCTCGAGCACGATCTCGAGGACGCGCCTCCTCGACGTTCAGCGCCCGCGCTTGCCACGCCCGCATCTCGCGGTCGATGCGGTGCTCCGAGGCGACGGAGGCTCGCGATGGTGGCCGCCGGCCTCCTCGCCTCCAGCGGCGCGCCTCATGACGCGATCGCGCTGCTCCGCCGAACGGTCGATGCCGTGCGGCAAGCGGCGTCGCGGAGATGCTCTACTCCGTTCCGTCGCGCTCGCGCACGACGAGCATGCGCACGTCCCCCACGCGCTCGAGCGCTTCGCGGCGCTCGTACCGGAAGCCGAGCCCAAGGTCCTCGCGCGCATCGCGTTCATGCGGGTGGAGCGGCTCATCGCCGGGGCGGCGTGCAGACGGCGCGTCGCTTTGCCGGCCAGAGCGACCGCTGACACCCCGGAGGGGGTCGTGCGCTGCTCGCCCGGCGTCGAACGCTCGAGCTTGGCGCCGAAGCGATCATGCCACCGACATCGACATCGCGCGCAAGATCCTCGACGCCATCCCGACTGCTGCGCGGGCTCCCCCGTCCTGCGACACGTCCCTCGTCTACGAGCCTCCGTTCGCGTAACCGATCGCGAGCCGAGGGCGACCTGCCCCCTTCGGGAGACCTTTGCCCCGAACTTCATGCTCGCGCGGCGATCACTGCCCACGTGACGGACCCCTGCTCGGCTGCCCGCGCTCGGACATTCCGGCCCCATCGCTACGACCTCCTATGCTCCTGCGGACGCTCGCTCTCTGCGCAACGTCCGCTACAATGGAGCCCATGTCGGAGGAGGATGCGGACCGGCGAGCGCGAGCGGAAGCCCGTCGAGCGGCCGGGGTGACCGTGGAGGCCATCGAGTCGCTCGGTACGCCGGCCGCGTAGCACGCGGGCGAGTCGATCGAGGAGCGCCTCTCCGCGATGACCCGGCTCTGTCGAGCGGCATGGCTTGCCGCGGGGCGCTCGATGCCGCCGTCGGGTCGGGCCGTGCGCGGCTCCCTTCCCGGCGAGGTCTATGTCCCGGACCATGTCTCGGCTCGATCTTCCTGACGACTTCCGTGACGTGCTCGTCGCCCTCGCCGACGCACGGGAGGAGTTCGTGCTCATCGGCGGGTGGGCCATGGCCGTGCACGGACATCCACGTGCGACGGAAGACCTCGATGTCCTCGTGCGCGCCACGTCCGAGAACTCGGCCAGGGTGTTCGCGGCGCTCGCGGCGTTCGGCGCCCCGGTCGGACCTCACGGGGTCGACCGGAACACCTTTGGCAGCGAAGGTCCCGCGTACCGGATCGGAAGGAAGCCCCTCCGTCACGGTGTGACCCGTGATGGCTTGCATCGGCTCGGGGCGGCGGGGTGACCCGCACGCCCCGGCCGGGTGCGAGCTCAGGGCGTGAACGTCGAGTTCGCCGCGCCGGGCGTTCCGCGGCCGCCCGGGCCATACACGGCGGTGACGCTCGCGTCCGCCCAGTTGCTGCCGTCCAGGTTCGAGTTGTCGAGCGCGGGGTTCCTGAGCTCGCGGGAGATGCCATTTTGCGCGGAGACGGCCGCGGACTTGAAGACGACGCGGTCGATCTCGACGTTGTCGGGATTGCCCTGGACGGCGACGTCGCCCGCGGTCTGGTTGACGTCGCTGACGAAGCCGTCGGGCGAGATGAGCCGCACCGCGTCGAGGCTATTGGCCAGCGTCAGGGCCGACCCGTATTCGAAGTCGACCGGAACGCCGCCATTGTTGGTGGTGTTCGTGCTGTTGCCGAAGACCAGATAGCCACCCGGGGCGATCCTCAGCGCGGGGCCGGTGATCAGGAAGGCCGGTCGGTCGCCGGAGGCCGCCGAGTCGCCGATGCGGAAGCCGACCATGTTCACCGGGAAGAGGCCGGCGTTGTAGAGCTCGAACCACTCGCCGTACGCGTCCGCGATCGTGCCACCCGGGTTCACGAGCACCTCGTTGATCACGAGCTTCACCGCGACCTTCGTCGAGATCACGAAGGAGGCCGTGAAGGTGGTCACCGAGCTCGGGACGTTGAGCTGGATCGTCTTCGACGACGACACCGCGTTCTGGGCGACCTTCTCGTCGTACTGGAAGTACGGACGGCTCGTCGTCGGGACGTCGCTGGTGCCGTCGGCGTTGGCGACGGTGATGCTGCCGGTCCCCGCGTTGACCGTGGTGCTGCTCAGGATCAGGCGGATACCGGTCGGCGAGGTGGTGACGTTGTCGATCGTGCCGATCGCCTGGGACAGCTTGTTCTGCAGGGTCGCCGAGAACGACAGCAGCCCGGTGCCGCTGTCGTAGGTCACGCCGGACGCCGCCAGCACCGCATGGACGTTCTGCCCACCGTAGAGCGTGTGATTGTCGTCACCGGTGACGGTGTCGCTCGCGGTGGTCGCGCTGCAGTCGACGGATCCGCCCGCGAGCGTGGAGAACGTGCACGTCAGCGCGTACGGCAAGGCGGCGGGGGCACCGACGACCTCGATCGAGATCGTGGCGGTGGTGGAGCCGCTGCCGTTGGTCGCCGTGATGGTGTAGGTCGTGGCGGACTGCAGCGCCGTGGGCGTGCCGGTGATCGCGCCGGTCGAGGTGTTCAGGGTCAGGCCCGCGGGGAGCGCCGGGCTCACCGACCACGACGTCACCGTGCCCGTGACGGTGGGGGTGTTGGCGGTGATCACGGTGTCCGTGGTGTAGGACGCGGTCGGCGTCGCGTACGACAGGGCGGACGGAGCGGCTTCGTCGACCGTGATCGAGATCGTCGCGGTAGTGGAGCCGCTGCCGTTGGTCGCGGTGATCGTGTAGCTGGTGGCGGACTGTTGCGCGCCGGGCGTGCCGGTGATGTGGCCGGTCGTCGTGTCGAGGGTCAAGCCGGCGGGCAGTGCCGGGCTCACCGACCACGACGTCACCGTGCCCGTGACCGACGGGAGGTTGGCGGCGATCACCGCGTCGACCGTGTAGACCGCCGACGGCGTCGCATACGACAGGGCCGAGGGAGCGGCTTCGTCGACCGCGATCGAGATCGTCGTGTTCGTGGAGCCACTGCCGTTCGTCGCGGTGATCGTGTAGCTGGCGGCGGACTGCAGCGCCGTGGGCGTGCCGGTGATGTCACCGGTCGTCGTGTCGAGGGTCAGGCCCGCGGGCAGCGCGGGGCTCACCGACCACGACGTCACCGTGCCCGTGACGGTCGGGGTGTTGGCGGGGATCACCGCGTCGACCGTGTAGACCGCCGACGTCGTCGCGTATGACAAGGCGGTGGGGGCCGCATCGTTGACCGTGATCGAGATCGTCGCGGTGGTGGAGCCGCCCGTGTTGGTCGCGGTGATGGTGTAGCTGGTGGCGGTCTGCAGCGCGGTGGGCGTGCCCGTGATCCGACCCGTGGTCGTGTCGAGCGTCAGGCCCGCCGGCAGCGCCGGGCTCACGGACCACGAGGTCACCGTGCCCGTGACGGTGGGGGCGTTGGCGGTGATCACCGCGTCACGGGTGTAGACGGCAGACGTGGTCGCGTACGACAGCGCGGTGGGTGCCGCATCATTGACCGTGATCGAGATCGTCGCGGTGGTGGAGCCACCCGTGTTGGTCGCGGTGATGGTGTAGCTGGTGGCGGTCTGCAGCGAGGTGGGCGTGCCCGTGATCCGACCCGTGGTCGTGTCGAGCGTCAGGCCCGCGGGCAGCGCCGGGCTCACGGACCACGAGGTCGCCGTGCCCGTGACGGTGGGCGCATTGGCGGTGATCACCGCATCTCGGGTGTAGACGGCAGACGTCGTCGCGTAGGACAGCGCGGTGGGCGCCGCGTGATTGACCGTGATCGAGATCGTCGCGGTGGTGGAGCCACCCGTGTTGGTCGCGGTGATGGTGTAGGTCGTGGCCGCCTGGAGCGCCGAGGGCGTACCGGTGATCCGACCCGTGGTGGTGTCGAGGATCAGCCCGGCGGGCAACGCCGGGCTCACCGACCACGAGGTCACCGTGCCCGTGACGGTGGGGAGGTTGGCGGTGATCACGGCGCCGCGGGTATAGGTCGCCGACGTGGTCGCGTAGGACAGCGCGGTCGGCGCCGCGTGATTGACCGTGATCGAGATCGTCGCGGTGGTGGAGCCACCCGTGTTGGTCGCCGTGATGGTGTAGGTCGTGGCCGCCTGCACCGTCGAGGGCGTACCGGTGATCTGACCCGTGGTGGTGTCGAGGATCAGCCCGGCGGGCAACGCCGGGCTCACCGACCACGAGGTCACCGTGCCCGTGACGGTGGGGGTGTTGGGCGCGATCACCGCGTCGCGGGTGTAGACCGCGGAGGTCGTCGCGTACGACAAGGCGGTCGGCGCTTCGTCATTGACCGTGATCGAGATCGTCGCGGTGGTGGAGCCGCCGCTGTTGCTTGCGGTGATCGAGTACGAGGTGGCGGGCTGCAGCGCGGTCGGAGTGCCGGTGATCGCGCCGGTCGTCGGGTCGAGGGTCAGCCCGGCAGGGAGGCCGGGGCTCACCGACCACGAGGTCACCGTGCCGGTGACGGTGGGGACGTTCTTGGGGATCACCGCGTTCCGGGTGTAGACCGCGGACGTCGGCGAATAGGAGAGCGCGGTCGGCGCCTCCGCGTTGACGGTGATCGAGATCGTCGCGGTGGTGGAGCCGCCGCTGTTGGTCGCGGTAATCGTGTACGGGGTGGCGGGCTGCTCATCCGCGGGCGTGCCGCGGATCGCGCCGGTCTCGGGATCCAGCGTCAGGCCGGCGGGCAACGGCGGGCTCACCGACCACGAGCTCACCGTGCCGGTGACCGTGGGCGTGTTGACGACGATCGGGGCATCAACCGTGTAGACCGCCGCGGCGACCGGATAGGAGAGCGCGGCCGGGGCCTCCTCGTTGACCGTGATCGAGAGCGCCGCCGTGCCGGAGCCGCAGCCGTTGGCCGCGACGACCGTGTACGACATCGCGGCTTGCAGCTCGGACGGCGTGCCGGTGATGATTCCCGTGGTGGTATCGAAGGTGAGCCCCGCGGGCAGCGCGGGCGTCACGGTCCACGAGAGCACCGTGCCGGTGACCGTCGGAACGTTGCTCGTGATCGCCGCGTCCTTCGTGTAGACCGCCGCGGTCTTCGCATACGACACGGCGGTCGGCGCCGGCGTCAGCTCGCAGGCCGTGGGTGGGGAATGGTCGTTGTCGCCGCACGCCGAGGCGAGCAGACACAGGACCAGGGCACCAAGGGCGCTGGCTCTGGAGATCTTCGAAGAGGACGCGAAGCGGTCGCGGATATAGCTCGCCATCTAGCTGGCTCCCAGGCAACGAGAGCGACCCGCAGGTCGCCGGGTATCGTGTGAGCCGGCAGGAACGGCACTCGATCGAGATTCTTCAGGGTCGACGTGATCGATGCGTGCGGCCGGCACGAGGTCACCGATGTGGGCCGCTCGGCGCCTCTCGCGGCGAGAGGGTGACGTGCTGCGCGGTTGTGGGCGTGCTGGCGTGCTCAGCGCCGCCATGATCGATGGCACAAGCGAGGCCAGGCGCTGCCGGCCGATAGGATCGTCGCCGCGTGCGTGCCCCGCGTGTCGCTTCGCCTCCGCCCCTCCCGCTGGCGCGCTCCTCGTCGTCGCTGCATGCGGCGGCGGCTCGCTGGCGGGGGTTCCCGAGGCTGCCGCCCGTCCAGGTCTGGAAGGCACCGCTTCTCACGGCGTGCCGCAGGACGCAGGCACGACGCTGGTGATTTCGACGTGGAACGATGGTGAGTACGCCATCGCGGTGGTGGACGTGAGCGGCGCGGGAGATTGGCCGATGCGGGTGCTGTCGATGGTGGCGGGGGAAGGGAGCATTCACGTGCCCGCGTTTCGGAACATGGACGGGACGACGCTCGTGCTCCAGCAG
>Ga0233377_1001126_pt1 | contig 10438 bp, 12 predicted proteins | sample ElkDunMinimDraft_6_FD_191540 | JGI IMG/M metagenome (GOLD analysis project Ga0233377, IMG submission 191540) | Fecal eukaryotic communites from dung pellets of Tule Elk in California, USA - Elk Dung E36 | ecosystem: Host-associated > Mammals > Digestive system > Large intestine > Fecal | place...
CATTGCGAGCGCAGCGAAGCAATCCAGGAGCGGCAGCGCTCTACGTCTCTCTGGATTGCTTCGTCGCTTCGCTTCTCGCAATGACGATGCAGCTGCCTCACGCGTCGAGGATCGGCGCGAAACCGCCATGGATCATGCGCTTCCCGTCGAAGGGCATGGTCTTGGCTGCCATGCGAGGGTCCTGCATCAGCTTGCCCCAGCCCTCGTCGCGCGCCTGCTTCGAGGGCCATTCGATCCAGGAGAAGGCGACGGTCTCCCCGGACTCCGCCTTGACCGCCCCCTTGAAGTCCGTGACCTTGCCATCGGGCACATCGTCACCCCAGGCATCTACGACGCGCGACGCGCCATGTTCCTTGAACAAGGCCGCGCATTCCGCCGAGAAAGCCTGATAGTCGGCCTTCCGGTCGTCGGGCACGGCAGCGAGCATGCCGTCGACATAGCCCATCGCGCCGCCCCGGCCTTCCTCGACGAGATTCGCGAAGCCGCCATAGATCATGCGCTTCCCGTCGAAGGGCATCTCGCCCATTTGCTTCATCCGCGGGTCACTCATCATCTTCTTGCCGACGCTGTCGCGAGTGGCGCGGTCGGGATACTCAATCCAGGAAAACACCACGACTTCGTCGGGATTGGCCTTCACCGCGCCCTTGAAGTCCGTGACCTTGCCGTCCGGGACATCGTCGCCCCAGGCCTCGACCATGCGGGTCGCGCCGAACTCCTTGAACAGATCCCAGGCCTTCGCCGCATGGGCGCGATAGACATCCTTGTTCGCGGCGGGGACAGCCACGACGAAACCATCGACATAGGACATTGCGTCAATCTCCCTTGCTGGCGGCCGGCGGAGCCCGGCCGCATCTCTCGGTGGGGAAGACAGGCCGCTCGGATAACGCGCCCTGCCTGGGTCGGTTCGTCAGCCGCAGCAGGATGCGACGGCCGCCACCGGCATCGCGCCGGCGCCGGACTGCGGCTTGTCTTCGTAGCGGTCGTGGTGGCGCATCCAGTCCATGATCGCGTCCTCGTTGCGCCCCTTCGGCGTCATGTCGAGGACGTTGTAGGCGCCGATCAGCAGGTCCCCGCCGCGGGCATAGGTCGAGTAGGTGTGGAAAATCTCGCCCTTGTCGTTGCGGTAGAAGACGCTGAAGCCCGGCATCTCGCCGCCCTCGCCGTCATGCATCTCGTAGTTGTATTCGTAGCGGCCCGCGGCTTTCTCCTCGGGGCTCGGCGAGACATGGAAATCGGCATTGAAGTCGCTGCCGGCCGAGGAGACCCAGTCGAACTCCCAGCCCATGCGTTTCCGGAACGGCTGAAACTCGGCAAAGGGTGCATGCGAGACGGCGACGAGGCTGACGTCGTGATGCTTCAGATGCTGGTTCGGGCCGTCGAAATGATCGGCCAGGAAGGAGCAGCCCGGACAGCCCTCCTTCCAGCCGGGCCCGAACATGAAGTGGTAGATCACGAGTTGGCTGTTGCTGCCGAACAGATCGGCGAGTGTCCGGGGACCGTTTGCGGACTCGAAGGCATAGCCCTTCTCGACCCTGACCCAGGGCAGTGCGCGGCGTTCGGCGCTGAGCGCGTCCCGCTGACGGGTGAACTCCTTTTCGCGGGCAAGATGCGCCTTTCGCGCGGCAATCCATGCGTCTCGGGATACGACCTGATGCTGCATCGTCCGGCTCCTCGTGATGCGGGCCTTCCGCCCGCGGTTTCCCCCTTTGGTGCGCTTGCGGCAGCGGCGCTCGGACGGGGCCTCGTCGCGGCCCGGCCCATTGTTCAGCCGCAGCCCTCGTCTCAGGCGAAAAGCTCTTCCAGCTTGTGCAGCGCGCCGGTCCAGCCATGGGTGTGGCCGCGCACCGCCTGCTCGTCGAACAGCTTCTCATGCAGAAGCGTCAGAATCGTGCCATCGCCTTCGCCCTTGAACGTGACGGTGACGCGCGAGACCCGCTCCGGCGTGGTCACCCAGGACCAACTGAGGACCAGGCGCTGATCCGGCACGAATTCGAGATAGGTTCCCGAGACCTCATGCCGCTCGCCGGTGTTCTCGAGCATGACCACCCGGTAGGAGCCGCCGAGACGCGGGTCGACCTGCACCTCCATCGTCTCGACATTCTCCGGCCCGAACCAGCGCATAAGCAGCTCCGGGTCCGTCCAGGCCTGAAAGACTTCGGCCGGCGTCGCATTCAGCCGACGCTTCAGTGTCAGGCTTGGGGTGATCTCGAGCTTCTTGTCCATGGGCTTCGCTTCCCCTTGGTCCCGGTCAGGTGCCGCCGGTCCCGGCCTCGCCGGGACCGGGTCCGCGGCGACGTTCGTTGAGCATGGCTTCGAGCGCGTCGAGACGCTGCGTCCAGAACCGCTGGTAGCGTGCGAGCCAGCTCATCGCCTCCTCCATCGGATCGGCATTGAGGCGGCAGGAGACGGTGCGCCCCGTCTTCGTCCGCGTGATCAGCCCGGCATCGGACAGGACGTCGAGATGCTTCATCACGGCCGGCAGCGACATCGCGAAAGGCTGTGCCAACGCGCTGACCGACACGGCCTCCTCACCCTCCAGCCGCGCCAGCAGCGCCCGCCGCGTCGGGTCCGACAGGGCGGAGAAGGTGCGGTCCAGCTGCGCCTCTTGAAACTTAACCATAGAGTTAAGTTAATGCAACCGCGCGCGTGGCGTCAAGCCCGAAATCCAGTCGGTCGGAAACGGTGAAGAGAGAGGCATAGTGTTGCCGCTGATCGGCGTCTGGCCGTTGATCACGCAGCCACCTCCACCGCTGAGGTTCGGCGCGATGGTGCGCCTAAGCAAAGCGCCCACGGTCGCAAGGTCCGTATTGCGGCTCAACGCGCTTCGGAAGCGGGGGAACATCAGACACCCAGACGGGAGCCCGACGTCAATCCAGCTCTTGCACGCCGCCGCCGGAAATGGTCAGAATCTGCCCACTGATCCAATTTGCCGCCGGGCTGCAGAGAAACAACGCGGCGTTGGCGATGTCTTGTGGCTGGCCAAGGCGCTGTAGTGGCGTATGCTTGATCATGGCGGCTTCCCGCTCAGGGGTAAGCACGGATTTTAGCGCAGCGGTCAGCGTGGCCCCAGGGGCAATGCCATTGACCCGGATGCCGCGCTCGCCGAGATCCCATGCGATGTTTCGCACGAGATGGCTGGCCGCGGCTTTGGATGAGGCATAAGCCGCCATGCGCCGGTTTTTGTTGTCGGCCGCCATGGAGGTGATGTCGAGGATGGCTCCGCCGCCACATCGCTCCATTTCGGGCGCGGCCAGCTGAGCGAGGCGGAAGAAAGAGAAGACGTTCAAGGCGTAGGCACGTTCAAAGTCGGCCATAGGCATATCAAAGGGCTTGGGCCCTCCGCCGCCTGCATTGCTGACCACGGTGGTCAACTTGCCAAACGTCTTAACAGTCGCTCCGATCAATTCTGTCAGCGCCGTATCCGACGTGACATCGCAGCCTATGCTCTCGGCGATCCCCCCCGCCTTTCGAATGCCGGCGGCGACATCGGACGCTGCTGCGGAATGTAGATCGCTGACCATCACCTGAGCGCTTGCTGCAGCAAAGGTTTCGCAAATCGCTCGACCTATGCCGGCACCACCGCCTGTGACGACGGCGACATGGTCAGCCAGGGTGAAACTTTCGGGTGCATACATCGGCTGCTCCGTCGACATGGTAAGCCCCGCTGACGCGGGCTAGACACGTTCGGGCGACACATGCCTGATAACATGGGTGGCCTTGACGATGTTCCACCCTCGCGCGCTTCGTCCCCTACCAAGACCGAAACGCCATCGAACGCATGTTCTGCCGCCTCAAGGACTTCCGCGGCGTGGCAACCCGATATGACCCCAACGTCGTCAACGTCCTCGCCGCCGTTTGCATCGTTGCAACCGTCAGCTACTGGTCATGAGACCGATGCGGGTTTGCTCACGGCCGCTGCTCCCTCGCCGTCAAACGCGCGTGCCGCCATCGGCCATGACCACCGAGGCGGTCATGAACGAGGCCTCATCGGAGGCGAGCCAAAGGATCGGCCAGGCGACCTCCCGCGGATCGGCCCAGCGGCGCTGGATGTTGTGTTCGACCTTCTCGGTCCGCAGATCCTGTTCGGACTTGCCCTGTGGGGCGAAGCGCCGGACATGGAAAGGCGTCAGCGTCAGCCCGGGGCAGACCGCGTTGACGCGCACGCCGCGGTCGGCCTCCTCGAAGGCCAGCGTCTTGGTCATCGAGATGATGCCGGCCTTGGCGACGTCGTATTGCCCCATGCCGCCGCGCGGGTTGAAGGCGTGGGTCGAGGAGATGTTGACGATCGAGCCCTTGCCAGACCGGCGCAGCGCCGGCAGCGCCTCGCGGGCGAGATAGGCGTAGCTCAGCAGGTTGACCGAGAGGATCTTCTCCCAGGTCTCAGCCTTGGCGGCGTCGAGCGGCTCATAGGAGCGGATGCCGGCATTGTTGACGAGCACGTCGATGCCGCCGAAGGCGGCCAGCGTCTGCTCGACGATGGCCGTGGCGGAGGTCTCCTTGCCGACATCGAGCGCAATCTCAAGCAGTTCGGCGCCGGGCACAGCCTCACGGATATGGGCCGCGACCTCGGTGAGAACCGCCGCGTCGATATCCACGAGTGCGACCTTGGCACCCTCCTGCGCGAAAATCTCCGCGGTCGCGGCGCCGATGCCGCCGGCGCCTCCGGTGATGATCGCGACCTTGTTGCCGAGACGGGCCATGAAGCTCGAGCCTTTCCGAATGGTCGATTTCAGCCGACGAGTGACGTTGTGGAGTGCAGTTCGCCTCGGCCGGTGGCGACACGGAACAGCCAGATCAGGCTGTAGACCGCCATCAGTGCAGCGCAACCGGGAATGGCGGCGTACCACCAGCCCTTGTCCATGCGCAGGAACGGGGTCGTCTCGCCCGCTATCTCCATGAATTCGATGCCATAGACGACGAGGATCATGGCAAAGCCGAACATCACGAGGTTGATCATGATCTCGAGCAGGCGGCGTGCCGCGGCGGGCAGCAGGCTTTCCAGCATGACGACGCGATAGAGGACGCCTTCGCGCCAGAGCGCGAGCGCGGTCAGCATCACCATCCAGATGAACAGCAGCTCGATGATTTCGTCGTAGCCGGCGATGGTGAAGAGTGGCACCAGCCGCAGCAGGATCGCGGCACCCAGCAGCACGAAGATGCCAAGCATGCAGACGATCGCTGCGTATTTCGTGGTGACCGCCACCGCGCGGTCGAGCGTCTTGAGCACGGCGATCATCGTGCCACCCCGTAGCCGAGCGTATGCGGCAGCCAGAGAGAAAGGGCCGGCACATAGGTGATCAGCAGCAACACGCCGATCAGCGCCAGGACATAGGGCCAGATCTCGCGCGTGATCTCGCCGATTGAAATCTTGGCGATGCCGGCGACGACATAGAGGCAAAGGCCCACCGGCGGCGTGACCAGGCCGATCATCAGGTTGAGCACGAGGATGACGCCGAAATGCACGGGGTCGATGCCGAGCTGGACCGTGATCGGCAGCAGCACGGGGAAGGCGATGATCATCAGGGCGATGCCCTCGATGAACATGCCCAGCACCAGCAGCGCGACGTTGATGATCAGCAGGATCATCCAAGGCTCGGACGAGAGCTGCAGCAACGCCGTCAGCACGGCGTTCGGGATCTGCTGCTGCACCAGCACCCAGCCGAAGGGCGCGGCCAGCGCGATGATGAACATCACTTGGGCGGTCTGCCTCGCGCTCTCCCAGAGCACGGCGATCGTGTCGTCCCAGCTCAGCTCGCGATAGACGAATTTGCCGAGCACGAAGGCATAGGCAGCCGCGACCACCGCGGCTTCCGTCGGCGTGGCGAAACCGGTGAAGATCACGATCAGGATCGCCGGCGGCAAGGCGAGCGCGGGCAGCGCCGTGCGCACGATGCGGGCCGCGGTCGGCAAGGGCGGCATGCCGTCTCCGCGCGGCAAATCCATCCACTTCGCTGCGACCGCGATCACCGCCATCAGCGAGAAGGCCATCAGCAGGCCGGGCACGATTCCGGCCATGAACAGGGCGCCGACCGAGACATTGGCCAGGCTGCCATAGATCACGAAAGGAATGCTGGGCGGGATGATCGGCCCGATCGTGGCCGAGACGGCGGTGATGGTGGCGGCGAACCGCCCCGTGTAACCAGCCTTGGTCATGGCGCGGTGCTCGATGACGCCCATGCCGGCGGCATCGGCGATCGCCGAGCCCGACATGCCGGCGAAGATCACGCTGCCGACGACGTTGACATGTGCGAGACCGCCCCGGATGCGCCCGACGCACAGCTGGGCTACGCCGAAGATGCGCTCGGTCGTGCCGCCGACATTCATCAGGTTGCCGGCGAGCACGAAGAACGGGATGGCCAGCAGCGGGAACGAGGTCGTGCCCGCATAGGTGCGCTGGATGAAGATCACGAGGAGGTCTGGACCTGCGGTCGCGACCATGGTCCCGATCGCGACCAGCCCAAGGGCGGCGGCGATCGGTATCCCCAGCATGATGACGACGCAGACGCCGAGGAGGACTGCGGTGACAAGCATCGCGTCGCCTTTTCTTGAGCCTTGTCGACGAAGATCAGGCGGCGGCGCGCGCAGCGGCGACGAGCTTGGACCACTCGTCCCACGTCTTGTCCCCGAGCGCCTTGCGCAGCTGCTCGTAGGCCGGACCCATCTTGTCGCGGAACGGCGCGACGTCGGGCCGCGTCACGGCGATGCCGGCCTTCTCCATGACAGCGAGGTTGCTTTCCTCATTGTCGCGCACGCCCTTGCGCGCCCCGGCACCGGCCTTGGTGCCTTCCTCGACGATAATCTTGCGCTGCTCTTCGTTGAGCTTGTTCGTCCAGACGCGGGGATTGGCGCAGAACATGATCGAGGCGTAGATGTGCTTGGTCAGCGCGAGATGCTTCTGGGCCTCGTAGAACTTGGCCGCGAAGGTGGTGCCGACCGGATTGTCCTGGCCGTCGACGACATTGTTGGCGAGCGCGAGATAGACTTCCTGGAAGGCGATCGTCTGCGTGCTGGCGCCGAGCGCCTCGAAGGCGGCCTTGATCGCGAGTTCCGGCGGGACGCGAATCTTCAGGCCCTGCACGTCGCCCGGCTGGTTGATCGGCCGGCGGCTGTTGGATACCGCGCGAAAACCCCATTCGAGATTGGAGATCCAGGTGAAGCCGGCGATCTTGAGCTGCTCGGCGACCCAGTCGCGGGCCGTGACGTCCAGCGTCTTGTGGGCGTGCTCGTAACTGTCGAACTGATAGGGGATGTTGATGACGCCGATCGTCTTCGACAGCGCCTCGATGTTCGCGGGGTTGAACATCATCATGTCGATGGCACCGAGACGCGTCTGCTGCGCGGCCTCGACCGGCGAGCCGAGCGCGTTGTTCGGGAAGATCATGATCTTGACCTGGCCGCTGGTGCGTTCGGCGATGCGCTTCACCATCGCGTCAGCCTCGATGTGCACGGGATGGCTGGGGTCGGCTGGATGCGTCAGGCGGAGTTCGACGGCAGCTCGCGCCGGGCGGATCGCCGGCAGTGTGGCTGCGAAAGCGGCCGCGCCACCCAGTGCGGCGCGGCGCGTCAGTCCTGACGTCGAAACGGTCTTCTGGCGTGACATGATGGCGTCTCCGGTCCCTGCCTGAGCATTCGCTGCGGCATATCTGGCGGAGCGTGCGCTCCGACGATCCTCTGCGGGATCGCCGGAAATCTTGCATGCAAGAAATCGAGCGTCAATCGCTCTGGTAGGAGTTCCGGCAATTCCCGGCCGCAGCGATGCGTTGGCCGTCGATCGGCACAGGCATAGCCAGTTGGATCGCCGAAGCCGTGATGCCGCAACTGAAGGCGTTGCGCAGCACGACATGGCCGAAGACCATCGCGATCATCGCAATGAAACCGATAATGTGCAGATTCTCGACGCCGCGCAGGAACACAGCCCGGCTGCGGCTGCTCATGACGCGCCCCGCCGGTCATCCCGGTGCGTGCGACCGCCCTAGGCCCTCATCGCCCATGCGCAGATACAGGACGGGACGCGACAGAACCGCGTCGCCACCGCCGGTGTGGTTAAGGTGTCAATCCGCCTGCGGCGAATTTCGCGCGCCGTCGCGCTTGGCCTGCAATGCGGAGACCAGCACCGCAAGGCCGTTCCGGACATGCTCGCGCAAAGCTTGCCCAGTGAGAACGGGATCGCGGGCCGCAAGCGCATCGAGGATGAGTTGGTGCTCCTGAATCGCCTTCTCCCAGCGCGCCGGCCAGAGATTGGACGAATAGCGGGCGCGGTCGACCCGCAACGCCAAAAGGTCCCAGACCCAGATCAGCACGGAGTTGCGCGACAACTCGATGATGCGTCGATGGAATGCCTTGTTGGCCTCGAAATAGGCCGGCAACTCGTCGCGGGTATGATGCAGCATCATCTGGTAGTGCAGCAACCCGACCTCGGCCACCGCCTCGCCGTCGACCTGCGCAGCTGCGAGTTCACCCGCGAGGCCCTCGATGGTGCTGACGACGTCGATCAGCGCCTTGATCTCCTCGACATCGAGATCGGAGACGACCGGAGACTGGTTGGGCAGCGCCCGTAGGAGGCCTTCCTGTACCAGCGTCTTGATGGCCTCGCGCACCGGCGTGCGCGACACGCCGATCTGCTCGCAGAGTTCGCGTTCGTTGAGGCGTGCGCCGGGCGCCAGCACGCCGGTGACGATCAGGTTGCGCAGATGCTGGACAGCGTTTCCGTGCAGTCTTCCTTTGCGGCGATCCGCGTCGGGAAGCGGCATCTTGGCGAGCAACGTCGCCAGCGGCGTGGGATCCCGCGAAGCGCTCATGACCGGTCCTCACGGCTCTCCGGGCAACTCATGGAGACAAGTCCTTGGATGCGAGACAATGATCATGGCTCAATTTTGCATGCAAGAAATTTTTGACAGTATCAGTCGACCTCGGAGGTCGACAAACGATAGAACGCCGCCGCATTGCGCCAAAAGAAGCGTTCGCGATCTGCCGGCGAATAATCTTCCAGCATGCGCGAGACGCAGGTGACCAGCGTGTCGTAGTCGATCCGCAGGCCTGCGACAGGGAAGTTGGTGGCGAAGACGCAGCGTTCGATGCCGAAGATCGAGACCGCGTCGCGAACGATCCGCCGGTTCGATTCATAGCTCCAGGGCTCGTGCTTGAGGCCGAACTCCGAGACCTTGAGATGAACGTTGGGTTGGCGGGCGATCCCCTCCATCTGCGCCCGCCATGCGGCCAGTCCTTCCTCCGAGCGATCCCAGGGGAAGCCGGTGTGGTTCAGGATGATTTTCACTTTCGGGAACAGCCGTGCGACCTCGGCGGCCTCCGCGAGATGCCAGGCCGGCACGCGAAGGTCCCAGGACAGTCCGTAATGTTCCAGCAGGGCGAAGCCGCGCAGCCAGGCCTCGTCTTGCATCGTACCGGGCGCGCCGGGCGTCATCGTCTCAGGCGAAAGCGAAGTCACCGGCTTTGAGCGGATGCCGCGCACCGCCGGGAAAGCGGCCTGCCGGGCCAGGAGCTCCGCGGCATTGGGCGTGTGGAACCAGGCGTGCGCGACGATGGCGTTGGGGAAGCCGAACTGGGCCTTCGTCGCCTCGATCCAGCGCGTTTCGCCGACCTGATCGTCGCGGTCCCACTCCGCCTCGCAATGCACCGTCATCAGCACGTTGTGTTTGCTGGCGTCGCGGCGGTAGTCGTCTGGCATGTAGTTGCGCTTGATCGGGCCGTAATCGCCGAGAAAGAAATGCGGCTCGGGCTTGTCGGCGAGCCAAGGGTAATAGTTCCGGCCGAGATCCCAGATGTGATGATGAGCGTCGATCAGGGTGACGGCGCCAGGATCGTTCCTCCACGCGCCATGAATGGTCTTCATCGTGTCGGTCTCCGCAGAATCAAACGAAGGGGGCTGTCAATCGGCCGGTCATCGTCGCGCTGTCCGTATCTTGCATGCAAGACCTTTCGTCGGCCTCCTAATCCTCTGATCCTTCGCTTCCTGAGGTTTTCGGATGGCGGGAAGCGCGAGGTCTATTAGGCTGTCGGACACGGAGTGGGAGGCGATCCAGCCGCATTTGCCTCAAGGCAGGCGCGGGGCACGCCGCGTCGATGACCGCCGGGTCATCTCTGGCATCAGACACATGCTGCGCTCGGGGAGCGGCGCGTGGTTGCATCGCGATGGAGGTGGTGATGGGCCGCGGAACAGACTTTGAATGCCCGGAGCGCTGCGACCACGGCAGCCACGAAGTTTCGTGACCATCAGCGCGCGATCGGGTTGAGAGGGCCGGCCGCGAACAGGGGACCGACCGCCCGGGGCCGGATGGTCTGGCCCTGGCGCATCAGGAACAATGCGTCGAGCCGGAGCCGCCGCGCGAACTCCGCCCCCTCCCCGGCACCGAGGACCATCAGCGCTGTCGCCCAGGCGTCGGCTTCGGCGCAGGTATGCGCCCCCACGGTGACCGAGGCC
>Ga0233377_1001127_pt1 | contig 10419 bp, 10 predicted proteins | sample ElkDunMinimDraft_6_FD_191540 | JGI IMG/M metagenome (GOLD analysis project Ga0233377, IMG submission 191540) | Fecal eukaryotic communites from dung pellets of Tule Elk in California, USA - Elk Dung E36 | ecosystem: Host-associated > Mammals > Digestive system > Large intestine > Fecal | place...
TGAATTGGGCAAATGGTGGTAAAAGTATTGTACCAATTAAGTTACCACCTAATAAAAAATTTGAAGATGTTTTATTTACTGGTTCAGTTCCTTATGATAAAAATCAAATGTTATACGATAAACAAGATTTACTTCGTGTTGTTGATATGATAAGTGGTACAGATGCTGCAACAAGAAGTGGAGAATATAAAACAAATACAACAAATTTAGCAATTCAAACCTATGTTGCAGGAAAAAGTATGCGACTTGATGATAAAAGAGATCAAATTGAGAATTGGTTAGGTAGAATTGCATGGGGAATTGCACAATTATGTTTAATTAATATGGATGTAAATCAAGTAGTTAAACTAATTGGACAACAAGCAGGAGCAAATTGGATTAACTTGTCAAGTGATGAAATTGTTAATCAATTTTCACTTCGTTGTGTTGGTGGCACAACAGTTAAACCTACAAGTGATAGTAAAAAACAACAAGCATTACAAATGTCACAAGTTTTAGGACAATTTGCTTCAGCTTCACCTTATACTGTAATAATTATGTTACAGATATTAGAGAAAGCATTTGATGATGTTACTGTTAGTCAAGAAGATATTGAAATGATTAAAAATTCTATACTTCAACAACTACAAGCACAACAAATGCAAGCAGAACAACAAGCACAATTAGCAGAAGCACAAGCTATGGAAGCAAATACAAATGCTGATGTTAATATTGCACAAGCTGATAAGAATGCTATGGAAACTGCACAAATGATGCAGTTACAAAATGGTATTCCTGCAGAACAACAACAACAAACACCTAATCAAATGAATGGTTAGAGAATTACGGAGAAAATTTTATGAGTAATGAAAATGAAAATAGTTTAGATGAAGCATTTGATGAAATTATTAATACAAATGATGAAGATTTTGGATTAAATGATGAAACATTTACAGAAACAGAAGATAAAGTTGAAACACTTGAAGAACTTATGTCAGAAGGAGAACAAAAATCAACTCAAACTGATAGCAAAGATAATCAAGAAATCAATAATATTGAACAAAATACAAAACAACAATCAAATAAATCAAAAGGAAATAATAATTCCCAAGATTTAGTTGATGAAAATGGAAATGTTGTAGCAAAAGCTGGAGCAGAAAGAAGATTTTATGAAGAAAATCAGAAATTAAAGAGAGAAAGAGATCACTTTAATTCAACTATTATGCCACAGATTAAACAAGAATATGACACAATGGTTGCAAAGATAAATGCTTATAATGAAACATTTAAATCAATGCAAATGGGTGACTTATCCACAGAAGATATACAATTAGGTATGGAATTAATTAGACAATGGAAACATTCTCCAAAAGATACAATTAATTTTCTCTTGACACAAGCAAAAAGTTATGGTATTAATATTGATGAAAATGGTAAGTCAGATATGGCTGCAATTAATCAAATGTTAGATCAAAAACTTCAACCTTTCTTACAAGAAAGAGAATTAAGAGATAAACAAATACAAGCAAGACAAAATGCAGAGAATATTTATAATAATTTTATGAGTAAATATCCAGATGCTAAAAATCATGTTGATGAAATTGCTTATTTGTATAAGAAAAATCCAAATCAATCTCTTGATGCAATATATTTTCAATTACAAAATTATTATTTAAGAAATAATTACGATTTTAATACCCCTTTAGTGGAGATACAAAAACAAAAACAACAAAATAAAAATACATTTAATGGTATAAATGTAAATCAAAATGTAAAAGCATCAAATATACAAGCACCAATAGCAAAAGCTAATGCTAGTTTTGATACTATTATTAGAGAAGCTATGAAATCTGTTAAAAAATAATTTATTTTAGGAGTATTAAATATGGGAAGTACAGTAATTGAAACAGTATTACACTCAACTCTTGAAAAATCTCGTAAGAAGTTGATGTTTGCTGCAGTAAAAGCAAATGCATTTTATGCTTATGCTATGGCTAGTGGTAAAGTAGAATATGAAGATGGTGGTCGTGAGATTTCTAATCCATTGATTACAAATCGTAACCCAAATGTAACATCTTATGAATACTATGATGAATTACCAGTAGAAAAAACTAACGAATTTAATACAGTTCGTTACGGTTGGGCTCGTGTTGCTGGTTCTGTAATTATATCTGATCAAGAAATTGATGAAAACAAAGGTGAAGCAGAAATCTTTAAGATTCTTAAAGGTAAAATGCAAACACTTGAAGAAACAATTAAAGAAAAGTTTGGTTCATTCCTTTATGGTGCAGGTGCAGGTAAAGATCCGAATGGTCTTGCATTATGTATTCCAGATGATCCAACAACTGGTGAACTTGGTGGATTAAGTAGATCAATAGAATATACAGATGGTTCTGGTGAAAAAGTTAAACCATGGCAAACAATGTCAGTTTCAACAGAAATTACTCCAACAACTGTTGAAGAAACATTTGATGATATTTTATTGGATATGAAACAAGGAAAAGAAAGTAAACCTGACTTAATTCTTTGTGGTAAAAATATTTATCGTAAATATCGTAAACAAATTCGTGATAAAATTTCTATTCTTGCTGATGGTACATTTGCAGGAAAGAAAATGTACGATTTAGGTTTTGAAGGTGTATCTTTTGGTGGAGTTACAATGCTTTATGATGAAGATTGTCCTGCAGATAAAGCATATATTATTAACTCAACATATTTAAAGATGCACGTTTTGAAACATGTAAATATGAAAGTTAAAGAACTTTCTGCTCCATGGACACAAGATGTTATTGGTCGTAGAATTGTATGGCAAGGTCAAATGTGTTTATGGAAAGCACACAAAACACAATGTGTTGTTACTGACACATCTGCTGCTTAATTAACTATTTAGGAGAACTATAATGAAAAGTAATGTAAAATCTGTAAAACTTTTACCAGATTCAACAAAAGAAGTATTTTCTTATGATAAAAATGGTAAAAGAGTTTCAAAAACTGAAAAAGTTACTGGTAGATATTTAATTGTTACTCATACTGGTTCATCAGTTGTATTAACTAAAGAACAAATGAAACAATATGGTATCGTTTGTGATCTACCTAAATTACAGAATGAAACAGTTACACAAACAGTTGCTACAAATCCTACACAAGTTGTAACAACTACACAAAAAAGTTAATTAGTTTTATTATTATAGAGAGTAATGTAGTGGTTTTTGTAGGTTCTCCTGCTACATTACTCTCACAATTAGGAGTAATTTTATGAGTAATTTCAAAACATTGAAAGAATTAGTACAAGATGTAATTACAGAATTATCAATGTATCGTGGAACTGGTACACAAAAGTATGCAGAAGATAGAATTGCTGATAAAATTATTCGAACATTTATTGATATATTTGAACAAAGATTTTGGAGTTATAATACTGATTGGTATAAATATACATTAAGTGGATCTAATGGATTAGTTGGTGAAAATGTTTCATTAGATATAAAAGATTTTAATGATATTGAATTTATTAAAGATGAAAGTGGGAGAACTCTGAATAAATTACATGATTCTACTAATCCATATAAAATTACTGGAACAATTCCTGCATATTATAAAAGAACAAATACTGATAAAAAGATTTTTCAAATTGTACCATTTAATTCTACTGGTGAGATTTTTGTAAGAGGTAGAACAAGACCTACACAATTTGAACCTGAAACTATTATTCCATTTGATGCTAACTTATTGATTTACAAAGTTTGTTGGGATTATGTTTGTGATGATGGCAACAGTTTAGCACAGATAGATAAATATAAACAACTTTATGAACAAAGATATAATCACTTATTGACACAAGAGAATGAAGGTGTTATAAATTATAATGATGATATTGCATATAATCCACTAACCAGTTGGAGATAAAAATGGCTTTCAGAGATTTACGAACTACAACAATTAGAGAATTTGATGGTGGATTAAATGTAGTTAATGATGATTTGAATATGGATAAAAAATATTCAACTATTGAAACTAATGTATTTAATAACATAAATGGTACTAAAGCTAAACGATATGGTACAAAATTTTTACTAGATTTGAAATCTTTTCCATTAGTTACTGAAACTTTTAATAATATTGAATATAATAATGAAACAAAAGAGTTAAAAGTAATAATTAATCCTGATAATAACACATTATTAGCAGGACATCATGTAACTATTGAAGAAAATGGAGTAAAAGAAGAATATAAAATTACTAAATTAGTAAAACATGAAGATGATTTAATAGAAAATCAATATTATTATTTTATTATTGAAAACTTTAATTCATTTTTTATTCATGAAGGAAAAGGTTTAACATTTACTTACGATAATAGAAACATAAAAGGAGATCAAATAGTAAATTGTACTTACTATATTGATAAATTAATTTGTGTTTCTAATTTAGGAGAAGTAGTTGCAGTAGATGGTAAACTAAATGCAATTATTTTATGGAATAATGAAATATCTACAACAATAAATCCAGAAGTTGATATAAAAGGATGGACAAATGTTACATCAATTTGTTTCTGTGTATTTAATGGATTATTAACTATTTGGAATGGTGTAGATAAACCAATAGTTATTGATTATAGTAAAACAACTAAATGTAATTATATTTATGATACTGGTACAGAATCAAATGCTTTAGTACCTAGAGCAAAATATGCAGTAAGTTTTAACCATTATTTAGTTTGTGGTAATATAATTGATGATGATGGAACTATGCATGAAGATAGAATTTCTATTTCAATGAGAGATAGTGGTTCTGTATTTTTTAGTGAAAATAGGCAAAATGATTTAGAAAATGATGGTGTTTATGTAGATTTAGGTACAATTATCTCATCAAATAAACAACAAATTAAAGGATTATCTCGTTATCGTGATAAATTAGTTGTAGGTTTTGATGAAGTTACATTATTTGGTACACTTGGTGAATATCAAGAACAAGTTGTTGGTTTTGAAGATGTAAAAGATGATGAAACTGGTGAAGTAACAAGAAATGAAATTAAAGCACAAGTACATATACCAAACTTTGAAGATGTAATTGATAACAATGGTTGTATATGTAATAGAAGTTATGCATCAATTAATACTGAATTAGTATGTTTAGATTATACTGGAGTACCTTTATTTAAAAGAACTGGTATTTATTCTACTATTTTTCCCGGTCGTGTTAGTCGATTAGTTGGTCCTGAAATTTATAAAAACTTTATTAATTTAAAAGAAAGTACAACAGAAGATAAAATATTTTCAATAAATAATCCAAAAGAAAATCAATATATGTTATTTATTCCACAAATAAGTTCAGAAGTTGAATATGATGGAAACATTTTCTATGTTTTAGCTGATTTAAGTAAAGATGCTTTAGTAGAAAATTCAGAAATTGATTTTTATGCTGATAGATTATGTAAAAATCCAGTTAATATTAAAAAAGATGTAAAGAAATACTTTAAATCTACAAACAATAATCAACAAATTGCATCAATTTGTTATGTTTATACATTAGAAAATAAATTAACTGCAACAACTGTTAGTGGTGCTTGGAGTAAATTTACTGGTTGGAATTTTCAATGTGGTTGTGTTTCTGCATTAAATGATGTTTATTTAATAAATGGAACAAAAATTTATCAATTAGGTAATGTTGATTATCCTTATTATGCAGATTTTATTGGAGATCCAGAATATCCAGATGAAAATGGAGAATTAAATGGAAAAGAAATTGAGTTTGAATGGGAATTCCCATGGGCAGATTTCGGAGATAGAAGTGCAACTAAACATTCAAGATATTTAGCAATTTCTTCTACTGGTAATTCTGATTTTTCTATTGACTTCTTTACTGATTATATTTATTATAATAATTACTATAAGAAGTTAGATCCATCTTTAACATTAAACTTTCTTGCAGGTGATAGTCATGGTTGGGGTAATGGTAAACAATCTTATGGTGGTGGTAGGATTACTAATAATGAACAATTATTTGCTTGGACTACTAAATTCAAAATTGGTAAATTTAGAATACATGGTGCAAGTAAAGATAAATTAAACATAAATAGTATAACACTATATTATCAAATGGGGAATATTAGAAGATGAGTGATGTTATTTATAATGAAACTGGAATTGGAGATTTAAAAGGTAAAACTCCTAATTATAATTTCAATATTCCATATTTTGATATTGCAACATGGCATGATTATATTGAAGAAAACTTCAGAAGTATTGATGCTTTGTTTCATTATATTTATGAAATTAAACAATATAAAGGTAAATGGGAAAATAATACTACATATAAAGAAAATGATGTATTATTTATTGCTGATAATAATTCAGAATATGATGGAAGATTAATAAAAGTTTTATTAGAACATATAACAAGTGATAAACCTTTTGATACATTTTATTTAGAAAATACTTCTAATTATGAGATACTTGCTGATCCAAATTATGCATATTTATATGCAAAAGAAGCAGAAGATGCAAGAGATGAAGCAGTAGATGCAAAAAATATATTAACTAATGAACTTTTTACAAATTATTATACAAAAAATGAAACAGATACTAAAGATGCTGTATATTATAATATGGTAAAAGGTGATTTAGATAGTGTAAAGTTAGAATTTAATGCTAAAATTGGACAAATAGATGATGTTCTTGATGCAATTAATGGAGAAATTGTATGAGTACTGCAGATAAATTAGCTAAAGTTTTAGAAACTAAATTAAATATTAAACAAGCTATCATAGAAAAAGGTGTTAGTGTATTAGATACAGATACTTTTGCAAGTTATCCTGATAAGATTAGAGCTATTTCAGGTGGCGGTGGCTCTACTGGTGGTAGTGGAGATAAGGTATTTATTGAAAATGCTACTGGTAGCGAGATAAATAGTGGTGATAAGGTTTTAGTTACAGCAGGTGTTAGTCCAAAAGTATTAGGTAGAGGATTTAATTTAACAGGTGGCAGTACCGATTGGGGATGTTGTTTTACTGATAATGATAATGCTTTTATACTTTATAATAATCTTTGGACTAAATATACCTATCTTAATGATAAATGGACTTCAACAAATGTTAATAATTGGACTAAAAGCTCTCAAGCAGGATTTGTTTTCTTTCCTAATGGAACAATACATTTAAGTTGTAGTAATGCAGATTATATAAGATGTATTTTGTATAACACCAATACAACCCCGATTTCTACTAATTATATTTATTTAGGTAGATATAAAGGAAAAGATTATGTTATTTATAGACAAACTAATGCTATTTATGATTATAACTTTGATAGTAATATAGTTGGCACTACAAAGTTAACTCAATTTACTAGTTCTTCTTGTGATTTATGCTATTTAGATGAAGAAACTGGAGAAGGCTTTTCTATATCAGAAAACAAAAGGATAACATTCTTTTATATTGATGACAATGGAGCATTTCAAGTTAATAATGAGGTAGCACTAAGTATTGTAAGTGGTTCTGATTTAGTAACTTTTACTGGAACTAGAGTTGGTGATTATATGTTCTTTGCAACTAATTATAATAACAAATATACAACAAATTCAATAGAAAATAGTGCAGAAAAAAGCTCGTTAATTGTCTATAAAATTGTAGATAATGGTGATGGTAAAAAAGGTTTGATACTTGTTGAAGATGAGTTTAAACTATTTCAATTAGAAGATTGTTTAGTGCAATTTGATATGCGAAATGATGTACTTACAATCGGTACTCGTGATAATGTGTATGCTTATAAGTTTAATAGAAATGGAATGTTTTTTGAAGAATTGCCATATACTTTTAGGCTTACGGATAATACAAATCAAGTATATTGTTATAGATTAATGTTTTCTCCTGATATGAGTAAAGCAATTATAACACTTAGACCTACTCGTGATACAATGGACGTTAGTCTTTTTATATTAGGAAAAGCAGGATGGGAAATTGTAAGTAATCAACACTTTAATTATAACTCATCTAATTCATTTACAGGTATTGCAACTGGTAATGTAGATGATTTAGGTCGATATGAAGTTGAAATGACGTTGCCAGAGAAATTTGATTTGAAAGTTGCAACAAATGTTAATGTCGCAGATGATGAGATTGTTTTTGAGGGAGTATTGTAATGACAATATTTAATAAGAAAGTTGTTAAGGGTTTACCAGTTGGAATTAAAGTTCGTAAACCTCGTTACTATTATCAAGATATATTGGAAACATTTAATGAAAATACTGAAAAAGACATTAGTTTAACAAAGTTTGAAGGACTTGAGTATAATTTTGCTGGTGGGTTAATAAATTTTAAGGGTAAAAAGCTTTGGAATGGATTAACAGCTTCTGATTTTGAAGGTTTTTTAATTCCTAATGATGGTGAAGAATATTTTGTGAAAAAAGATGAAACAAGTTTTGTTACAGTTAGAGGTTGTTTAGCTGAAAATGTAACAATATCACCTTATATTAGTACAACTTTGTCTGCTTTTGTTAAAGGTAATGAGATTTTATTAGACAATAAAGATATTGATAAAGAAGGATATACTTGGGCAGGACAATACTCTTTGCCTTCGTTTACTTATAAACCTCTTTATAAACCAGATTTCAATATGGTTGGTAATGTAACAATGAATGCTGATGGTGGGTATTCTGGTTTTAGTGGAAGTAATTATATATCTTTTGATAAATCTTTTGAAGTTGGTAGCAATACTTGGGAAGTGGTTGCTAAATTTACAACAACAGATAGTTTTCCAAATTTGCAAGGTATTTATCATTTTCACAATGCTTTAACCGATAGTGGTAGATATGGTTTAATTATAAGAATGCAAGGAAATAAGTTTAATTTTGTTGCATCATCAGGATATTCTTGGTTGTTTAATGCAACTGGTTCATACACATTACAGCCTAATACAACTTATTGGGTGAAAGCTACGTTTGATGGTTCAAAATATGTGTTAAGTTATTCTCTAGATGGCGAAACTTATATTGATGATATTGTACAGAGTTCAACAAGCACTTTACTTAGTGGCTTAAATATTATGGTTGCAGGAGTTTGGTATACTGGAAGCTCTTATTACGAGCCTCTTTTAGGTAAATTATATTTAACTGATTGTTATTGGAAAATAGGTAATAAAGTATATCGACCAATGGAGGAAGTTAATCCTAATCCTTCATATTTTCCTGATGATGATAACAATATAATAGTATAAATTGTAAATTTTGGAGAAAAATATGATTAAAGATCCTGAATTAGAAAAATTAAAGAAGCAACTTATTGAGTGGGTTTATACTAATCCACTCTCATTAGATGCTTTTTTACATAGAATACCATTATCTCCTATACAAAGACAGATAATTATATTAAGATTTATATCTCATGAACAATTTAAGAAGAGAGGATTCAAAGAAATTGAAACTATTTTAGAAAAATCTCATGATTTCGTACAAAAACAATACATTCATGCATTAAAAGTAATACAAAAAGAATTATTTCCTTACATTTATTTGCATTTACCGAATACTTTTTAATTATAATTAACATCATTTTAACATCTAGTTATTTTTAATTCTTAATTTATATTACTAGTATAAGTCGTGGTGACTTATCTAGTAATTTTATTTTAGGGGAATTAACATGGAAAATATTGGATCAGTTGGATGGAAAGCATTTAACACTTTAGCATCTGCTGCAGGTATTGCAATGGGTGCAACTGCATTAGGTGTAAAAGCAAATGCTTCTCATTTTAGACGTAATGGATGTAATGAATATTGGGGTAGTTATGATAATTGTGGTTGTGGTGGTCACTATGGTTATCAAGGTATTCCAGTAAATCGTTTTGAAATGGAACAAAATCTTACAATAGCTAATTTAGTTGCAAAAGATTATTCAAATCAATCAGATTTGAAACTATTTGCTGACTATACTGCTCGTAATAAAGAACAAGATGAGAAAAATAGTGCAAAATTTGAAACAATTTTCAAAGAACTTGTTGATTCAAGAGAAAGATTGCAAGCAGAAGTTTGTAAATTGGATAAAGAAATTGCATTAAATAAACAAGCAATGGATTATAATTTCTATATTAGTAATAAACGAATTGATACTTTAGATAATAGATTAAATTCAATTACTAAAGAGATTGTTCCAATGGATGTAATTTGTCCTGAACCTTTAGCTGCATGTTCTAAAGTTGCAATTAATCCACAAGTAGTAACAACTACTGCAGGAACTACAACTGGAACTGTTGTTAGTGGTACAGTTGATGTAAAATAATTATTTAATTAAGGAGAAAAAGTTATGAAAATTTCTACAAATAATTTTGTTGTTGCATTAGATGAAACAATTAGTGATATGTTTAGTAAAATGCCATTTAATTTTACAAATGGATTAAATAAATTGGGAATTAACATGTTTCTATCTGCAAAGATAAACGACATTTT
>Ga0233377_1001128_pt1 | contig 10413 bp, 8 predicted proteins | sample ElkDunMinimDraft_6_FD_191540 | JGI IMG/M metagenome (GOLD analysis project Ga0233377, IMG submission 191540) | Fecal eukaryotic communites from dung pellets of Tule Elk in California, USA - Elk Dung E36 | ecosystem: Host-associated > Mammals > Digestive system > Large intestine > Fecal | place...
CGAGATGCGTGCCATAGGCACAGCCGATATCGAGTATCGACGGCGAAGCTCGACCGGAGTCGATTCGTTCGATCAGAGCCGCCAGCCAGGGCGGCGAGCTGTCGGTCTGCGCATCATAGGACGCATAGCCGCCGTGCTCCCCCCCCTCGAACCAATCCTCGCGGTCATAGAGTTCCTTGAGCTGCTCCGGTGTCGGCGCAGGATTGACGAAGTCGGTGGCACAGGAGGCGCAACGCCAAACGTCATAGTCGTTCGCCTTGCACAGCCAGCTGGACGCGTGCGACCCGCAGACGGGGCAGGCTGGCCCGGTACGAGCCGCTTCGGGGCTGGGCTGAACGATCGACATGGAGGTTCCTTCTCGACTAGATTCGGTATCGTCGAGCGATCCCAATAGATTCATTGGACCGAACTTCGGCGCGCCGGATGCTCTCAAATAGACCGCTACCCTCGCGGCTCCCAGACAATAGGGTGAATTATTCTTCCCCAAGTAGGGTATGCCGCTCGGACAGAGAAACATACATTAAGCTCTGTCATTGCATAGAGAAAAGATAAATCAGCGCTATATGCAGCTATAGCGGCAACGTACTCTCCGGGGCCAAGTACTGTAGACTTTAGAGTCACGACCCCTTTAGTCGTCTCGTTCGCACTGACGGGCGCCCACACAACAGATGATTCTTTGTTTGTTTGTCCGATTATCCAATCCCCGTCTCGACGATACACACTAAGACCAAAGACAACACCATCGACATCTTCAGTCACCCTCAGCGCGAACTCAAAAGCAATGTCGTCGCCAGGGAAAAATTCTGCGCCTCCGACGACCCTCAATCTGAACGCCGTAAACTCGCCATGCTCGGTGATCTGCTGCGGAACCGACGAGCCAGTGTGCGCGAGCGAGCCTCTCGCCATCACCTCCTCGTCCGGCCCGTCGCCGCCGAGCATGAAGGCGTGGAAATCCTGCGTAATCTGTACCGGATTACCGATCGCCTTCACCCGGCCGTCGTTCAGCCAGATCGCGCGGTCGCAGATCATCTGCAATGTGCTCAGATCATGCGAGACGAACAGGATACTGACGTTCTTGGCGCGCAACTCGTTGATGCGCCGCATGCACTTGTTGCGAAAGGCGACGTCGCCGACGCTCAGGGCCTCGTCGACAATCAGAAGATCGGGGTCGACGCAGGTCGCGATAGAGAAGGCCAGGCGGACATACATGCCGCTGGAGTAACTCTTGACCGGCTGGTCGATGAACTCGCCCAACTCGGCGAACGCAAGGATGGCAGGCATGCGATCGCGGGTTTCGGCGTCGTCCAGGCCAAGGATGGCCGTGAGCAAGCGGACATTCTCCCGGCCCGTGAGCTCGGGATTGATCCCGGAACCCAGTTCCAGCAACGCCGCCACACGTCCGTTGACCGCAACCTCGCCCGCGGTCTCCTGCAGCGTTCCAGTCAAAATCTGCAGCAGCGTCGATTTTCCGGCGCCGTTGCGTCCGACGATGCCGACCGTTTCGCCCTTGGCGATCGAGAAGGAGATATCCTCCAGCGCCGTGTAGTCGCGGTAATAGCGCTTGAAGCCTCCGAACAGAATCTGCTTCAGCCGGTCGCCGGGCCGATCGAAAATCCGGTAGACTTTCGAAAGGCCGCGAACCTCGAGCAGGGGCGGATCGACGACCGGGTTATCAAACGACATCGGCGAAGCCACGGCGCGTGCCGGAAAACCAGAGATAGCCGAGCCAGATCGACATCATTCCCAAGGCCCACAGACCCGCAACCGACGCCATGGTCGGCCACTGATCATAGAGGACGATGGCCCGCACCTGCTCGATAACGGGCACGAGAGGGTTCAGCGCGAATATCCAGGCGAATTGAGGCGGCAAGGCAGACGCAGGATAAAAGACCGGACTGAGAAACATCATCAGCGACAGAAGTGGGCCCACAGCGTAGCGGAGGTCTCGGATGTAGACGCCTGTGGCAGCCAGAAACCAGATAAGGCCGCAAAGCAGCAGGAGGAACGGCACCAGCACCAGAGGCAGCGCAACAATCGATACGGAAACCGCGCCCGTCAGTACGAGCTTGAACAGCAGCAGGATCGCCAGGGAAATCAATGCGTTTACGACCGCCACGCAAAGCGCGCTGACACCCAGCAATTCCACCGGGAACACGACCTTCTTCAGATAGGACGGGTTCTCGAGCAAAAGCATAGGCGCCCGACCGACGGCCTCGCTGAACAGCCCGTAGACGATCAGGCCAGCGAAGAGCACGAGGGAAAAGTCGCCTACATTGCCGCTATTGCCGCCCCAACGGCTCGGAATCACGGACGTAAAGACGAATGTGAAGACCAGCAGCTGGCTCAGGGGCACCAGCACGGACCATAGAACTCCGAGGAGCGAGCCGCGGTAACGGCTCTGCAGCTCCTGCGCAACAAGACGACGCAAGAGGTGCTTGTTCTTCCAGACCACGACAAAGGGCGTCAGCGGTGTTACCCGCAACGAAACAAGCGCTTTCAGCCTCATTGTCTGTCTTGCAATCAAAATCTCGAACCTGGCCGCGATGAACGCACAAGGATAGTCGTCACCACAAACCCACCTCGATCCTGACGCAGCTCGGGAACGCGGTTTCGAAGTGTGCGGCTCGTTTACGGACTAGGCGCGCACCCTGTCAATCGGGCAGCGTCGCCCGCACCAACCCGACAATCATGGCCTCGAAATGGCGACTGCTTCAACCATTCAGTGTGCTAGGTCAGGCGGCGAACCGACGACGCCCCTGACGAGTTGAGAAAGGCGCAAATGGGAACGAAGGATCCACGGTTGCAGGCCGTCACCCGGTTGGGGCTGCGATCACATGCGTTCGCGCGGCATGTCTATCAGAAGATTGCGGCCGTAACGATCGGAGCCCTCTTCGTTTCCGGTCCCGGCAAACGCTTGCGGGCGTTCGTCGCCAGACGCCATCCTCCCGTCGCGACGCCGGATGTGAAGGTCGCCATCGTCGCGCATGTCTACTATCTTGACCTGTTCGACGAGATCCTGGAATGCCGTTCGATGCTTCCGGGCACCGTCCCATTGCATGTGACCGTACCTACCGACCGGCTGGAGGAAGCAGAGCGCCTGCTGGGCAATGTCCCCGAACTGACCATCCACCCGTGCGAGAATCGGGGCCGCGACATCGGGCCCTTCGTCATGTTGCTGCAAAGCGGCATCCTGGACGGTTTCGATGCCGTTCTTAAGCTGCATACCAAACGCAGTCCCCATCTCCTTGACGGCGAAGTCAGGCGCAAATTGTTGTTCGCCATGCTTTGCGGAGAGCGAAATGCCGCGATCCGAACAGTTGCGATGTTCGAGGATCCGACCACGGGGATCGTCGGCTGGGAAGCGTGTTTCCGCACCGCGCCGCCGTACTGGATGGCGAATGAGGCGCGCGCGCGGGAGGTTTCAGCCCGAATGAACGTAGCCGCGTCGGTGCGCCTCGGCTTCTTCGAGGGCTCGATGTTCTGGTTCAGGCCGTCGGCATTGGCGGCAGTGAACGATCTAGCCCTATCGATGGATGATTTCGAATCCGAGAACGGACAGGTCGACGGCACCCTTCATCACACCCTCGAGCGCTGCTTTACGATCGCGGCCTGGGCGCGCGGTTTTGTTGTTCGCGATCTGCACGGACGCAGGTTGCCATAACGCGAACAGGTCAGTGGGGGGCAGGTCAACCAGACCAGAGCAGCGATCCGATGCTCCAGGGATGCGCCGGGCTCTGGCGCTGTGCTTGTCGGATAGCGCAGCACCAGAGCCCGGCACGGGAAGATCGAGGCGAAGACCGTTGGCGTCTGCCAACCTGGCCGGGAGTGAGGGCGAGCGCTGTTGTCGTCAGTGCGCCTGACGCGCCGGCAGATCGCCATTTCCAAGACATGATTTCACTTTCACGCCATTCAATTCCGCGTAAGCGCGACGATATCCTGAAAGTCGTGGATGGCCCCTGATATAATGCGGTCGACTTGGAAACGTTTCGCCCATTCAGAGTGTATGTAATCCTCACCAGTGAAGCTGATCCCGTATTCGTAAGCCTCGGAGGTGAGGTGTCCTTGCTGAAGGATGAAAGTAAATCCTGGCATTCCGGTACGCGCCGTCTCCATGCCCTGCCGGGGTATGGAAATCATGTCGAAAATTGGCTGTTCTGTTTCCGCCCGCTTGAGCGCTCTCTCGCCATGGACGGTCAAGAATAATTTACCTCCAGGCTTAGTCACGCGATGCAGCTCATCAAGGTAGAAGAGCGAGTCTGCTTCCGACATATGGGTGAACACAGAGATCGAAATCACACTATCAAAAGATGCGTCAGCGCAGGGCAATTTTGCTCTGGGCGTGGTCGCCAGTGGCGTGACCCAAGGCAGTTGCTTTCCCGCCCACTCCAGCAACTCGTGATCGATATCAGCGCCGGTGTATCCGCCTTTGAAGCCCTTGAACATGCGGGCGAGCCGGCCGGAGCCGACGCCAAAATCGAGGATACTGCTGTAAGCAGATAGTGGCGTGGTGCTTGCCGCGCTCAAAGCCAGGAAAATGTCTTTGCCATGGCTAGCAAAGTCGCTCGGGTTGGTCAGCCCAGAGACCCGCTGCATTAACTGACGGGGAGGAAATGGCGCGACATCGCCGGCGCGCGCTAACTCTTCCACCTTAGGAGAGGTGTTGTAAGCCGCCCATTCTGCGGGGGGCGAATTAACATCAGGCGAAATGTTCTCGGGCTTCAAAATGAAACTCCTGTGCGTTCGAAATGTGGCGTCCACTCGGGCCGCAACATAAAGCTGTGGCCGCCATCGACAAGGCTGCATACGAGAAGGCGGCGGGTTTTTGCCAGCCGCAACGGAAGTCGGGCGTCCTCAACGAATTGAGTACTCCGACACCGTGGACCGTGCTCGCCGTCGCGCCTGATGCTAACCCCCTGGCCAAAGTCGAGACTAACGTCCAGTTTTCGCGGCGCGACAAGCGAGGCAATCGCTAGAAGGTTCGGTCAACGCTTCGGTCTGCTCTTGACAAGCCGGTCATAAATCGCCGTGACCTCGCTCGCCATCGACCGCGTCGTGCGTTCATAAGACGTGTTGGCGCTGGCTGCCCGAACCGCCCCGGGATCAGCCGCGAGCTTGCCCATGACCCTCGTCAAATCCGCCAGATCACCGCGACGAAAACTCCAGCCATCGCGGCCTTCCTCAATGAACTCGGTCAAGCCCTGCACGTCCGACACAAGGACCGGAGTGTGGGTGGCGAGCGCGTTCAACAACACAAGTGGGCTGTTCTCGTACCAGGTGGACGGGATCGCAAGGACATCCATTTCCGCCAGAACGTCGGCCATCCGCTCGGGCTTGAACGTCCCACGGAACTCCGTCTCAGGTCCGGCGGCTTCCAGTAGCGAGCGCATATACTCCTTGTCCTGATCCTCAGGCCCATAGATGATCAGGCGCACGCTTCCCGGCGGCATTGCCCGTGCCGCTCGCACGATGAGCGACGTGCCTTTATGAGCTGCGATCTGGCCGATAAATCCGAACGTCAGCGGGGCATGGGGTGCGCGTGCCGGCTTGGGTGTTCGATCGATATCGATGCCGAATCGACTCAGGCTTAAACGCGGCTCGCTAAAGCCATTTCGAACATATGCGTCACGCAAGAACTGGGTAGGAGCGATCATGGCATCATAACACCCATAGGTGCGTGCCAGCGCTTCAGGACGCTCCACGATGTCTGGAACAATAGCATCAGCTCCCGCGATGCGGGGCCAACCGAACGCCTCCGCCGCGCGCAAGGCCAAGCCTCCCAGCCGCCACCCATACGGAATGCCGGCGAGCCTTTTCGCGCGGGGCTCTCCGCCCGACGCTGCAGCTTTCAGATGACAGGCTATACAATTCGAACGCCAGCGATCGGGGCCAGCGCAGAGGGAGCCATCCGACGCTTCGAGTTTGTTATTGTAGCAGAATCCAAAGAAGTCTGTGAGTGTTGCGACCAAGGGTAGCCCAAGATCCTTCGCCGTTTCAATCAGGACCGCGGTGTGGTTGATGAGATGCGTCACGTGCACGACGTCGGGCGAAAGTTCACGCAGCACCGCAGTCAAGTGCGGCCGCATGGCTTCGTGAAAATATGTCTCGCGCACGCGAGCATGCGGTTCGTAGTTCTTGTCTATCGTGATGACCGGCACGCCGTCATAGCTGGAGTGCGTGACGATAGCCTCGCGACGTGGCTCGCCCTGGAAAACGCCCGCGACGACGGTAACCTCGTGACCGAAGGACTGAAGGTGCTTCGCGAGCCCTAGCGTGTACGTTTCCGTGCCGTAAAAGTGCTCGGGAAAGAAACAATGGACGAAGAGAGCGACTTTCACCGGGGAGCAGCGGCATTTAGTGACGACATTAAGGTATTCCCATTGCTGAGATCGGCGATCGCCCTGCGGATACCTTCTTCGAAACTCAGGCGAGCCGACCATCCCAGCCAGTGACGTATGCGGGATACATCGAGAACGTTGACGGGGACATCGTAGGCGCGCCCGGAGATGCGTTCAATGTCGAGTTGCCGGCTTAGGCAACGGGCGAGCACTTCCAAGATCTCGTTCAGGCTCACGCCAACCCCGGTCCCGATGTTGAACACATGCGGGGCCTCCGGCGGCAGGTCCAGCGACGCCATGGCCACCAATGCGTCGGCAGCGTCCGCGACATGGATATAATCGCGAACAACCGTTCCGTCGCCGAAAATCCGAATCTGCTCGTTGGCAACGCTTCGGTGAAGGAAAAGCGTTGCCGCACCCTGATTGCCCGCGAGATTCTGGCCAACGCCGAAAGGATTCGAAAGCCGGGCGATGCGGGCGTCGATGTTGTGCTGGCCCCTGTAGACCGACAAATACCGCTCGACGGTGGCCTTGCCGACGCCGTAGATTGAGATCGGCTCGACAGGCTGGTCTTCGCTGGCAGGAACCTGACGCAAGAGGCCATAAACCGTTCCGCCGGAAGAAGCGAAGATGATGCGCCCGCCTCCCCGTGCACGCATGGCTTCCAGCAAGGCGAGGGTCGGGCGAACATTGCCGTCGAGATCCCCGACAGGATCGCGATCTGCGCTGCTGGGGACTGTCGACCAAGCGTAATGGTGCACCACGTCGATACCATCCAGCAGCTGCGACCAGTCCGCATCGCGAAGGTCGCCAAATACGGCGGTCATCCCTTGGGCGAGCGCGGCGTCAATCGCGGGGGTCCGGCACCGGACGGCAAGGCGCACGTTTTCACCGCGCATGGCGAGCAGCGCAGCCACATGCCGGGCCACAAAACCGCCTCCGCCAAGAATCAAATGACTAGCCATGCAAGCGAACCGATCCCACTCTCGAACGGCGCTTGTTATTCCCTGCGGGTCCGAGGCGCAACCTCACGGTAAATCGCCTGTAGCGCGTCGATATATGTCTCCATTCGCACGGGCCGTCTTGGATGATTAGTTAGATGTTCTCGGAGACGAGTGTCTTGAGCCAGTCGATATAGAGATTGAGCCAGAGCACCGGCGTCGTCCGGCGGCACGACCAAGCCATTCTCCCCGTGTACGACCTCGCAGGTAAGGCCGGGCTGGTCGGTCACGACGACTGGCTTGCGCGCAAGCAGCGACGAAAGCAGGACCAGCGGACGGTTTTCCATCCAGAGCGAAGGAACAACGACCACGTCGAGACCTGCCAGAACACGCCCAAACCGGTTCTCTGAGAACGCCCCCTCGAAAGTAACTGGTACGACGGATGCGCGAGCCAACTTGTCGAGACTCTCCACGTAGGCAGGATCGGTCGCGCGATCACCATGGATTTGTATCCTGGCGTTGGTGCCGGCAGGCAGGTGGCTCGCCGCTTCAAGAAGGAAATGCGCCCCCTTGTGAGAGCGCAAGGTGCCGATGAAGCCGATCGTGAACGGACGCATAGGATCTTCGGAGCGGCACGCTTCAGGGGCGTCGATGCCGAACGGCAGCAGGCGTACGCTGTCAGGGCGGAACCCGGCCAGGAGCATTTCGTCGCGAACCGCTGCCGTAGGAGCGAGGGACAGCCCGATCCGTTGCGCGTAGCGGCGCAGGCGGTCCTGGCGGCGCGAGAGTTCCGCAGTCCGCGTTGCCAATGGCAGGAAGGACGAAGCCGCGCGTGCCAATAGCAACGGGAATGCATAGAGCCACGACGGGATCGACGCGCAAACGCGCGCGGCGGGCGTTCTCTGCCCGGAGCCGAGCACAAGACGATGCCGAAGGCATCGTGCCCCGAGTAGCCCCGGGCCATCGCAGCGCTTGTCTTCGGTCAGTTGCAACCGCTCGAGCGGGCAGCGCCACCAGAAGTCGGTTGCGGTGAACACCATCGGCAAGCGCAACGCGTCGACCACGTCGATAACGCCGACACCTACATGGCTGAAGTGAAAAACATGGACCACATCGGGCGATATGCGCTCCAGAGCTTCACGCAGGAGCCCATCCGCCGTCGGATTGCGGATGCTAACGAAGGGATCATGGATCGCAACGCCCTGCAGCCGCATGACAGGCACGTCATTGATGCTGTCTTGTGTGATCGTCGGGGCTGAGTTCGACGTCGGTTCTGCCGCTACAATCACCACGTCGATATGGCGCGCGCGCAATGCCTGAGCGATTTTGAGCGTCAACTGCTCAGTTCCCGCTGCATGGCGCGGCAGGAACTGATGAATGATGAGGGCTATCCGCAGACCCAAAGCCTAATGCCCTCCATCGCCTCAAGGACCTTCGTTCTGCGCGAGTTGCGCGCCGGGCGCTACAAGGCAGTCAGGATCTCGTGTCTAGAGACTTGTCGCGTCGGGCGTCCGATCAAAACGCCTCTCGAACCCGCGCCGGGCATTGCCTCGGGATCCGACTGGTTGCGGTTGCCGGCATGGGCTAGGCAGCTTGTACCTACCTGGGCAGCTCGCCGAAGCGCCGGATACCCTAGTTCGTCGACAGGTGGTCATCGACGATCCCGAGCAGATAGCGTCCATAATCGCCCTTCTTGAGCCCTTCCCCAAGCGCCCCGAGTTGCTCGATAGAAATCCACCCCTGCCGATAGGCGATCTCTTCAGGGCACGCAATGCGCAGACCCTGGCGGCTTTCCAGCGTGCGCACGAACTCACCGGCTTCGAGCAGGCTGTCAGGTGTGCCGGTGTCGAGCCAGGCGAAGCCGCGTCCCATCGTTTCGACTGAGAGTTCGCCGCGTTCGAGATAGACGCGGTTGACGTCGGTGATCTCGAGTTCTCCGCGGGGCGAAGGCTTGAGGTTCCGAGCGATATCGACGACCTGCGCGTCGTAGAAATAAAGTCCGGTAACGGCCCAGTTTGACTTGGGCGCTTTCGGCTTCTCCTCGATCGAGATCGCCTTGCCGCTTGCGTCGAAATCGACCACGCCGTAACGCTCCGGGTCGCGCACATGATAGGCGAAGACGCTCGCGCCCTTGGCGCGGGCGGCAGCTGAGGCCATCATATCCGGCAGCGAGTGCCCATAGAATAGGTTATCGCCAAGGATCAGGACGGAGGGACCGCCCGCAACGAAATCGGCCCCGATAAGATAGGCTTGCGCGAGCCCGCCTGGGTTGGGCTGCTCGGCATAACTCAGGGTCATGCCCCAATCCGAACCATCGCCGAGCAGGCGCTTGAAGTTCGGCAGATCGGATGGCGTCGAGATGATCAGCACCTCGTGGATGCCGGCGAGCATCAGCGTCGAGAGCGGGTAATAGATCATCGGCTTGTCGTAGACAGGCAGGAGCTGCTTCGACATCGCCAGCGTCATCGGGTGGAGCCGCGTGCCGGAGCCTCCGGCAAGGATGATGCCCTTCATCGTCGTCTATCCCGTCTGTGCGTTCGTCAGGAGGCGGCGGACGCAAGTCGCAAGCGCGCCCTGCCACTCGGGCAGCCTGACACCATGGGTTTCCGCGAGCCTGGAGGAGTCAAGGCGCGAATTTGCCGGCCGCCGGGCCGGCGTCGGATAGTCGGAGGTCATGATGCGCTTGACCCGTACCGGCGTGCCGCCCAGTAGCTCACGCTCCGCAAAGATGCGAGCGGCGACGTCAGCCCAGACGGCCTCGCCTTGCGCGGCCATGTGGAAGGTGCCGCGGAGCGCTGGCTCATGTGGAAGTTCCACCAGATTGCGAGCCACGGCAAAGATCGCATCGGCGATATCGAGCGCACTGGTCGGGCAGCCGACCTGATCGGCGACGACGCCAACCTCGTCGCGGGTCTGCGCGAGGCGCAGCATGGTGCGCACGAAGTTCTTGCCGAAGGGGCTGTAAACCCAGGCGGTCCGCAGGATGGCGTGATTGGACGTCGCCGCCGCGACCGAGCGCTCGCCTTCGAGCTTGCCGCGGCCATAGGCGGAGATCGGAGCGACGGCATCGTCCTCGCGATAGGGGCGCCCCAAGGAGCCGTCGAAGACGTAGTCGGTTGAGATCTGGATGACAGGAA
>Ga0233377_1001129_pt1 | contig 10407 bp, 10 predicted proteins | sample ElkDunMinimDraft_6_FD_191540 | JGI IMG/M metagenome (GOLD analysis project Ga0233377, IMG submission 191540) | Fecal eukaryotic communites from dung pellets of Tule Elk in California, USA - Elk Dung E36 | ecosystem: Host-associated > Mammals > Digestive system > Large intestine > Fecal | place...
GCATAAGCCGTGGGGTCGGGCGGCCACTCCGGTAGAATCCGCGGCCCATGATCGCCTTCAGAAACTTCGCCCTGCGCCGCGGCGAACGCCTGCTCCTGTCCAATGTCGACCTGGCCCTGCACGCGGGCTGGCGGGTGGGCGTGGTCGGCCGCAACGGCACCGGCAAATCCAGCCTGTTCGCCGCCGTGCGCGGCGAGGTCGAGGCCGACCGCGGCGACATCGACGTGCCCAACCGGGTCCGCATCGCCAGCGTCGCCCAGGAAACCCCCTCGCTGCCTGACCCGGCGATCGAGTTCGTGCTGGGCGGCGACGATGTCATCGCCGGGGTGATCAAGGCCGAGGCCGCGGCCAACGCCCGCGAGGACTGGGAGGCGGTGGCCGAGGCCCACCAGAAGCTGGCCGAACTGGGCGGCTACGACGCCGAGGCGCGCGCCGGGCGCCTGCTGCACGGGCTCGGCTTCCCGGCCGAGACCCACCACCGCCCGGTGAGTTCGTTCTCCGGCGGCTGGCGCGTGCGCCTGAACCTGGCGCGGGCCCTGATGATGCCCAGCGACCTGCTGCTGCTCGACGAGCCCACCAACCACCTCGACCTCGACGCGGTGCTGTGGCTGGAGCAGTGGCTGCTCAAGTACCCCGGCACCCTGCTGCTGATCAGCCACGACCGCGAGTTCCTCGACGGCGTTTCCACCCACACCCTGCACCTCAACGACGGCAAGGCCAAGCTGTACGTGGGCGACTACACCGCCTTCGAGCGCCAGCGCGCCGAACACCTGCGCCAGCAGCAGATCGCGCACGACAAGGAGCAGGCCGAGCGCGCCCACCTGCAGAAGTTCATCGACCGCTTCAAGGCCAAGGCCAGCAAGGCGCGCCAGGCGCAGAGCCGGATGAAGCGCCTGGCCAAGCTGGCCGGCACCGAGGCGGTGCGTGCCGAGCGCGAGTTCCGGATCGAATTCCCCGCCCCGGCGAAGCTGCCGCACGCCCTGCTGCGCATCAACGACGGCGAGTGCGGCTACGGCGCCGATGCGCGGATCCTGTCCAACGTCGGCTTCGGCCTGGAAGCGGGCGACCGCATCGGCCTGCTCGGCCCCAATGGCGCCGGCAAGTCGACCCTGGTCAAGTCGCTGGTGGGCGAGCTGCCGCTGGTGGCCGGCGAGCGCTACGCGCACCCGGACCTGCGCATCGGCTATTTCGCCCAGCACACGGTGGAGTCGCTGGTCGCCGGCACTTCGCCGATCGACCACCTGCGCGAGCTGTCGCCGGACATGCCGACCCAGGCCTTCCGCGATTTCCTCGGCAAGTGGTATTTCCCCGGCGACCGCGCCTTCGAGAGCATCGACGGCTTCTCCGGCGGCGAACGCGCGCGCCTGGCGCTGGCCCTGATCGCCTGGCGCCAGCCCAATGTGCTGCTGCTCGACGAGCCCACCAACCATCTCGACCTCGACATGCGCGAGGCGCTGGCCGAGGCGCTGAGCGATTTCGAGGGCGCGATCGTGCTGGTCTCGCACGACCGGCATCTCATCGGCCTGGTCAGCGACACGTTCTGGCGCGTGTCCGAGGGCGTGGTGAAGCCCTTCGATGGCGACCTCGACGAATACGCGGCCTGGCTGCGCTCGCGGCCCTCGGCCGAGCAGGCGCGCGCGCCTTCCATGCCCAAGGTCGCCTTGCCCGAGCCGGAGCCGGCCAGGCCGGCGCAGAAGATCAATCCCCACCGCCTGGGCAAGGCCGAGGCGCGCGTGGCCGAACTCGAGCGTGCACTGGCCGCCCTGGAGGCCGAACTCGCCCGCCCCGAGACCTATGCCGACGGCGCGAAGGTCACCGAGATCGGGCAGAAGCAGGCCGCATTGCGCGCGCAGCTGGACGAGGCCGAAGGCGAACTGCTCGCGCTGTACGGCTGAGGGCGCGCCGGGCACGATGGAGTGCCCCTTTCCCGCCGTCCGCCACGGTCCGGCGGGTTGCGATGCCCCGGGCGCCCGGTTACGGTGCGGTGATGACCAGACTCCAATCGCACTCCGCACGTTTCCTGCTTCCCGCCGCCACGCTCGCCCTTGCGCTGGCCGGCTGCACCATCCACACCTCCGACGGGGAGGACGCGGCCGCGCAGGCCGATGCCGCCGCCGAACAGCTCGATCCCGCCCAGCTCGCCGACGCGCAGCCGGCCCCGGCCGACCAGTTCCTCGCCGCGCTGGCCCGTCACTGCGGACAGGCGTTCGAAGGGCGCATCGTCGCCAACCAGCCCGCGTCCTCCGAACCCGACGCCTTCGAGGGCAAGCGCCTGGTGATGCACGTGCGCGGCTGCGAGGCGCCCACGCGGGAACTGCGCGTGCCCTTCCACGTCGGCGACGACCATTCGCGCACCTGGGTGCTCACCCGCACCGCCGATGGCCTGCGCCTGAAGCACGACCATCGCCACGAGGACGGCAGCGACGACGCGGTGACCATGTACGGCGGCGATACCGCCAGCCCGGGGAGCGCGGTGCGACAGGAATTCCCGGTCGATGCCGAATCGATCGCGATGTTCGAGCGCGAGGGGCTCAACGCATCGGTGAGCAACACCTGGGCGATGGAGGTCGAGCCGGGCCAGCGTTTCCTCTATGAACTGGCCCGTCCGGGCGGACGCGAGTTCAAGGTCGAGTTCGACCTGACGCAGCCGGTCGACCTGCCGCCTGCGCCCTGGGGCAGCGCGCCGCAATAGGCGGGGCCGGCGACAGCCCGGCGACGCCGGGACCCCGGCGTGGCGCGGCCGCCTGGCCGCGCCGCCTTGAATTCGGCCGCGCCATCCCCACACTGCGCGCCGGGATACCTACCTTTCGACCGATATCGCCATGCCCATCTATGCCTTCCGCTGCGAGCAGTGCGGCCACAGCTTCGACCGCCTGCAGAAGCTCTCCGACCCGGATCCCGAGACCTGCCCGTCGTGCGATGCGCCGGCGGTCAAGCGCGCAGTGACCGCGCCCTCGTTCCGCCTGGCGGGCGGCGGCTGGTACGAAACCGACTTCAAGAAGGACGGCGACCGCAAGCGCAACCTGGCGGACGGCGGCGGTGGCAAGGAATCCAAGCCCGAATCCAAGCCCGATGCGGGGGCCGCGACCAAGGAGGCCGCCAAGCCCGCGGCCGCTCCCGCGGCCAAGGGCGCCGACACCTGAGAGCGGCAGGGCCGCGCGCTGGTGCGTGCCCCGACGCGGGCGCGCCCGCCTAGGACCGCGAGCGCGCGGTGGTGCGCACCATCGCCAGGCTGTCGAGTTCCATGTACTCGGCCCAGTCCAGCCAGGCGCGGAATTCGAGGTCGGCGATCGTATCGTCCACGCCGATGTGCAGGCGGATCGGACCCTCGGGACGCCGTCCGCGCGGCTGGATCCATTCGCGCGCCACGACGCGCCCGTCCGAGGCCACCGCCTCGAGCCAGAACGGATGCGTCGGCCATTCGCGCGGGCGCACCCGCAGCTGGTACTGCCCGGCAACCACCTCGGTCTCGTGGCCCAGCCAGATCGCGCGCCGCGGCCGCGGCCGCGGGCCGGAGGCCGCTTCCAGCGGCGCGTCCACGCGCACGCCCCGCTGCAGGTCGGCATCGGCGAACAGCTTGCGGTTGTTGCGCGCATCGACCAGCAGTGCGCACCACTCGCCGCTCAGCGCGTCATCGTCGAAGGCGGTGCAGCGATCGACATAGGCGCGCACGTTGGCCGGGTCGTCGATGCCGAACTGGCGCGGCGCGTCCTCCATCGTGATCGCGCCCAGCGCCCAGTCCTCGTCGTACTCGATCATCACCGGCGGCCGCACGTGCTGCAGGCCGATGCGGATCTGGTCGCCGTCGATGCGCAGGGTGCGCGTATCGCCGCCGGTCCACAGGCTGCGCGCGTAGGCCAGGTAGGTCGCGTAGGCCGGCTCGCCGTCGGCCAGCGCCGCCACGCTGGCGCTCGGCGCCGAGCCGGGCACCAGCAGCGAGCGGCCGAAGCCGAGCGCATCGCGGGCCGGGTCGATCAGCGACAGCAGCGTGGCGCCCGAATCGAGCGTGGTGCCGGGCACCGCCATCTGCTGGCCCTCGATCCCGGGGCCGAGGAAGACCAGCAGGTTCTCGCGACGCATCCCGGCCAGTACCTGGCTCAGGTCGTTGGGCATGGCCAGGTGGTCTGAGGCGAGCACGATCAGGGTGTCGTCGGCGTAGGGACTGCTGCGGATGCGTTCGACCAGGCGCGAGATCAGCATGTCGCTGCACTTGATCGCATGCAGCAGGCCGACGTCGCCCAGCGCGCTGCGGTAGCGCACGTCGCCGCAGGCCAGCGGCAGGTGGCCGGCCGGGTGATGGGTGTCCATGGTGAGCGCGTTGAGCATGAACGGCGCGCCCTTGGCCGAGAGCGCCATGAACGTGTCGAACGCGTCCTCGAGCAGGACATCGTCGTGCAGGCCCCAGTTGGAGAAGTGCGCGCGGTCGATGCCGGCCTGGCGGTAATGGGCGAGGTCGCGCACCTCGTCGAAGCCGTGCTGTTCCAGGAAGCGGCCCTTGGCGGCGAAGCCCGAGTCGGCCCCGCCCAGGAACAGGTTGCGATAGCCCTGCTGTTTCAGGAAATCTCCCAGGCAGTGCGCGCCGGGCAGGAACTCGCGCATCCGTCCCAGGCTGTTCTCGTCGCCGCGCGCGGCGGTGAGGGGGATGCCGCACTGGGACGTCACCAGGCCGGCGATGGTCCAGCCGCCGCCCTCGGGCGAGGCGATGTCGCGGAAATCCAGACCCTGCCGGACCAGTTCGGCCAGGTTCGGCATCAGGCCGGGGAAGACGGACTCGTCCAGATAGGTGCGTTCCAGGCTTTCGGCGTAGATCCACACGATGTTCGGGCGGCGCGGCAGGACGCCGCCGGGTACCTGGTATTCGGCCGCCACGCCGGTGGCGTCAACCGTTGCCAACTGCTGCTGCAGGCGCTGCAGGTCGGCGTACAGCGGGCTGGCCACGACCGCGGCGAGGAAGGCGCCGACGAATCCCACCGAAACGATCGGCGCCGGATGACGCCGGGCGAAGCCCTGCAGCCGCCCGCGCGAGAACGCCACGGCCAGCGGCAGCAGCGACAGCAGCGCCAGGCCCAGGAAGTAGCCGATGTCGCCGCTGAAATCGGCGACCCCGGCGCCCTGCATCCCGGCCTGCAGGTGGTACAGGGTGGCCGCGTCGATGCCGTTGCCGCTCAGCCGGTCGACCAGCCACCAGGCGCTGAGCGAGAGCAGGACGCCCGACAGCAGGCAGGCCCGCAGCCAGACGTGCCGGTCCGAGGCGGCCAGCAGGTAGGCCATGGCAAGGAGCGACAGTGGCAGGATCGTCGGCATGCGGCGGTTGCTTCCTGTGGGAACGGACCGGTGCCCGCGCGACGGGGCCCAGCTGCAACCTTGCCGTCATATTGCTGAATGCCACGTCGACAGGCCCATTCCACCGTGGCCGCGGATCCACCCGCCGTGGCACCGGGCCAAAAGGCCTTTAAACTTGGGGGTTAGCCGGCGCGGCCGGCACGATCCCGGAGTTGCCGTTTCCATGCGTACCCATTTCTGTGGCCTGGTCGACGAGTCGTTGATCGGGCAGACCGTGACCCTGTGCGGCTGGGCCGATGTCGCCCGCAACCTCGGCGGGGTCTGTTTCATCGACCTGCGCGACCACGAGGGCATCGTCCAGGTGGTCGCCGAGCCCTCGGACGCCGCCGGCAACGCCGAGGTGGTCGCGATGGCGGAAAAGGTGGGCTACGAGGACTGCCTGCGCATCACCGGCACGGTGCGGCGCCGGCATTCGGTGAACAACAAGATCGCCACCGGCCAGGTCGAAGTGGTGGCCGAGACCATCGAGGTGCTGAACAAGGCCGAGCCGCTGCCGTTCCATCACCACGAGAACCCGGGCGAGGAGACGCGCCTGAAGTACCGCTACCTCGACCTGCGCCATCCCGAAATGCAGCGCCGGATGCGCACCCGCACCAGGCTGGTCAGCGCCCTGCGCCACTGGCTGGACGCGCGCGGCTTCCAGGACATCGAGACGCCGATCCTGACCAAGGCCACGCCCGAGGGCGCGCGCGACTTCCTGGTGCCGGCGCGGATGCATCCGGGCGAGTTCTACGCGTTGCCGCAGTCGCCGCAGCTGTTCAAGCAGATCCTGATGATGGCCGGCTTCGACCGCTACTACCAGATCGCGCGCTGCTTCCGCGACGAGGCCCTGCGCGCCGACCGCCAGCTGGAATTCACCCAGCTCGACATGGAGTTCGCCTGGGTGTCCGAACGCGACGTGCAGGATACGGTCGAGGCGATGATCCGCGAGGTGTTCCGCGAGGTCGCCGGCGTCGAGCTCGCGGCCGAGTTCCCGCGCATGACGTACGCCGAAGCCATGCGCCGCTACGGTTCGGACAAGCCCGACCTGCGCATCGCGCTGGAGCTGGTGGACGTGGCCGAGCTGGTCAAGGACAGCGGCTTTGCCGTGTTCACCGGCCCGGCCGCCGATCCCGGCGGCCGCGTCGCCGCGCTGCGCATCCCGGGTGGCGCGACGCTCTCGCGCAAGCAGATCGACGAGTACGGCGCGCATGCGGCCAAGTTCGGCGCCAAGGGCCTGGCCTACATCAAGATCGGCGAGAACGGCGAGATCGCCTCGCCGATCCAGAAGTTCTTCGACGAGTCCGCCTTCGCCGCGCTGGTGGCGCACGTGGGCGCCGGCAACGGCGACATCGTGTTCTTCGGCGCCGGCAAGTATTCGACGGTGAGCGATTTCATGGGTGCGATCCGGCTCAAGGCCGGCCGCGACTTGGGCCTGGTCGAGGACGGCTGGCGCCCGCTGTGGGTCACCGACTTCCCGATGTTCGAGTGGGACGAGGAGGCGCAGCGCTACGTCGCGCTCCACCATCCCTTCACCGCGCCGGCGGTGGACGACGAGGCCGACCTGCGCGCGAACGCGGCGACCGCGGTGTCGCGCGGCTACGACATGGTGCTCAACGGCAACGAGATCGGCGGAGGCTCGATCCGTATCCACCGCTCCTCGATGCAGTCGGCCGTGTTCGACCTGCTGGGCATCGGCAAGGAAGAGGCCGAGCTCAAGTTCGGCTTCCTGCTCGACGCGCTCAAGTACGGCGCGCCGCCACACGGCGGCATCGCCTTCGGCATCGACCGCATCGCCGCGCTGATGGCGGGCACCGACTCGATCCGCGACGTGATCGCTTTCCCCAAGACCACTTCGGCCCAGTGCCTGATGACCGGCGCGCCATCGCCGATCCCCGACGCGCAGCTGGCCGAAGTGCACGTACAGGTCCGCCCTGCCTCGAAAGACGCCTGAAGGAGCCGCCATGAGCGAAATGCCGTTCTCCCTGGAATGGGAGCGATTGGGAAATGAAGGAACCGATCCGGCCCTGGTCACCGAACGCGCCCGCGTGTTCGGCGGCTGGCTGGTGCGGGTGGGCACCTTGCCGACCGCCATGGCGCTGAGCTTCGTGCCCGATGCCGAAGGCCGCTGGGACGGCGAGGACTTCGGCGAGGACGACTACGAGTACGAAGAGGAAGAAGAGGAAGAGGGCGAGGAGGAAGACGACGCCGACGGCGAGGAAGAAGACGAGGACGAGGCCTGAGCGTGCGGCTGCGACGGGCCACGCCTGACGACGCGGCGACGCTGTCCGACCTCGCCGCGCGTACCTTCACCGAAACCTTCGGCCATCTGTACCCGCCGGAGGATCTGGCCGCCTTCCTCGCCGAGGCCTATGCGGTCGGGCGCCAGCGCACGATCCTGGAACATCCCGACTACGCCGTCTGGTTGCTGGAGGATGACGGCGCGGCGGTGGGCCATGCCGCCGCCGGCCCCTGCGGCCTGCCGCATCCGGAGGTTGCGCCTGGCGACGGCGAGCTCAAGCGCCTCTACCTGTTGCGCAGCCACCAGTCCGGTGGCCATGGCGGGCGCATGCTCGATGCGGCGCTGGACTGGCTGCTGCGCGACGGCCCGCGCACGCTGTGGATCGGCGTGTGGTCCGAGAACCTGGGCGCGCAGCGCTTCTATGCCCGGCGCGGTTTCGAGCGCGTCGGGCAGTACCTGTTTCCCGTGGGCGGCACGCGGGACCTTGAATTCATCCTGCGGCGGCCCGCCGGTCCGAGCGCCGAACGCTGAGGTCGCGTCGCCGCCACGCCGGTCCGGCCTTGCGCCCGCGCCTGCCCGCCGGTTCCAATCCGGCCATGCCCGCTGCCGACGTGTCCACGACCTTCGCCCAGGACCCCTCCACGCGCCCGGTCCTGCTCATCCACGGCATCTGGAACACGCGCCTGTGGCTGCTGCCGCTGGCCCGGCGGCTGCGCAAGGCCGGTTTCGAGGTGCGGATCTGGGGCTATCCCAGCGTCGTGGGTGGTCCGGCGAAGGCGGCGCAGGCGCTGGTCGAACGGCTGCGCGATGGCCCCGAGGTGGACCTGGTCGGCTACAGCCTCGGCGGCCTGGTGGCGCTGCAGGCCCTGCAACTGGCGCCCGGCCTCCCGGTCCGGCGCCTGGTGTGCCTGGGATCTCCCCTGTGCGGCAGTTGCACGGCCCGCGCCCTGGGCGGCAATCGCTGGTCCTCGCTGGTGCTGGGGCGCAGCGCCGGACTGCTCCAGCAAGGGCTGGGGGACTGGGCCGGACAGGTCGAGGTGGGCGCGGTGGCCGGCTGCGTGCCGCGCGGACTCGGCCGGCTGCTGTCGGCCGTCGACCAGGCCTCCGACGGCACGGTGGCGGTCGCCGAGACCCGGGTTCCGGCGCTGCGCGACCACTGCATCGTCGCCGCCAGCCACAGCGGGCTGCTGCTGTCGGCCGAGGCCGCGCGGCAGGCGGCCTGCTTCCTGCGCCACGGACGATTCCACCATGGACAGGGGCGGCAAAACGTATAATCGGCGCGTCTTCCCGAAACGGTCATGTGATCCATGGGACGCGGTCCTTCCATCGAAGCACGCAAGAACGCCGTCGACGCGCAGCGCGGCAAGATTTTCACCAAGATCATCCGCGAGATCGGCGTTGCCGCGCGGGCCGGCGGAGGCGACCCCGCGGGCAATCCGCGCCTGCGTGCCGCCATCGACAAGGGTCTGTCGGTCAACATGACCAAGGACGTGATCGAGCGCGCCATCAAGAAGGCGACCGGTGAGCTGGAAGGGGTCGAGTACGAGGAGATCCGCTACGAGGGCTACGCGCCCGGCGGCGTGGCCGTCATCGTCGACTGCCTGACCGACAACCGCGTGCGCACCGTGGCCGACGTGCGCCATGCCTTCGGCAAGTTCGGCGGCAACATGGGCACCGAGGGCTCGGTGGCCTTCATGTTCCACAAGCTCGGCGTCCTGTCCTACGGCGCCGGCGCCGACGAGGACCGCATCACCGAGGCCGCGATCGAGGGCGGCGCCGACGATGTGGTGGTCTACCCGGAAGACGGCGCGATCGACGTGATCACCGCCCCGGAGAATTTCGCCGACGTGAAGCAGGCGATGGAGGCCGCGGGGCTGTCGCCGGAACTGGCCGAAGTCACCATGCGCGCCGACAACGACGTCGCCGTCGACGGCGAGGCCGCCCAGCAGGTGGTCAAGCTGCTGCGCTGGCTCGAGGACATGGACGATGTGCAGAGCGTCTATTCCAATGCCGACCTGGGCGACGCGGCCTATGGCTGAGTCGCCGCTGCCTCGCAGCGGGGGCCGGCGAGCGTCGCCGCCCCGCGCCCGCGGGGCCGCGGCCGACGCCGGATGAGCACCCGCATTCTCGGAATCGATCCAGGCTCGCAACGCACTGGCGTGGGCATCATCGATGTGGACGACGCCGGCCGCACCACCCACGTGCACAACGCCGCGCTGGTCCTGCTGGGCGAGGGCGATTTCGCGCTGCGTCTCAAGCGCCTGCTGGTGGGCCTGGCCGACGTGATCGAGACCTGGCGCCCGCAGGAAGTGGCGATCGAGCGCGTGTTCATGGCGCGCAATCCCGATTCGGCGCTCAAGCTGGGGCAGGCGCGCGGCGCGGCGATCAGCGCCGTGGTGCTGCGCGACCTGCCGGTGCACGAGTACGCGGCCACGGAAGTGAAGCTGGCCGTGGTGGGCAAGGGCGGCGCGGAGAAGGCGCAGATCCAGCACATGGTCGGCCTGATGCTCAACCTGCACGGCAAGTTGCAGGCCGATGCGGCCGATGCGCTCGCCATCGCCATCACCCATGCCCACGTACGCGCCACCGCGCGGCGGCTGGGCGTCAGCACTCAGCAGGCCTGGAGCCGCAAGTGAACGATCCGCAGCGCTCTTCCCGACACGCCGCCGGCGGGCCCGGCGCGCCGCGATGCCGGACCGGTGTCGCCCTGCCGCGCGGGGGGCGGGCATGATCGGCCGCCTGCGCGGCATCCTCGTCCACAAGCAGCCGCCCTGGCTGGTGGTGGACGTGCAGGGCGTGGGCTACGAGCTCGAAGCGCCGATGAGCACCTTCTACGACCTGCC
>Ga0233377_1001131_pt1 | contig 10404 bp, 9 predicted proteins | sample ElkDunMinimDraft_6_FD_191540 | JGI IMG/M metagenome (GOLD analysis project Ga0233377, IMG submission 191540) | Fecal eukaryotic communites from dung pellets of Tule Elk in California, USA - Elk Dung E36 | ecosystem: Host-associated > Mammals > Digestive system > Large intestine > Fecal | place...
TGGGGGAGTTCCTGTCCTTCAACGGCTACGACGTCGAGGCGTGCGGGTCTGGCGAAGAAGCGCTCGAGCTCGTCGACAAGCACGGCAAGCCGGGCGTCGTCATCACCGACCTCTCGCTCGGAGCGATGAGCGGTGCGGAGCTCGCGCAGAAGCTCCGGCACAAGGAGGACACGGCCGAGGTGCCGATCCTCGCCGTGACGGGACATGCGAGCTTCGAAGATCCCGACAAGCTCTTCACGGCGGTGCTGGTGAAGCCTGTCGTGCTTCCCGATCTCGCAGCCGCGCTGAAACGCGCGATCGGCGGCTAGTCAACTTCAGAGACTGCTGTCACCGTCTTCGTTCGCGCGACCTCGCTGCGAAGCGCCCGGATGACGGATGCTGGGCGGCCACGCAGCTCGTCGAACAGGCGCTCGCGATCGCTGTCGCCGGACACGAGGTCGGCGATCGTGACGTTCAGCGCGCGAGCCACGCGCGCGAGCGTCCCGACACCTGGAACGACGAGACCGCGTTCGAGCTCCGAGACGTAGCCGCGCCCGAGCCCGGTCTCCTCGACGAACGCATCGAACGCGAAGGCGCTCTCCGAGCGGAGCGCGCGAATACGCTGACCGATCCGTGCAGCGAGAGGATCGGGGCGCACGCGATGCCGCGATCGCGCGTTCGGCTTGGCTGCACCCTTCGGCATGCCTTCTATCTAGCGCATGCGCCGAGGATGATGGTTCGTGCTCCCGAACTGGATGCCGCAGGCCGTTCCAGAGCGACAAACCAGTCGCACTCCCCGTCACGCCGTGGATTCATGCCCGCCTGGGCGGACTGACGCGAGGTCGAGCGCGTCTCCGCCGGGCGATCCGCGGCGCAAGCGACGGCAGCGTCGTGATGAGCCCGACGGTGGCCGGACCGCTCAGCGCCTGCGGCGCCACCCAAGCGCCGCCGGCGGCGCCGGCGCCGGCGGCACGGAGCGGAGACGATCGATTCTGACGTGCTCGCCGGAACGGCGGCGGCCGAGACGTGTTCCGAGGAAGCGCGCGAGTGCCTCGAGGTCGAGCGGACGTACGAAGCACGCATCCAGCTCGCGCGGCGGTTGCACCTCCACATCCGCATAGCCGACGACGACGGCGGGGCGGTGCACCCGGAGCGCGTGGGCGAGCCCGAAGAAGGAGCCATCCTGCAGCCCGAGGTTGCCGATCAGGCCTTCGATCGTGACCGCCTCGAGAACTGCGTAGGCCTCGAGGCACGAGGCGGCGGCGACGGCGTTGAAGCCCTGCGTGAGGAGCCACTGCGCGAGCTCGTCCGCCACGCGGGGGTTGTCATCGACGACGAGGAGCAGTGGGGCCGTGTGCTGCATCGCCGTCAGCATAGCTGAGGTGCGTCCGACCGCCTATCCCAATCGAAACAGTGTGTAGACACACGGGAAAGTGATGCTGGCGCTCGAGCGGGGCGAGAAGCGACTGCGGCCCATGTGCTGTAGCAGAACGTCACTCGGCGCGGGTGTGAACGGGCGTTGCTCGGCGATGGATCGGGCACTTGCGGACGCGACCCGGCACGGCGCCTGGAGGCATCACCTTTGCCTCGTCGACGAGAGTGGTCCCGCTCGTAGCAGTATCGGGGACGGAGTGCGTCGACGCCCTGTCAAGCGGGGGCTTCGCGCTGACCGCCCGGACAGACTCGGAGGTCACGTTGTCGAAGGGCCTGCGCGTCGTTGTCGTCCCCGACGTCGCGATGCTCTTGCCCGACGAGCTCCTGGCCATCCTGCGGAACGCAGGTGTGCCCTATTCGGAGTTCCTCGATCTTCTGAGCGAGGCGCCCACGGACCCCGCGATCTCGCGGACGCGACTGTCCCCGTCGAGCGTTCTGCGCTGATCGCTCGGACGTCGCGCGCCGTCGAGCACCGCCTGGGCGAGGCCAAGGCCGCGTCGAGCGCGTCGACGGGCAGCATCGCGTGTCGACGGGCAGCATCGCGTGTCGACGGGCAGCATCGCGTGTCGACACGCAGTCGTCCGGGTGCGCTGCTCGGAGTCAATCGGACACGAGAAGCGCGACGGGGAGGTCGCGAAACAGCTCCGCCGCCGCGAGCCCGTCCGGCCCCACGGAGATCTCGCGGTCACCCGCGAGCGCATCACGCCAGCGGCCCTCCGGGATCGCGATCGTCCTGTCTCCCCAGACGTCGCCGCATGCCCACGGGGCGCGGCCGCCGGTCACGCGGTACGGAAAGCGAGTCACGGCGCAGACGATGGCGCCTGCGTCGTGCTCGCGAACGAACGCGATGATCTCGTCGCCGGCGTCGATCGGACGGTAGTCACCGTCGATGAAGATCCGTGGCTTCGCGCGGCGGAGACGGAGGCTTCGCGAGAGGACGTGCAGCTTCACCCGACCGTCGCGGAAGCACGCGACGAGGTCGCGGACGTTTGCGCCTTCGAGCGACGCGAGGTCGTTGCGGAGGCGTGCGTAGTCGACGTCGCCCCGGTTGTCGGGATCGACGAGCCGGAAGTCCCAGGTCTCGCTGCCTTGATAGGTGTCCGGGATGCCAGGCGAGGCGATCTTGAGGACGATCTGCGCGAGACCGTTGGACGCGCCGTACGTCGCGATCGCGTTCGTCTTGGCCTCGAGGCTCTCGAGGAATGCTTCGTCCCCGAGGATGTTCTCGATGAAGCCGCGCAGTGCTTCCTCGTAGGCGTCGTCGGGGGCGAGCCAGCTCGTGTGCTGCTTGGCCTCCCGTGCGGCCTTGATCATGTATTCGGTGAGGCGCCGGGTGAAGCGCTGGTCCGGCCCGTGCGCGAGCGGGTAGGTCCCGAGCGCGGTCTGGAAGAAGAGATACTGATCCGAAGCGCTCGGGGCCCGCGGTACGTCGGTCGACTCGTCGTCGATCGTCGTGGTGTACGGCGCAGCGAGCTCCAGCCACTCCCGGACCCACGCCGCGAATGCCTCCGGGATCTCCGTCAGCACGGCGAGCCGCGCACGCATGTCCTCGCCGCGCTTCGTGTCGTGCGTCGACGTCGTCGTCATGGCGAGCGGCCAGCGCGCGAGGTGCTCGGCGTTCACTCCGTGGAACGCGGGGATCGAGAGGCCTAGCCGCTCCGGCGAGCCGCCGACCTCGTTCATCCCGACGAACCGCACGTACGTGTAGAAGGCGGTGTCCTCCACGCCCTTCGCCACGACCGGACCCGTGAGCTGCTGGAAGCGCATCGCGAACTCGGCGCGGTCCTTGTCCTCGTCGCTGTGGCCCTGGAACAGGATCTGGTCCCGGAGGAACGCGAACACGGAGGGATTGACCTCCGGGTTCTTGCGTCGAGCCACGCGGATCGCCCGCGTGACGATCTGCACGTCGGTGGCGTCGTGCGAGCCGTCCGGGCGCACGTATGTGCGGTAGACCGGGAACGCAGCGATCGTCTCGCCGATCGCCCGGCGCAGCGTCGCGAGCGTGAAGTCCCTCGAGCGTCGATCGCGCATCGCGATCCGCTCGAGCCGGAGCGCCAGCATCTGGAGCTCGCTCGCCAGACTGGAGCGCAGGATCGTCCGCTTCGAGTCGAACGCGTGCTCCCCGAAGGACCGCGCGTCGCCGACCACGTCGCGGTAGAGCCGCGTGAACGGGTCCTCGGCGCGTGCGTCGACGAGCACCGCGTTGACGGCGGCGAGGTAGTCGTAACCGGTCGTGCCGTCGATCTGCCACGACGTGGGCAGCGACTCGTTCGTCGACAGGATCTTCTCGGCGGTGACCCAGATCGGCGCGCCCGGACGTGCCTCGGCAAGGGATGTTCGGAGCTTCTCGAAATAGCCGGCGGGATCGTACAGGCCGTCGACATGGTCCAGGCGGATGCCCTGCAAGCGCCCCTGCGCGATGAGTGACAGCAGGAGCTCGTGCATGTCCTGGAAGACGGCGTCGCACTCCATGCGGATCGCGGCGAGGTCGTTGATCTCGAAGAACCGCCGGTAGTTGATCTCCTCCGTCGCGACGCGCCAGTAGGCGAGCCGGTACATCTGTCCGACGAGCAGCTGGTCGAGATCGTCGAAGCTGTGGGGGTCGGCGGGGTCGCCGTTCATCCTCGTCACCTCCTCGTCGATCACGCGGGCGATCTTCTCGTTCTCCCCGATGAGCGTCGCGAGGCGGCGCTTGAGCACCTCCTTCTCTCGTGCACGCTCCTTCGGCACCTCGAACGCGAGGCGCGCAAGTCCGCTGGCGATGCTCTCGAGGTCCTGCCGATGTGGGTCATCGGCGGGTAAATCGAGCGTCTCGACGGCGCGCATGAGCAGCGGCGCCGTGGTCGGTGGGTTCACGGGAAAACACTTGTCGTAGTAGCGAATGCAGAAGCTGCCGCCCTCGCGTTCGAGCTTCAGCTCGCCTCGCTCGAGCACCTCTCCGTACTGGGCGCCGAGGACGGGCAACAGGACCTTGCCGCGGAGCGCTTCCTTCGGGGGATTCCACTCGATGTCGAAGTGATCGGCATACGTGGATGCGGGACCGTTCTCGAGCACGTCGTGCCACCACTTGTTCTGCGGCGACGCCGCCATGTGGTTCGGCACGAAGTCGACGATGTGCCCCATCTGGCGCGCTGCGAGCGCCTCTGTCCAGGCACGGTGGTCCTCGTCGGTACCGAGCTCCGGGTTGAGCCGCTTCGGGTCGACGAGGTCGTAGCCGTGCGTGCTGCCGGGCTGCGCCATGAAGTACGGGGACGCGTACACGTGGGAGATGCCCAGCTCGTCGAGGTACGCAACGAGCTCGCGCGCGGCGACGAAGCCGAACTTGGCGTGGAGCTGGATCCGGTACGTCGCGGAGATGGTCATCGGATGCTGAATGGCGGGGTCTTGTTCGACTTGTCGGTCGTGTGGACGAAGAGCTTGAGCGAGCGCGGTACGAGGTGGGTCTTGTCTCCGTGACGCGACGTCTCCTCTGCCGCATCGTCGTTCGTGTCGACGAGCAGGCGCCAGACCTCGCCGTCCGAGCGCCCTGTCGGATCGGTCGCGCGTGGGAGCACGAACGAGAGCGGGATGTCGGAGCCATTGAAGACGAGGAAGAAGTCGTCGTCGATGATGCGGTTGCCGTCCTCGTCGACGTCGTCGATGCCGCGTCCGGCGAGGAACAGGCCGAGGCTCGCCGTGACCGGGTTTTCCCAGTCCTGGTCGGTCATCTCCTCGCCGTCGTGCCGGTACCACATGATGTCGCGCACGTCGGAGCCCCTGATCCGGCGGCCGCGGAAGAACTTCGCGCGATGCAGCGCGGGATGGTCGCGACGGATCCCGACGAGCTTCTTCGTGAAGGCGAAGAGCGCTTTTTGCTCGTCCGTCAGGTTCCAGTCGAACCAGGAGATTTCGTTGTCCTGGCAGTACGCGTTGTTGTTCCCCCGCTGCGTGCGCCCGAGCTCGTCTCCGCCGCAGATCATCGGCGTCCCCTGGGACAGGAGCAGGGTCGCCAGCATGTTCCGCATCTGACGGGCACGGAGCTTCAGCACTTCGGGGTCGTCGGTCGGTCCCTCGACGCCGCAGTTCCACGACTGGTTGTCGTCGGCGCCGTCGCGGTTGTCCTCCCCGTTCGCTTCGTTGTGCTTGTCGTTGTAGCTGACGAGATCGGCCAGCGAGAACCCGTCGTGGGCAATGACGAAGTTGACGCTCGCGAACGGAGCGCGCCCGTTGGAGTCATAGAGGTCGCTCGACCCCGTGAGCCGGTAGCCGAGCTCGCCCGTGTTCCGTCCGAGGCCACGCCAGAACGCGCGGATGGCGTCGCGGTACTTGCCGTTCCACTCGGCCCAGCCCGTCGGGAAGTTGCCGACCTGGTAGCCGCCGGCGCCGACGTCCCACGGCTCCGCGATCAGCTTCACGCTGCTGATGACGGGGTCCTGATGGACGATCGTGAAGAAGCTGGAGAGCTGGTCGACCTCGTGGAGCGACCGCGCGAGGGTCGAAGCGAGATCGAAGCGGAACCCGTCGATGTGGACCTCCGTGATCCAGTAGCGGAGCGAGTCCATGATGAGCTGCAACGTCTGCGGATGACGGACGTTGAGGCTGTTCCCCGTCCCCGTGTAGTCGAAGTAAAAGCGGGGATCCTCGGCGACGAGCCGGTAGTACGTCGGGTTGTCGATCCCCTTGAACGCGAACGTCGGCCCGAGGTGATTGCCCTCGGCCGTGTGGTTGTAGACGACGTCGAGGATGACCTCGATGCCGGCCTGGTGAAGTCGCTTCACCATCTGCTTCATCTCGGTCACGCCGGCGCCGGCGACGTCGCGCGTCCGATAGAGCGGATGCGGGGCGAAGAACGCGATCGAGTTGTAGCCCCAGTAGTTCTTGAGCCCCTTGTCGAGGAGGAACTTGTCGTCGACGAACCCGTGGATGGGCAGGAGCTCCACGGCCGTGACGCCGAGCTCCTGGAAGTGACGGATCATCGGGTCGGTCGCGAGGCCCGCGAACGTGCCGCGCAGCTCGGGCGGCACCTCGGGGTGGCGGATCGTCGCGCCGCGGACGTGGACCTCGTAGAAGACCGACTTGTGGAACGGGATGCGGGGCGGCGCGTCGTCGCCCCAGTCGAACGAGCCGTCGATGACGACGCCCTTCGGTGCGCCACGGGCGTCCTCGTCACGCCGACGCAGATCGTTGCCGGCGATCACGTCGTGCCCGAACGCTCCAGCGTCCCAGTCGACCGTCCCGTCGAGCGCCAGGGCGTAGGGGTCGAGGAGGAGGACGTTCGAGTTGAAGCGGAGGCCGCGCTCGGGCTCCCACGGGCCGTCGACGCGGTAGCCGTATCGCTGTCCAGGCCCGATCCCCGGGACGTACCCGTGCCAGACGAACCCTGTCCGCTCGCGGAGGGGCAGCCGGGTCTCGTTGTCGTCGGCGTCGATGAGACAGAGCTCCACCCCCGTCGCATTCTCGGAGTAGATCGCGAAGTTGACGCCGTTGCGATCCCAGCTGGCGCCGAGAGGAGCAGGGGATCCAGGGAGTACGCGCATGGAGTGAGCGCGGCTCGAAGCACGCGACGTGCCTCCGCATGCTCGACCGGAGGTGCAGCGTGTGCTCCGTCGAATGCTCGCGCTGGCACTGGTCCCAGGCGATCGCTGCGGCCGCCAGCGGGCCCGCCTCATCGGGGCAACTCGCCACGGTTCGAATCGACGCGTGCCCGCGCGTGGAGCGAAAATCGCTGGGCTATCTCGATCGGAAGCGCGAGGGCGCGCTACCCGCACCCATGGGTACGGCGTTCGCATCAGGCGGCGCGCCCCATGACGTACTCACGACCTGGTCTCCATTCCACGAACCTCGAAGCCGTCCTGAACACGCTCGAGCACGAGAGGTATGCGAGAGAGGCACTCCTTGCTGCATTCCTCGACGATCTCCGAGCCCTCGCCAACGACGACCGCGCACCCGAGTCGACCCGCGACCTGCTTGCCCGTGCCGAGAGCGGCACGATGGAGGATGCGGAGTTCGAAGCGCTGCTCAGCGAGCTGCGCGCCGTCGCGCGCAACGCTGCCTGATGACGTCGGTCGCTCCCTCCCGGACAAGGTCGGCCGCCCGTGACGCCTCCTGGCGACCGATCTCGCAGCTCGGAAGAGGGACCGACCTGACCGTCCCGTGACCTTCTGCTGACGATCTCCACATCGTCTCGGCTGGGCGTCACGGCCGTTCGACGGATTTCGGTCCCGTCCCCGGGACGTTGTCGTCCCCGGTGAAACCGGCTTTCCGTCATGAAATTCGGAACATCCGCGCGCAGGGAGCGTGGACCGACCGAGAGCTAGAGGGGCTTCGCCCCTGCCCCTCGCCGTGGTAGAGGAGCAGGCGAAATGACCACGATTCACGACTACGTCACGTTCGCGGACAACGCGCTCGCTCAGGCCTGGACCGGCAAGAAGGTCCCCATGTCCGACGTCTACGAGGCGTACATCGAGGGCAAGCTCGATATCCCGAGCGAGAAGTGGAACGCGTTCTGGGACGCGCGCAACCAGACGATGTCCTTCCGCCTCACCGACTCCCACGTGAAGTGGGCGGTGACGAACTTCATCCCCGAAGTCTTCATCCACTCGAAGTCGCAGGACAAGCGGGTCGTCGGCGACAACTACAACCGCGGGAACGACTTCTACGGCTGGTTCCTCGGCGAATCGATGGTCTACACGTCGGCGTGGTTCCCGACGCCCGAGACCCCGCTCGAGCAGGCGCAGTACGCGAAGATCGACCACTGCTGCGACAAGCTGATGCTGAAGCCCGGCGAGACGCTGCTCGACATCGGGTGCGGCTGGGGAACCTTCGTCGCTCGCGCCGCGAAGGAGCGCGGGGTCGAGTCGCTCGGTGTCTGCCTCGCCGAGGAGCAGGTCGCGTTCGGCAAGGAGCGCATCAAGGCGTACGGCGTCGAGGGCAAGGCGCGCGTCGAGGTGCGGGACTACCGCAACGTGACGGGCAAGTTCGACAAGATCGTCTCGCTCGAAATGGTCGAGCACGTCGGTCTCAAGAACCTCGACACCTACTTCTCGAAGGTCCACGAGCTCCTCGCGGACGATGGCCTCTTCGTCCTGCAGTGGACCGGAATCCGGAACCTCTACAACCCGCAGAATCCGATCTCGGCGATCACGATGCAGCCCGAGGACCTGATCTGGGGCCTCTTCATGAACCGCTACATCTTCCCCGGCGCCGACGCGAGCTTGCCGCTCTCGTCCATGCTCCGCGCGGCGGAGAAGGCCGGCTTCGAGATCGCCGACGTCGAGAACATGAGCCCGCACTACGTGCGCACGCTCCGCGCTTGGCGAGACATCTGGAGCTCGAACCAGGAAGCGATCGTGAAGAAGTACGGCGAGCGCATGTACCGCCTCTGGTACTTCTTCCTCCACTGGTCGGCGATCATCGGCGAGCAGGGTTCGGCGTTCACGTACAACGTGACGATGCACAAGAACCACAACACGGTGAAGCGCGCTGCCCTGAAGATCCCGCGCTCCTGATGAAAGGCCCGTCCGCTGCGCGTCGCGATGACGCGCAGCGCGACCCCATCTGGGGCCTCGTCACGAACGAGCCTATCTTCGCCGAAGCGGAGTGACCCGGCGCGCCGAGGAAAAGATGGCCCGAGTCAGCCTACGCTGGCCCGGGCCGTCGTTCGTTCAGGAGCGCCGTCGCGCTGCGGCGCGGCAGGTCTCGTCACGTGCCCAGCGTGCCCGATTCGAGCAGCGTCCTGAGCGCGTCGAGGTCGCGCCGAACCCAGTCCTCGTCGGCGGCCATCTCGTCGTCAGTCCTGCCTTCGGGTCGGAACAGCGTCAGCGTCACCTCGGCGCCGGTGCCGTTCGGGAGCACGCGAAGGGGCATGTAGATCTCGCCCCCGGCTTCTGACAGCACCCAGTGGTCGAGGACACCGAAGTCGTTCCGCTCCGAGAAGCGGATCCGTATCGGGCCGTCAGGACCTAGCGCGCTCCAGAGGTCGCCGCTCTTCTTCAGCGAGCCGCCGAGGCCGGAAGCCCAGCGCTGGAAGTTCAATGGGATGGCCGCGAAGTCGTAGACCTCGCGCCAGGGGCGGTCGATGGTGACGCTGATCGTTCGCGCCTCGAAGGTCGCCATGGTGTGTGCTCCGGGGTGGATCTTAGTCACGCCCCAAAGCGTCCGTCACGAGTCGATCAACGGAAGCCGCCGGCGTTCGCGCTCGCTCGCAAAGAGGGTCCGCAGCGCGACGCGGAGTCCGCGTCCTCCGTCCGCGACATGCTGCCGATCCGCGAGCCGCTGCTCGAACGGTCCGAGCGTCCAGCACTCGTCGGGGGCAAGCTCCTCGAGGGGTGGTCCGCCGTCGACATTCTTCGGACAGATGTCGCGCGACTCGATGATCTCCTCCTCGAGCTCATCCTCCTCGAGCCAGCGGAGCGGCAGTCCCTGCGTCCGGCAGACGTACGGGCGGTGCTCGTAGATCCGGCAGCGGCCCTCGCCGTCGAGGAACGCGCAGGCGCCCTCCGGATGTGGCTCAGCGGTCGCGAGCAGGATCGCATGGTGCCGGCGGATGACGGCGGCCTCGAGCTCGAAGACGGTGAGACCGTCGACGCAACAATCCGCGCAGCCTGCACGGCACTGGAGGCGACCCGAGCTCGAGCGCGCGACCGGCGCGGCGGCCTCGTCGACGAGCGTGTGCAGCTCCTCGACCCAGTCGATCGTCCCGGGCGGAAGTTCTGGCGTTCGCTCGTCCACGCCGCCTTCGTAGTCGGTGTCGTTGCGCCCGTCGAGCGGGTGGCCAGGCCATGTGCACCGCAGTGATACGCTCCGTGCGAGATGCGCGTCAGTGTGCTCGAGCTGCCCGCACGCTGGGGCGAACCGGAGGAGGCGCTCGAGCAGGTCGACCGCCTGCTCGCTGCGGGGCCTACCGACCTCGCGATCCTCCCCGAGATGGCGCTGTGCGGGTACGTGTCACCGGAGGTGGACTTCGATCTGACGTGTTTCGCCGAGCCGATCGACGGGCGCACGATCCGGCTC
>Ga0233377_1001132_pt1 | contig 10402 bp, 7 predicted proteins | sample ElkDunMinimDraft_6_FD_191540 | JGI IMG/M metagenome (GOLD analysis project Ga0233377, IMG submission 191540) | Fecal eukaryotic communites from dung pellets of Tule Elk in California, USA - Elk Dung E36 | ecosystem: Host-associated > Mammals > Digestive system > Large intestine > Fecal | place...
CCTTAACCCCGCTCGTCTCGTTCCCGCCGCGACAAGCCGCAAGGCCTTGCGCCCTTCCCGGCGACGGGACGGCAGAAGGATAGGGCGGGTTTCAGATGAGGCGCGGTTGTGACGCTGGGGACGAGAGGAAGATGTTCAGGGTCAAGGGGTTAGGGGTGAGGGATGGTCGTGATGGGCGAGGAAGGGTGTCGTTTTTCTTCCCCATCGTCATCCCGGCGAAGGCCGGGACCCAGCGGCGCCGAAGGCGATCTGTTCACGCACGATGTTTCCGCGTCCCGCGCTCCCGACAGGGTCGCGCTCTCGCGCGCCGCTGGGTCCCGGCCTTCGCCGGGATGACGAAAGAAGGGGGGAGCGCATCCGGCGTCAATCCGGAGCGATCAGCATTGCTGAAGCGACTGAAACATCGTGCTGCTGTTGAGATTTAGAGAGCTGGAGTTGGCCTCTTCGCCATCGCCAGGATGACACCGACAGCGAACACGCCCAGGCCGAGTTCGACCACGCGCTGGGCGACGCCGAACCAGGGATAACCGGGGTGAATGGCCCAGACGGCGACGGTCGCCGGGATGACGCAGGCGATGCCCAGACCATAGAGGTGGCGGTGATTGTCCCAACTGCGGGCCGAGATGGCGATCAGGGCGGCGCCGGCGATGCCGCACAGATAGCCCAGTCCGCCCAGCAGATCGTGCAGCACCGCCGAGGGCGTGGCGCCGGTGAGCGAGCATTCGAAGGCGCAGGGAAAGACGCCGCCGAACATCAGGCCCAGACCATTCAGGGCGCTGAGGCCGAAGCCGACGACGGCCAGGGGCTTGCGCGGAAACTGGGGCAGGGCCGTGAGCCAGAACAGGGCCAGAAGCACGCCCGAGACGATGAAGGCCAGGCTGACCGCCGGGCCGGTCACCGCGCCGGTCGCGCCCAGTTCGCTGATGTACTGGGTCAGGTGGTTGTAGCCGGGGTAGATCAGCCCGCCGCCGATCGAGGCGGCCAGCAGGATGGCCAGACTGGCCACGCCGCAGATGATGCTGAACACCCTCATCGCTTTTCCTCTCAGAGGCGCTGGAACGGGTAGAAGCCGTCGCCCAGCGCCAGGATCTGCGTCAACTCATCCAGCGCACCGCGGGTCTCGTCCAGCAGGGCGGGGTCGGCCAGGTCGCTGGCGGTCAGGGTCTCACGGTACCAGCGCGTGGCCCAGGTCGACAGGCGGGCGTGCAGGGCGTCGGTCATGCGCATGGCCGGGTTGGTCGCGGCCAGTTCGTCCTCGGTCAGCACGACGCGCAGACGCAGGCAGGCGGGGCCGCCGCCATTGCGCATCGACTGGCGCACATCGACATATTCGACCCGGCCGATGGGGCCGTTGGAGGCGGCGAGCGTTTGGGCGACCGCATGGCTGCGGGCGTTGTCGCGCGTCTCGGTCGGGCAGATCAGGGTCAGGCGGTCCTCGCCCGGAATCTGGATCAGCATGGAGTTGAACAGGTAGGAGCTGATGGCGTCGGCCAGCGGCAGGTCGGCGGCGGAGACCTCGACGAACTGCGGCTCGAACAGGCCGTCGGCGGCGCGGCGGATGGCGGCCTTGGTCGCGTCCGTGTCTTCGAACGCCAGTTCGTGGAAGAAGAGGGTGTCCAGGGCGCCGACGCAGACCACATCGTTGTGGAAGGTCCCGCCGGCGATGGCCGCGCGCGACTGCTGGGCCAGAACCGGGCGACCCGCCTCGTGGCGGCGGACGACAGCCTCGCTGGCTTCGCGTGTCTGGCGGGCGGGGAAGGGGCCGTCCCAGGGCTCGAAGGCTTCGCGGCCCCAGACCAGAAGATTGACGCCGCGCGCGCCGTGCGAGGCGCACAGGCGGACGTGGTTGGCGGCGCCCTCGTCGGCCAGATGGGCCACGGCGGGCAGGGCGTCATGGACGGCGAACTTCGCAGTGTCAGGGAAGAGGGCGGTGAGCGCCAGCCTGGTCTGTTGGTGTTCCAGCGAGCGGTGCAGGTTGGTGTGCAGGTTGGCGGGGGTGAAGTGGACGCGCCCGTCTGCGGCGTCAGCGCTGGGCGTCACGGTCGCGGCGTTGGCGGCCCACATGGGCGAGGCCGAACAGGCGGCGGCGGCGAAGGCGGGAGCGTCGCGCCAGGCCTTGGCCAGCACCGTTTTGTCCGACCCGGTGAAGCCGAGCGAGCGCAGGAAGGGGATGTCGGGCCGCTCGTGCGGCGGCAGGACGAACTGGGGCAGGCCCAGGTCGGCCAGGGTCTTCATCTTGTCGAGACCCTGCAGCACCGCCGCGCGCGGGTTCGACGCCTCGCCCTTGTTCAGGCTGGAGGCGAGGTTGCCCGGCGACAGGCCCGCATAGGAGTGGGTGGGGCCGATCAAGCCGTCGGCATTGGCTTCGATGGCGGCGCTCACCCTTCACTCCCGAACATTGGAAGGTATGGAAGCGTCAAGCCCAACTGATGAGCCGTTGACGACGCCGCAATCCAGACCAGACCGATGATGAGCGCGGTTATCAATCCGGCCTTGATGCTGTTCAACCAAAGGTTCTTTCGGAAACAGACTATTACAAAAGCCAGCATCGTAATGCTGAAAACCCAACACCAGATTCCAACCATCCCGCCGAAAGGCGCATTGGTCAGCGGCCACCCAAAGTAGAACCATATGCCCACCAACAAGAGCAAAGGCGTCGTCAGAAGAACGAGGCCAATGCTTTTCCAGTCAAGCTTACCTCTTTCGGTCAACTCGAACCCTTGTGTGTTTTGGGTCACGACCGAAGTCCCTTGATCTCGCTCTCGATGTTGCTGACCGATCCGGCCTCGAAGCTGGCGACGGGGTAGGCGCAGTAGTCGGCGGCGTAGTAGGCGCTGGGGCGGTGGTTGCCGCTGGCGCCGAGGCCGCCGAAGGGCATGTCGCCGGCGGCGCCCGTGGTCGGGCGGTTGAAGTTCACCACGCCTGCGCGGATGCGGTTGATGAAGCGGTCCCAGTTCTTCGCGTCATCCGAAACCAGACCGGCGGACAGGCCGTATTTGGTGGCGTTGGCGGCGGCGATGGCGGCGTCGAAGGTCGGGACGCGGATGACTTGCAGGAAGGGGGCGAACATCTCCTCGTCCAGCACGTTCAGGCCGGTGACGTCGATGATGGCGGGACGAACGAAGGCGCCGGGCAGGTTGTCGACGGGACCCGAGGCGCGGATGACCCTGGCGCCCAGGTCGATGCGTTGCTGCAGGGCCTGAAGCGCGGCCTGTGCGGCCTTTTCCGAAATCAGCGGCCCGGCGTAGGGCTCGGGATCGCTGCCCCAGGGGGCGAAGTTCAGGCGGTCGGACAGGGCGGCGACGGCCTCGACGATGGCGTCGCCTGCGGGGCCTTCTGGCAGGATCAGACGGCGGGCGCAGGAGCAGCGCTGGCCCGTGGTGACGAAGGCGGACTGGACCACGATGCCGGCCACGGCCTGCGCGTCCGCAGCGTCCCAGACGACCAGCGGGTTATTGCCGCCCAACTCCAGCGCCAGGATGACATGGGGATCGTCGGCGAACTTGCGCCGGAAATGCGCGCCCGCCGCGCCCGAGCCGGTGAACATCAGGGCATCGATGGGTTGATCCAGCAGGGCCGCGCCGGTGTCGCGCCCGCCCTGCACCATGTTGAACACGCCCTTGGGCAGGTCGGCGGCGTCCAGGCATTCGGCCATCAGCTGGCCGGTCAGAGGGGTTTCCTCAGACGGCTTGAACACGACCGTGTCGCCCGCCAGCAGGGCCGGGACGATGTGGCCGTTGGGCAGGTGGCCGGGGAAGTTGAACGGGCCGAGCACCGCCGAGACGCCGTGCGGGCGGTGACGCAGGGTGGCGCGGCCGAAGGCGGTGTCGGTGGTGCGTTCGCCAGTGCGCTCGTCATAGGCGCGGATCGAGATGTCGACCTTGCCCGCCATCGAGGCCAGTTCGGTTTTCGTCTCCCACAGGGGTTTGCCGGTTTCGCGGCTGATGGCCTCGGCCATTTCGGGGGCGCGGTCCTTGAGCACGGCCTGATAGCGTTTCACCGCGTCGATGCGGTCCTGACGCGGGCGGTCGGCCCAGTCGGGGAAGGCGATGCGAGCGGCCTCGACGGCGGCGCCGACCTGTTCCACGGAGGCGGCTTCGCCTTCCCAGACGGTTTCGCCGGTGGCGGGGTTGGTGGAGGTGAAACGGGTCATGGCCGGTGCTCGATTCAGGATTTCACGCGGACGACAGCGCCGTCCTTGATCTTCAGGGCGTCGGCGACGTCGCGGGGCATGCGGACCGTGTCGCCGTCCACCAGGACGCGGGCGCGCACGGCGCGGAAGGCGGAGACGCTGTCGGTCGAGACGAGGCTGGGCAGTTCAACCTCGACCTCATTCTCGATGCGGGCGGTCAGGACGCGGGCGTCGCGGACGGTGCGGATGTTGTCGCGACCGCAGGCCACGGTCGGACCGGCGTCGAAGATGTCGATTAGGCCGTTGGGGCGGAAGCCCTCGCTTTCCAGCAGGGCCATGGCGGGCACGCCCTGCGGGTGGACCTTGCCGATGACGGCGCGGGCCGGTTCGGGCAGCAGGTCGATGTAGATGGGGTGACGCGGGGCTAGGTCGAGGATGAACTGTTTGTCGGTCGAGCCGCTCATGCGGTCGGCGTCGTCGAAGTCCATGGGGAAGAACTTGTGGGCCACATGGTCCCAGAAGGGACAGTAACCGTCGGGCGTGAAGACGCCGCGCAACTCGGCCAGGACGTTGTCGGCAAACAGGTCGGGCTGGGCCCCGATCAGCATGTAGCGCGACTGGCTGAGCAGGCGCCCGGCGCCGCCCTTGCGACGATCGGCCTTGAGGAAGAGGGAGCCGACTTCTGTCCAGCCGGTGCATTCATTGACCAGGACCAGGGTCTGATGGCTCAGTTTCATGCCCAGCGAGGGGGACTGGACCGTATTGTTGACCACGCGGAAGGAGAAGAAGGGGCGCTTAAGCCCCACCGTCGCCTTGACCGAGCCGATGCCGTCGATGTCGCCCGTGTCGCCGTCTTCCAGCATCAGGGTGTACCAGGCCTCCTGCGGCGGGACGCGGCCCTCGAAGCTGGCATGACTGAGTTCCAGACGCTCGCTCAGGACATCGGCGTCCTCGGGCAGGCTGGTGAAGCCGGGACCGGACAGGATGGCCAGTTCAAGCAGGTGATCAAGGTCGGCGGGACCGGCGGGGCGAACAACGAGCATGCGGTTACATGGTCTCCAGTCGGAGCTGTTTCAATTTCAACGCGTCAATCTCGCCCGAGGCGATCTTGCACAGGATCAGGGCGGACAGTTGCGAGCGTTCGAGGAAGCTGTCGGGCCAGGCGAATTCCTGATCCGAATGGATGTCACCGCCGACGACGCCGAGGGTGTCGACATTGGGCAGGCCTGCGGCGTGCAGGTTGTTGCCCTCGCAGACCCCGCCCGAGGGCTTCCAGGCGATGGTCTGGCCCAGCAGTTCGCCCGCGTCGCGGACCGCGTGGAACAGGGCGGTCTGGCTGGCGTCCATCGGCTTGGGCGCGCGGGTCATGCCGCCGTGCAGGTCGAGGGTCAGGCCGGGGAAGGGGGGCTCGGCGGCGATGATCTTCACGGTCTCGGAGACCCACGCGGCGCTTTGCGCATCCGGCACGCGGACGTTGAAGCGGACCACGGCGTTGTCGGCGACGACGTTCAGCGCGCCGCCGCCGGCGATTTTGGCGACATTGACGGTGACGCCCTCGCGCTGGCCGTTCAGGCCGTGCAGGCGGGCGGCGATCATGGCCGCGCCGGCGACCGCGTTGGCGCCCTCGTGGAAGGCGCGGCCCGCATGGGCGGCCTTGCCGGTGACGATTAGATGGAAATTGCCGCTGCCCTTGCGCTCGCCCGCCAACGTGCCGTCGGACAGGGCGGGTTCGTAGGTCAGGCCGATGTGGCCGCGCGCGCCAAGCTGGGCCAGCAGGGGGGCGGAGGCGGGCGAGCCGATCTCCTCGTCGGGGGACAGCAGCACGGTCCAGCCGACGCGGGCCTTGTCCGGGTGAGTCTCGAAGGCCTCCAGCGCGGCCAGCATGACGCTGATCCCGCCCTTCATGTCGGCGACGCCGGGCCCGTTCAGGGCGCCGTCGGGGCGGGTGACGACGGTCTGGAAGGCGCTGTCGGCGGGAAAGACGGTGTCGTAGTGGCCGGTCAGGACGACCTGGATCGGCGCCTCTGGCCGGGCGGTGATCGTCAGGCAGTCGGCGTAGCTCTCAGGGATCACGGCGCCGCTGTCGGCCACGGTGGTCGAGGCTTTCGTCGGCACGCGAGCGACCTCGGCGGGCAGGCGGCGGGCCTCGGCCTCCAGCACATCCAGCATCTGGGCCAGACCGGCGGCGTTGCGGCTGCCGGAGTTGATGTTGGACCAGTCGACGGCGCGTTGGACGATATGGGCCTGCTGGCGCGCCAGATGGTCGAGCACGCTTTGGTCTGGAGGCAGAATCCGCATCGGCTGACCCTAGACCTGCGAGAGGCAAAGGTGAAGGCGGGCGGCTTTGACAGCGGCCATCGGCGCGTTAAGAGTCGGCGTTCGGGGGAAATACGCACATGACGAATTGGCTGGGGTTCATCAACCCGATGGCGGGGCTGGGCAGTCGCGAGGCGGCGTTGAGCGTAACGCGGCTCAGCGCCCTCGGCATGGTCATCGGCGCGGTGCGTGACACGGCTCTGGCGGTCTATTCCACCTCGGACGGCGCCGATGCGGCGCGAGCGATGGTGGAGGCCATGGCGGCCCAGCCCTATACGCCGGAACAGATGCAACTGGCGACGCAGTTGGGTCTGGCGGGGGCGGTGGCGGCCATCGTGCTGCAATTGGTGCTGGCTGTCGTGCAGTGGCGCAAGCCGACCAGCTTTTTGCCTCTGATCTTCCTGGTGCTGGTGGTCTGGGCTTTGGGTTCGGGATTGCTGGCGCTGATCAACATGCCGGCGGTCGAGGCGGCTGGCGGGGTCAGCCCGCCTGCGTGGCTGATCGCCATGACGCTGGTCTGCATGGCGGCGGCGGCGCTGCTGCACATCAACGCCATCCGTGCGGCGGCTGTGCTGGCCGGGTTTCAAAAACTGGACGACTGATCGTGTAGAGACGCATTCCCGAGGTCGGCGACGCAGGCTAGTCTGGCCGCCTCATCACCGGGAGGCGAGAATATGAGTCTAGCATCAGCAATGAACCCTACTGCTCCGATCGAGGATATGGAAACGGCCGTGGCCGCAGCGCGGGCCAGCGCTATCGCCATCGCTCTAGGGGTGGTCTGGGGCATGATCGTCCTGATCTACACGCTCACTGGTGGGCAGGCCGCGATGCAGGCCGCACTGGCTCAAGCTGCGGCGGACGGTCCCGAGGCCACCGCCATGGCGGGCGCCGTAGGCAGCTTCGCTATCGGACTGATGATCTTCTTCATCGTGGTTCAGGTGATCCTGGGTCTTGTCCAGTGGTTCAAGCCCAACAACGTCATCCCCATCCTGTTCATCATTCTGGTCATCTATGGTCTGGGGTCGGGCGCTTTGAGCCTGATGATGGCGGGCTCCTTGCCAGCGAACGCGGCGACGCCGATGTGGGTGACGGTGGGAGGTTTCGTCGTGATGATCATTGAGTTGATCCTGCACATCTCCGGTGTACGAGGCGCATCGAAGATCAAGGAGCTCGAATACGAGCTGTTGGACAACATCTGACCCGAAGACAGATCGGCTGATCTGAAGACAGAGCAGGGGCCTGGCGGCGACGCCGGGCCCCTTTTCCATGGTCGCGCTCCAGGCCGGAGCCGGGAAAGTCGAGTTCAGCCAACCAGGCCTTACCGGTTTGGTCGGCGGTCTTCACGGCCGCCCGGCTGGCGGGCCTGGCGCCGCCAGCGGATCGACAGACTGGTGTCGCCTTCGCCGCCGAACTTCGAGCTGATCGTCAGATTGCGCCGCACCTGCCATTCGACATTGACCGCCGCACCGCTTTCGCCGCCGCCAATGACTTCCAGATAGATGTCGTCGGTGATGTAGCGGCCGCCCGCAACAGTCAGGCCAGAGGCTTCACCGCCGAAGGACAGGCGATCCAGACCGGCCAACTCTCTCAGGTTGCCGATCACGTCGAAGCCGCCGCCGCCCGCCAGTGAGGCGACGCCCGCCGCAAGCTGCGCCGCCTCGAAGCCCGACAGCTGGGACGCCGAACGCCCGAACAGCACCTGGGACAGGATTTCGTCCTGTGGAAGGGAGGGGCTCGAGGTCAGGGCGATTTCGGGACGCGCCGCCGTGCCCGTGACCCGGATGGTGGCCGTCAGGGCCGGGTCTTCGCGTGTGGCGGTCAGGTTGAGCCTGATCAGTTCGGGCTGCGTCGACAGGCTGACCGTGCCGCGATCATCGAAGACGAACCGTTTGCCCGCAAAGTCATAGTCGCCGCGCACGACGCGGGCCGTCCCGCTGAGTTGCGGCTGGGAGATGGTGCCGCGCACCCGGGCGTTGACGTTCATTTCGACATTCAGGCCGCGCCCCACCACCTTCACGTCGCCGCCGGGCGAGCGGATATCGATGTTCAGGCCGATCTGGGGACCACGCGACTTGGTGCGGTCCTCTTCGGGGGTGTCGCCGCCGGGACGGTTGATCTCGACCACGTCCATGCTGACGATGCCGTTGGAGCCGGGCGGGTTGGCCTCGATGCGGGCCTCATCAATGTCGATGCGCCCGGCCAGCTGGATGTTGCCGTCGGCGCCGCGCACCACGGTCAGGGGGCCGGAGGCGCGGGCCTTGGCGATGTCATTGTCGATGATGCGGAAGCGCGTCAGGGCCAGCTGGAAGCTGGAACCCGAGTTCTGACGCAGGCCGATCCGGCCGTCGCCCGCCACCGTGCCGCCTGAACCGTCGTTGGCGGTGAAGGTCTCGATCAGGGCGGTGGTGTCGTCGAACCGGCTGTTCAGGGTCACGCCTTGCAGGCGCAGCCCGGTGCCGTTGTCGCGGAACGACCCCTGGGCCAGGTCCATACGACCGTTGATGCGCGGGGCGTTCAACGTGCCGGCCAGGGTGGCGTTGGCGTTGATCTGGCCCGTCAGAGAACGCTCTCCGCCCAGGAACAGGTCCCAGATCGGCTGGACCTGGCCCTGGATGTTGACAGTGCCGCTCATCGGCCGGGTGCGGGCGATGGCCAGACGCAGCGGCGCGGCGGAGGCCTCGACCGGCAGGGTGACGTCGGCGACGGCGGTGACCGCGTTGGCGTCGCTGGCGTTGACCTGCAGCCGCAAGGTGTTGTTGACCAGCAGGGCGTTCAGCGTGCCGTCCACGGCCAGACCGCGCGGGGCGTCGATGCTGCGGATGTCGGCCAGAGTGATGTTGGCGGAGCCGGACAGGTCATCGCCTGCGCCGCGCAGGGAGACCCGGCCCGTGACCGTGCCGCGCAGGTCAGGCTTCAACGAGCCCAGATCCACGCTGGTCAGATTGGCCTCGATGATGGCCGCACGGGAATCCTGGCGCATCTCGCCGGTCAGGACGCCGCCGCCGATGCCCAGATCGACCCGCACCACCTTGCCGTCTCCCGCCAGGGCGAAGACCGCGGGGCTGCGGGTGTTGAAGGCGACTTCGCGCACGCTGCCTGCGCCTTGAAGGGTGATGGTCTGGGCCTGGTCCTGACGAGAATAGACGCCGGTTCCGTCGAAGGAGGCGGGGGTTCCGCCGCCGACGTCAGCCTTCAGCGTGAAGGGCAGGCGGTCCAGCGTGCCGCGCCCGTTCAGATCCAGCGTCCTGAGCACCCAGGACTGGCCCGACAGGCGCACATTGGAGCCGGTGACGGCCAGGATGGCGGTGTCGTCGCCCGCGCCCTCGGTCAGGCGCACGCGCCCCTGAGCTGAGCCGCTGGCCAGGAAGGCGCCGGGACGGGCGGTGAAGTTGAGGTCGGCGCTGGACGGCAGGTTGTTCGACAGGGCGACCGAACCGCGGGCGGTCACGCCGCCGGCGTCCAGATCAACGTCGGTCAGACGGATGTGCGGTCCGCCCAGATAGAAGGCGCCGCTGGCCCGCGCGGGGCCGTAGTTGGAACCTGCAGTCATGGCCACGCGGCCGTCGGAGGCGTCGTCGCCTTTCTGGAAGGTCAGGGTCAGGGCGGCGTCAGTCAGATCCAGAGGCCCGGCGTCGATGCGGTCGAACCTGGCCCTCAGGTCGGCGCGAGGCCGGGCCAGGGTGCCGGTCAGGGCGCCGTCGCCCGTCATGGCGCCGTCGATGGCCACAGGGCCGACGCCGAAGGGGCCGCGCGCGTTCCAGTCCAGCGTCAGACGCAGTCGGCCGTCGCCTTCCAGCACGCCTTTGGCGTTGGCGGACCCTTGTGCACCGGTCAGGGCGGCGCGGTCGACAGCGATGCGCCCCCCGTTCAGAGACCCGGTCAGTTGCAGGCGCGGGGTCAGGCCGAGCAGGCGGTCCGCCTCTTCCTGGCCGGTGGTCAGGCCGGTTCCGCGCC